>Ga0136641_1000675_pt1 | contig 14491 bp, 12 predicted proteins | sample EliLak1302023Y_FD_115312 | JGI IMG/M metagenome (GOLD analysis project Ga0136641, IMG submission 115312) | Freshwater microbial communities from Elizabeth Lake, Yosemite National Park, California, USA - 13020-23Y | ecosystem: Environmental > Aquatic > Freshwater > Lake ...
CACCCTACTTTGCTGGCAGCAAGATGAATTGGTTTTTGAAGAATGTTCCGGCTGCCAAGAGTGCCAATGCGAGATTTGGAACTGTCGATTCATGGTTGCTGTGGAACTTATCTGGTGGCGTTCGCGGTGGTGTTCATGCAACTGATGTAACAAATGCCAGTCGCACCTTGTTAATGAACCTAGAAACCTTAGATTGGGACGCCGAATTACTTTCTATCTTTGGAGTTTCACGCTCTGCCCTACCAGTCATTAAATCTTCTTCAGAAACCTATGCACTCACCGATCCCCATGGTCCATTTGGAACCGCAGTTCCAATTGCTGGAATATTGGGTGATCAACAAGCTGCAATGGTTGGTCAGGTCTGTTTTGAACGCGGCGAATCAAAGACAACGTATGGCACTGGAAACTTTGCACTGCTCAATACCGGTACCGAAATCGTTCGATCTAAGAATGGTTTGCTAACTACAGTGTGCTTCAAACTCGGAGATGCTCCAGCTCATTATGCACTTGAAGGCTCTGTTGCCGTCACTGGCTCTGCAATCCAATGGTTGCGGGATCAATTAGGAATTATTTCAAATGCAGCAGAGACTGAAGGTCTGGCATCTTCGGTTGCAGATACCGCGGGAGTTTATTTTGTTCCTGCCTTTTCTGGTTTATTTGCACCATATTGGCGCACAGATGCACGTGGCGTAATTGTTGGATTAACTCGGGCTGCAACAAAAGCACATCTTGCACGCGCAGCCCTTGAGGCAATTTGCTACCAAACGCGCGATGTTATGGATGCAATGGTTGCCGACAGTGGCTTTCCGATGAAGGAAATGCGGGTTGATGGCGGAATTACCGCAAACTCCTTATGCATGCAGATGCAGGCAGATGTCATGGGTATCGACATTACTCGCCCATTAATCGGTGAAACTACAGCGCTCGGTGCTGCCTACGCTGCTGGCTTAGCCGTTGGATTTTGGTCTTCAACTGATGAGGTTCGAAAGCAATGGAAACAATCTCGTCGTTGGAATTCAACAAGTACGCCAGAACAAAGGGCAGTTGGTTATGCCGGTTGGAAGAAAGCTGTTGAACGAACCTTGAATTGGGTTGATTAAACCCTAGTAATTTCGATTAAGAAAGCGTTTGCGGGGGCCAGAATTGGTGCAGTAACACCAATGGCAGAAAGTGCAGAACCTGACATTGTTATTCCGGCCATCCAATCGGGTGGAGTGATTAACATAAAGCGCGGCTTTCCAGCTGAAAATACAGCCTTGATGACATAGCTTGCTGTCTGATCTAATCCAGGAAACTTTAGTGGTGATGGATGAACTGCAACTGTTGGTGTTAACTGAATATAAGCAAAGATTGCACGAGAGGCATCATGTGCAATCACTCCATGCAAATATGCGTGTGGTTCTGGATAATCAACCCGAACCATTTTTCCGGAATGCAATAGGCCGCGATTATTTTTGTAGTACTGCGCCCATGTTGAAAGATGCTTACGTTCTTCTGTTGTTGCTTCTGTGATATCCCATTCGATACCCGCATGACCAAACAAAGCTGTTGTCGCGCGCATAGAGAGCTCTAGCGTACGACCTGTTTGGTGTCCATGAGTTGGCCCAATGTGAGTGCCAAGGAGTTCGGGTGCAATAACTTGCGCGGTCCAGCGCTGAATTGTTTGGCGCTCTAACGCATCATTGTTATCACTCGTCCAGAAGCGATCCACTAGATCAATTACACCTAAATCAATACGTGCTCCGCCTGATGCACAGGATTCAATTTCAAGTCCCGGGTGACGCTTTTTTAGCTCTGCAAATAAACGATAAATTGCTTGTGTTTGGCGATGCACCCCGGCAGAACCAAGGTGACCAGCATCAACTAGAACACGATTGTGATCCCACTTAATGTAGGCAATGGCATGCGCCGCAAGGACAGCAGAAGTTTGCTCCAACACATGATTGAAAGCACCTTCATGACCAATATCTAAAACCAATTGGTAGCGCCACAGCGGTGGAACTCGATCTGCTTCATGCAAAATCCATTCAGGGTGGGCGCGATATAAATCTGAATCTGGATTAACCATTTCGCCTTCGAACCACAGACCAAATTCAATTCCCTTGTCATTAATGTACTTAATGATCGGTGACAGGCCATTAGGCCAAACAGCTGGATCAATAACCCAATCACCTAATCCAGCTCGATCATTGCGACGGGAATGGAACCACCCATCATCTAGAACTACTCGCTCAATCCCGACTTCAGCAGCAACATCTACCAAAGCCTTTATTTTTTCCTCGTCGTGATCAAAGTACAACGCTTCCCACATATTTAATGTAAGTGGGCGTTCTCGCTTTGGATGAACATCTCGCGCTCGAAGGTACGAGTGATAAGCAGCGCTTACCCCATCTAATCCTTCAGCTGAGAAAACTGAAATTAAAGCAGGCGCTTCATAGCTTTGCCCTGAAGACAATATCAATTCCCCGGGCATTAATAATTCGCCAGCACCAATTGATTGCGAACCATCAAAGAGTTTTTCTACTAAGTACTGAGAATTACCGCTCCAGGCGATACTTGTTGCCCATGCACTTCCTGATTGGAAAGATGTGTGCGCTGTTAATGCAATATCTGCGATTGAAAAATTGTGCCCACTTCGACCTTCTCTTGATTCGCGCACCCATGTGCCAGTGGCAATTTCTTTACGTTGCGGATTACGCTCATTTGACCAACGACCTGCAAAATCTAAAGTTTGTGTCGCTTCTTTTGGTAAAGGCAACCAATGGATGAACTCGTTGATGCAATAATCGATATCAGCTAAATTCTTAACTGTTGCCCTTTGAAATAAAACACCATTAGTATCAAGATCGAATGAGATAACAACTTCAATCTCGGCATGAAGATCTCTGAAAGCAACACCAACACGATTTTTCTGATGATGAAAATCTGTGACTTCAAACTTTGTTGACCATGCTTTTCCATTACGGTGTCCAGATAATGTTGGGCGGCCTAAGAATCCGCGAGAGCTCTCGCGCATAATTCCGGGAAATTGCGGTTGATCCCATGAGCTGTTTGCAATCGATGGCCGAATCGCAGTTTGCACGGCTGCAAGATCTCCATGCACTGGTGCTCCCCAGTGTTGAATAACAAGGGCCCCATCAATTACCTCAAGCAACAGAGATGATGTAGATGCGCTCAATAGTGCCGATTGCTTGCTCACAAAGGTAGAGTAACGACACTATGGGCGAGAGTAAAAAACTAAAAGCGGGCGTCATCAGAAATGATCGCCACATGGCCGATGGGCGAACAATTCGGTATTACGACACCTCCGGCCAAGCGCGAAATGTTGATGATGCTAGGCCACAAGAAGAACAGCCAGGAATTGGTGAACTTCGTCTAGATCCATTGGTCAATGAATGGGTTGCAATGGCAGCTCATCGACAAGGACGAATCTTTTTGCCTCCAAAAGAACTGTGTCCTTTGTGCCCCACCACGGGAGATCTGCACACTGAGATCCCCGAATCTGATTTTGAGGTTGTTGTCTTTGATAATCGTTCCCCATCACTGCGCCCACCTGCTGGCGATTGGGCACTTCCTGACATGGTTGGCCCTGATACTGATTTAGGAACAGCAGCCGGAAAGTGTGAAGTTATATGTTTCACTGCAGAGCACGGTAAAGCATTTAAGGATCTAACACCACAACGGGTTCGCACCTTGCTTGAGGCATGGATTGATCGCACATCAGAGTTGTCGCAAGAAAACTTCATTGAGCACATCGCACCCTTTGAAAACCGCGGAGAAGAAATTGGTGTGACGCTTTCTCATCCACATGGGCAGATTTATGCCTATTCATACATTCCGCCACGTGTTGAAAAGATGTTGGCAGCGGCGAACAAGTACAAAGAGCAGACTGGCAAGGTTTTATTTGACGAAGTTGTCGCCCGTGAGATTAGAGACAAAGAGCGCATCATTGCTAAGAATGGGCGTTGGATCGCATATGTTCCCTACGCTGCCCGATATCCATTTGAAATTCATATCACTCCCCTGCATCCTGTTGCAGATTTAACTGGATTAACAGATGCAGATCGTGATGTTTTCCCAGAGATCGCACTTGAAGTTACACGTAGATTAGATGGCGTCTTTGGAATTGAAATGGCATATATCGCTGCCTGGCATCAAGCACCTGTGCGTGTTGGCCGAGATGTGATGCGCTTGCACTGGCAGATCACAAGTGTGCGCCGCGCTCCAGGAAAATTAAAGTATCTAGCTGGCTCTGAATCTGCGATGGGTGCATTCATTATGGATATGCGACCAGAGCAATCTGCAGCCCAGTTGCGTGAAGTAGTTTTGTAATGCGAGTCTTGGTAACTGGTGGCACTGGCTATATCGGATCAACTGCAGTTGAAATTTTGCTTACCCAGGGCTTTGAAATCTCAATTTTGGATGATTGCAGTATGGGTCATGCTGACACTGTCCCTGCAGGTGTGCGTTTTGTCCAAGGCTCGCTTCTAAATCGCACTGAAGTAGCAGATGCGCTAACTGGTTGCGATGCGGTCATGCACTTTGCGGGCAAATCATTAGTTGGAGAATCAGTTGAAAAACCTGATCTCTATCATTCAGTCAATGTAGATGGAACTCGCATCTTGCTAGATGAAATGCGCAAACAATCAATTACCAAAATTGTCTTTTCTTCATCTGCTGCCACATATGGTGAGCCAAAGAGTGTGCCGATTCTTGAAACATCCGAGACAATTCCCATTAATCCCTATGGTGCGACAAAGCTTGCTATTGATCACTTGATCACAGCAGATGCAGCAGCACATGGAATATCTGCAGCTTCATTTCGCTACTTCAATGTTGCCGGCGCCCTAAAGACAGAGCGTGGCTGGCTCGCCGAACGACATGACCCTGAAACACATTTGATTCCTAATGTTCTGCGCAGCACAACAAATAATCCGGTAAAGATATTTGGCACTGATTGGCCCACAGAAGATGGGACCTGCATCCGCGATTACGTGCACGTCATCGACTTAATTGATGCACATCTAAAAGCATTAGATTCATTAGGAAAGCCTGGGCACGAGATCTATAACTTGGGCAGCGGTTCTGGATACTCAGTTCGCGAAGTTGTTGCGGCAGCAAGTGCAGCTACAGGACATCAGATTCCATTTATTGATTCTCCACGTCGTGCCGGTGATCCTGCGATTTTGATTGCAGATATTTCAAAGGCCAAGACACGGCTAGGGTGGGAGCCAACTCGCGATATGAACGCGATGGTTTCGGACACCTTGAAATCAATGGCATAACAATGAGCTCGATCGAAAGTAAATTTCTTGCAACATTTGGCGCGGAACCAGATCTAGTTGCAGCAGCACCAGGACGCGTTAATTTGATTGGCGAACACATCGATTACAGCGAAGGATTTGTTCTTCCCTTTGCAATTAAAGATAGAACATGGGCGGCTGTAAGAAAACGTGATGACTCAACGGTCAGAATCGCATCAGCTCAGCGACGCAACAAGATTGTCACTGTTGATATCAACAATGTTAAGCCTGGACTTAAGGGTGAATGGGAGCGTTACGCACTTGGCGTCCTTTGGTCGATGGGCGTACAACATGGTGTCGATCTGATGATTGATGGACATGTTCCACTTGGTGCAGGACTTTCTTCATCTGCAGCCCTTGAATGTTCTGTAGCAACAGCCATTAATGATTTGTTTATTATGGGATTTAGCCTGGAAGAGCTGGCACGTTTAACTCAAAAGGCAGAAAATCAATATGTTGGCGTCCCTTGCGGCATTATGGATCAATCTGTTTCCCTAATGGCAACCCGTGGTTCTGCACTTTTGCTGGACTGCCGCGATCTTTCAACTCGAAATATCCCATTTGATGTTGCATCGCACGGATTAGAACTACTGATAATTGATACGCAAGCCCATCATGCATTAACTGATGGTGGTTATGCCCAGCGCCGAGCATCCTGCGAATCTGTTGCGGCTAAATTATCTGTTCAGTCCATGCGTGAATTAACAATGTCACAACTTGAAGCTGCTCAAGATCAACTATTGGACACCGAATACATTCGCGCCCGGCATGCTGTCAGTGAAATGAAACGCGTTCTGGATTGCGTTGAAGCACTAAGCAAAGGTGATTTTATTGAAGTAGGTCAGTTAATCAATGCATCGCACATTTCATTACGTGATGATTATTCTGTTTCGTGTCCCGAACTTGATACCGCAGTTGAAGCTTCATTAGCTGCAGGTGCGCTGGGATCTCGTATGGTTGGTGGTGGTTTTGGCGGTAGTGCTATTGCCCTAATCGAGGCTTCGAAAATTACTCAAACAATTCATGCAGTTGAAAAAGCATTTGCAGATAAGAAATTTAAGGCACCGCGATTTTTTTCTTCGCTACCAAGTCAAGGTGCCGAAATAGTGACTAGAGGTTAATTTCAAAATTTAATAGTTAGAGCGGATTAATTGAGAGTACTTCTACCCCACCAATTGCACCTAAAACATTTAACAGATCTGTTGGATCACTGCCTGGAATTGCAACCGTAATATCGTCATACCCTTTGCCATCTTCAGCCTTTAATACTGCGAGCGCCCGAATATCTCCGCCTGCTGCACCAATTGCAGATGCGAGTAGTCCTAGTGAACCTGGACGATCTGGAATTGCTACATTTAATTGGAATAGAGCCATAAGAAAACCTTATCCCTTAATTGTTACGCCAAGATTACCCAGTCGCCTTTGATCGCAACTTTGACGGAAGGCAGCGGGTTGACGGCTGGACCAGCCACAACAGCGCCGGCCTTGAATGGATTAAAGCTGGCATTATGAACCGGGCACACCAATAACTTGCGGGTAGGGAAGTACTGAGTCACTCCACCTTGATGTGTACAAATAGTTTGATAAGCGAAGACGCCGGTCTTGGTACGAAACAACAGGGCCGGAGCGCCATTACTTAGTTGAAAAGAGTATGTTGCGCCAACTTTGATCTTGGCTAGCTTAACAATCTGGTTATTTGCCGCGACTGCGCGTGAGCCAAATAGCGTCGTCGTTAAGCCGATGAAGGCTATTCCGAGGGCTGATCTACGATTGAGATTCATGCTCCCTGACTTGGATTCGAACCAAGAACCTGTCGATTAACAGTCGACTGCTCTGCCGTTGAGCTATCAGGGATTGACGGTGCAAGCGCAAACTCTAGCGCACACACGGGTTTGGGCAAAAACTAAAGGCAGCCCAGACTAAAGGCTGCCTAGCGCCAAATCATGCAGAGATCTGCGGGCACTTTCCAGCGCAACTAATTGGGCAAAGGCGGCCGTGTATTCGATCTCATTTTCCACTGGATTTAAGCGCTGAAGCGAAGATTTGAGTTCGGCGATAGATCGTGAAATCGCCACCTCTCGCAAACGGGCCACAATGCTTGCAACATATGCAGCAGTTGGCTTTCCATCGGCACGAATTGGTTCGACTGTTAACTCTGTAAACAAAGCCTTCACATTGTCATCAGCAATATTGTCTGGTGCGATTGTTGAGACAGCATCAATTGCAAGGCGCAATGCGATGTAGGCGGGATGTGTGAATGCTCCAGCTTCAATCGAACTCCATAGCTCGCCCGCAAGAAGTGATGGCTCTTGCAACTTCGCTTTTAATACCTCGCGCTCCAGAATCAAGCGGGCTTCATTAGGATCTGGCCTGAAATTAGGTTGAGCAGTTGTTTCTTCAACAGCTGATTGTTGTGTTGGAACTGTTTTCACACCGCGCGAAACTGCTTTTGTCACGAGTTCAACCTCAACACCTAACCAACCTGCAAGAAGTCGCGTGTATTCGGGACGCAATGACTTGTCGCGAATCTGGGCAACTAATGGTGCTGCCGCATTTAAGGCGTTGACTCGGCCTTCAGCTGAATCTAATTTGTGGTGTTTCAACTCTGCTCGGATTGCAAACTCAAATAACGGAACACGGCGCGCAATCAAATCGCGCAATGCAAGATCGCCCTTTTCCTGTCGAAGCTCGCAAGGATCTAATCCATCTGGCTCAACGGCAACAAAGGTTTGTGTAACAAACTTCTGGTCTTCACTAAATGCACGCAACGCGGCTTTTTGTCCGGCAGCATCACCGTCAAAAGTAAAGATGACTTCCCCACGGAATGCATCATCATCCATTAATAATCTGCGCAAAATCCGAATGTGGTCTGCGCCGAATGCCGTACCGCAAGTTGCAACCGCAGTCGTAATACCTGCAAGGTGAGCCGCCATAACATCTGTATAGCCCTCAACGATTACCGCTTGCCGTTTTTTAGCAATTTCCTTTTTTGCCACATCTAGCCCATATAAGACTTGACTCTTCTTATAAATAGGCGTTTCAGAGGTATTTAAATACTTAGGGCCTTGATCATCAGCGTCACTTGCAAGTTTTCTAGCACCGAAGCCAACTATGTCTCCTGAGATGTCTTTGATTGGCCACATCAACCGATTACGAAACTTATCAATGGGGCCGCGTTGGCCCATCTTTGAAAGTCCAGCTAGTTCTAGCTCGTCAATTGTGTACCCAAGTGCACGCAAATGTTTTGTGAGGCTATCCCATTCATCTGGTGAATAACCCACACCAAACTGTTCGCAAGCTGCTTTGTCAAAGCCACGCTTTGTCAGTAACTCACGTCCATGGGCAGCTGTGGGCGATGAATTAAGTTGTTCTTGATAAAACTTTGCAGCCTCGCTATGGGCGGTAATCAAACGATTACGAGTACCAGATGTAACAACAGGTCCAGTACTAGAACCCTCGTCATAACGAAGGGTGTAACCGATGCGATCTGCGAGTCGTTCAATGGTTTCTGTGAAAGTTAGGTGATCAATCTTCATTAAGAATGCAATGACATCTCCGCCAGTTTGGCAACCAAAACAGTGGAAATATCCTTTGCTTGGTGTCACATGAAATGACGGTGACTTCTCATCGTGAAATGGGCACAAACCTTTTTTCTGTCCGCCACCTGCATTTTTTAGTTGAACATAATCTGCAACAACTTCATCGATAGGTGCACGATCTCGGATGTATGCAACATCTTCGTCTCTTATGCGACCGCTCATGTTCGTACCTTACCGATTAGCAAGTAGGCGTGCATGCAAGGCATAGGCACCGGGGTCGGTAAGGGCAGCAACTTGGTCAATTATCACGCGCATTTTGGCCGCTTCATCGCCCGCCTCATTCCAGGGCTTCTGGAAGTAAGAATCTAGTTCTCTTGGATTTTTCAAAAGCATTTCTACTAACTCGCCAATAATTATCTGCTGCTTTGCATACCTATCTTGTGAATGTGCCGCATTAATTAAGTAATGCCCGGCTATGGCCTTTAAGAAATCGACTTCAACTTTTTGCTCACGTGGAATCTCAAGATCTGCGCTGTAGCGTGAAAGTGGGCCATCACCGTGCACTTTGCGGGTTTGAATTTCAGCAGATAAAACAAATCGTCCAATTAATTGGCTTGTTGAATCCTTCATACGGGCAAGGCTGCGATGGCTTCCGTCGTAATAGTGCGGCCAAGCAGAAAGGGCAGAAAGTCGCGCATGAGCATCTATTGCTTCCTGCTCTGTTGCATCGCTCTTGTAATCCACGGTCATGACTTTGTATAACTCGGCAAAGTCTTGTTCAAAGTTTTTAACAGAGACTTGCCCAGCAAAGATCGCGTCTTCTAAGTCGTGGACAGAGTATGCGCAATCATCAGACCAATCCATAATCTGGGCTTCAATACATTTTTTGCCAACAGGAGCGTCTTTGCGCATCCAATTAAAGATCTCCACATCATCATCGTAAACACCAAATTTACGAGGGTTTTCTGCCCTAGGCCACGGATACTTTGTTGCACCATCTAGTGATGCACGGGTTAAGTTAAGTCCAATACTTTTTCCATTCGCATCAACAGTCTTTGCTTCCAGACGTACCAGTAATCTAAAACTTTGTGCATTTCCCTCAAAGCCCCCGAAATCTTGTGCGATCTCCGCTAACGCTTCTTCACCATTGTGACCAAAAGGTGGATGGCCTAAGTCATGTGCAAGACAAGCGGTATCTTGCAGATCTGGATCTGCTCCTAGAGATTCACCTAATTCGCGGCCAATTTGTGCGCACTCCAAAGAGTGCGAAAGTCTGGTGCGTTGAAAATCATTTTCCCAGGGCACCGCTACTTGGGTTTTGGCTGCCAATCGTCGAAGCGAAGCTGAATGAATTACTCGCGCACGATCGCGCATAAATTCAGTACGTCCAGCCCGCTTTGCAGGTTCATCCAAGAACCGCTCTTGGTCAAAGGCGCTGTAACTCATGGCAATACCTTAGTAACAATATCTGCACCGGGTAAGTGATCACTTACTTGAACGCCACGCCGACCAACAGTTATGTACACCAAATATGCGCCAGCTTCACGAAGTAGGTATTTAAAGCCGCTATTTGCAACGGTATTGGGGCCAGTCCGTACTGGTGAGCATGTGCTAACGACTCCCTGATCATTTGCCATAGTCATGGCGCGCTTACAGTGATAAGGATCTGTCACGATGATGACATCACTGACATAACGTTTTTTCATTATGGCTGTATATGCCTTAGTGCTAACTAAAGTGTCTCGTCCTTCTTCAATTGCAGTTATTTTCTTTGCCGGAATTCCGTGAGTACGTAGCCAATATTTTCCAGATGCCGCTTCTGTTGTTCGATCACCAGGAGCACCTGCTCCAACTGTGATGATTGAAGGTGCATATCCAAGATCATAAATTCTTTTAGCTTCAATTAATCGAGCTTCGAGGGCTTCACCGGGTCTGCCATTTAGTTGCGCTGTGCCTAAAACGACAATGACATCTGCATGCCGGACAACAGGATTCTTTGCTGCGCGCCATACTTGAGAGACACCATAGGCAGGAGCAATCAAAGCAATCAGTAAAACTAATGTGATTGTGCGACGAATCCATCTAAATAAAAACATTTACCCGCCAGAAAACGCATCCTCTAGTTCAACGTGAACTAGTTCATCGGGATCATCGAGCCATCCATCTGGCAATGTTGGAGGACGACCGTGGCTTGTGCGACCACGTGGCTTGTCACCAACTTCTATTGGATACGGTTGATCTTCTAACTGATCTAATAAATTGCGCATTTCTTGCAATGAAGAAACCATCCCAAGATCATGTCTAATCTCTCGTGGGACACGGAAACCCTTCAAATACCAAGCCATGTGCTTTCGCATATCTCGCATTCCGCGATCTTCAGATTCAAGGTATTCCGTAATCAAATGTGCATGTCGGAACATCACTTCTCGAACCTCGTGCAAGGTTGGCGTGATTTGCTTGCCTTCACCCTTAAGTGAAGAGACAAGATCGGTAAACAACCATGGGCGACCTAGGCATCCACGCCCCACTACAACTCCGGCACAACCACTTTGGTCAACCATCTCAATTGCATCTCGTCCAGACCAAATATCTCCATTGCCTAAAACAGGTACTCCGGTTGGCTTTAAGTGCTCTACTAAACGAGCTATTGCAGACCAATCAGCTTTGCCTTCATACATCTGCGCCGCTGTGCGAGCATGTAATGCAACCCAAGCAACACCTAAATCAGCGGCAGATTTGGCTGCTTCTAAATAGGTTTCATGATCACTATCAATCCCAATGCGCATCTTTACAGTCACCGGAATTCCAAAAGGCTTTGCTGCCTCTACTGCTGCACCAACAATATTTGAAAAAAGTTTGCGTTTGAAAGGAAGCGCCGCTCCCCCGCCTTTGCGAGTTACCTTTGGTACTGGGCAGCCAAAGTTCATATCGATGTGATCAGCTAAGTTTTCTTTCCCGATCATAGTTACAGCTGCACGCATAGTCGTTGGATCAACGCTATATAGCTGAACAGAGCGTGGCCACTCATCTTTGCCAGGAACAATCATTCGCAATGTTTCTGGACGACGTTCAATGAGAGCGCGCGCAGTAACCATTTCAGATACAAATAAACCTGCACCTTGTTCACGGCACAATGTACGGAATGGTGCATTAGTTATTCCGGCCATGGGCGCTAGAACAACCGGTGGATCTATGTAGTGATCACCGCTTGCTAATGGAAGTAAAAGTGGATTTAGCAACCTAGTAAACGAGGTGCTAACCATGCCTCGACCTGATCTAGGCCGATGCGCTCTTGCGCCATTGTGTCGCGATCGCGAATTGTCACCGCATGATCTTCGAGTGTTTCAAAGTCGATGGTGATGCAGTACGGAGTACCGATTTCATCTTGACGACGGTAACGGCGACCAATTGCACCTGCATCATCAAAGTCAATGTTCCAGTTTTTGCGAAGTTGTGTTGCAAGATCGCGCGCCTTTGGGGACAGATCAGCATTACGCGACAATGGAAGAACAGCAGCTTTAATTGGTGCAAGTCGATGGTCAAGCTTTAGTACCTCGCGCTTTTCCATCTCGCCCTTGCTGTTTGGTGCTTCATCTTCTGTGAATGCATCCATTAAGAATGTGAGTGTGCAGCGATCAACACCTGCTGCAGGCTCAATTACAAATGGAGTCCAACGCTCGCCCTTTTCCTGATCAAAGTAAGAAAGATCTTTACCGGAGGCCGCAGAGTGTGCCTTTAAATCAAAGTCTGTACGGTTTGCAATACCTTCTAACTCGCCCCATTCGGTACCGGCAAATTCAAACTTGTATTCGATGTCTGCGGTGCGCTTTGAATAGTGCGACAACTTCTCTTTTGGATGATCGTAGATGCGAAGACGCTCTGGATTAATACCAAGATCTACATACCAAGCCATACGTGTGTCAATCCAGTACTGATGCCATTCTTCATCGCTACCAGGGACTACAAAGAACTCCATTTCCATCTGTTCGAATTCGCGAGTACGGAAAATAAAGTTTCCTGGTGTAATTTCATTACGGAAAGATTTACCAATTTGGCCAATACCAAATGGAGGCTTCTTACGTGATGTTGTCATGACCTGATCAAAGTTAATAAAGATTCCTTGGGCAGTTTCTGGGCGCAAATAAGCAAGACCTGATTCATCTTCTACTGGTCCCAGAAAAGTTTTGAGCAATCCACTAAACTGTTTAGGAGTAGTGAACTGTCCCTTGTTTCCACATGCAGGACAGTTAACTTCAGTTAAAGATCCTGGCTTCTTCTTATGCTTTGCTTCATACGCTTCTTCAAGGTGATCGGCACGGTAACGCTTATTACAAGCGGTGCACTCTGTTAGTGGATCACTAAATGTTGCAACATGGCCTGATGCTTCCCACACTTCTTTTGCCAAGATCACACATGAATCAAGACCGACAACATCTTCGCGGCCCATGACCATGGACTTCCACCATTGGCGCTTAACGTTATTTTTAAGCTCAACGCCTAGTGGGCCGTAATCCCATGATGCGCGAAGTCCGCCATAAATTTCAGATGATGGGTAAACAAACCCTCGACGCTTTGCAAGTCCTACGATATTTTCTAAACGGTCCGTTGCCATTTTTATCTCCGTCCGGCTGGCTGTCGGCGGTCAGCAACATGTGTTACTTCCGTGTACTTATTTTACTCTGAGTACGGCAAATTAAAGGACACTGCCATATGCACCGGGCTCGTCGATTGCTTGAGCCAAAATCGGAATCGCATTCATTTTCACGTTGGTATTGCTCAAAGCCCTGCGGTACGAGCCCACATTTTCCCAATGGGTTGTCAGAGACCACAGGGTTATTTCATCTAAATTTTGGCCGTACTCGCCATTTTCGAACCCAGCGCACTGAGAAAAAGCGTCAAGTGCGGTGATCAACTGCGCCTCAAAGATAGCAGCATTGGCCAATGGAACTGTGAAGCGAGCTATTGCGAACATAGCCCCGAGCCTAATCGGATACCCTAAAACAATGAAGTCAGCGATCTTTTTTGCCTCACTTACGGTACTGGCCACCACATTAGGCGGAGTCCTGGCATTTCGCTCAAAAGACCGCTTTCACCTAATCCTTGGATTGTCTGCAGGATTACTTATGGGTCTAGTTGGCTTTGATTTATTGCCAGAAGTCTTTGCCATGAACACCGATCATTTTGCAGGCGTGCCAATTGTTTCGATAGCAATTTTGGCAGGCTTCTTAATTTTGCACATCGTCGAACGAGGATTTGGATCGCACGAACCCGCAGAGTCTCATTATGGACACGATCACGAACATCATTCTGTCTCTGGCGTTATCGGTGCTCTTGCAATGGGTGGACATGTTTTCCTTGACGGCGTTGGATTAGGCGTTGCCTTTCAAGTTAGCTCTTCACTTGGTTTGGCAGTTTTTATTGCGATTGTTGTCCATGCATTTAGCGATGGCTTGAACACTGTTTCAATGTTGATCAAAAGTGGCAATTGGACTCATAAAAGTAAGTATCTGTTGGGCCTAGATGCACTTGCTCGAATTGGCGGAGCAACGGTAGGAACTTATTTGGCGTTAAACGATAAGTACATGGCTTTATACCTTGCCCTATTTTCAGGTTTTGTTATCTACATTGCAACATCTCATATCTTGCCGG
>Ga0136641_1000676_pt1 | contig 14483 bp, 13 predicted proteins | sample EliLak1302023Y_FD_115312 | JGI IMG/M metagenome (GOLD analysis project Ga0136641, IMG submission 115312) | Freshwater microbial communities from Elizabeth Lake, Yosemite National Park, California, USA - 13020-23Y | ecosystem: Environmental > Aquatic > Freshwater > Lake ...
CTAAGGCTGTAACTACCACTTCATTTAGTTCTTGGGTGCTAGAGGTCATCACGACATCGACCACATTTCGGTTGCCCACCTTTATTTCTTGAGCATCAAAACCAATCGATGTGAACGATAAAACAGGGCTTGCCCCAGACACTTCTAAGGAATAGGTACCACTCGCACTGCTGCTTGCCCCCTTTTGGGTTCCTTTCACTTGAATGTTAACACCTGGAATTCCAGTACCATCTGAACTAGCGGTGATTTTACCGGTGATGGTTCTTGTTTGCGCAACCATTGTCGACATGCTTAACGCAAATACAATGATTGATAAGGCCAAATGCCTGAGCATTTGTAGTGGAAAATGTAACCTCATACTTGATAAATTTAGAAGTAAAAAAACACTAATAATTAATGGGTAACAGAAATAAAATATTACATACAAAAAAATGGATTAAAATAACGCCATAATTAAATCGAAAATTCAAGTAAATAAACTATTTTGGCATTAATATTTAAATTAGCAAAAGAACACTGTCAAATTCCGTGAAAAAATAAATTTATGAAAGCTCACCTATTAAAAGTTTCCCCTCAGTCTCTTCGCTCATTCAGCATCCGACGTGACAATGTTAGTTATTTTTACAACCAATACCATTACCATCCTGAAATTGAACTATTATTTATTGACAAAGGAACAGGAACTCAGTTTGTCGGAGATAGCATCCAACGTTTTCAAGATGGCGACTTGCTTTTAATCGGTTCAAATTGTCCACACTATTTAAGGAGCGACAACATATATTTTCAAGGAAATCCCGACTTAGGAGTTTCTGCGGTTGTGATTCACTTTGATCTGACCATTTTTGGACCTGCTTTTTTTGAACTGGTAGAAAATAGGTTCATCAAGCAATTGCTAGAAAAATCGAAGCTTGGACTTCGCATTACAGGCAAAACGAAAGCAAGCGTGGTCAAACAAATGCTTCATATGTTGGAGGACACCAAAAGTAATCTCATCCTCGAACTTCTTAAATTATTGGATTCCTTATCTCAAAGCCAAGAGATTGAGTTATTGGCCACTAGAATTTTAGAAAATAATCCGAGCGATAAGGAAACCGCTCGATTAAATTCGATTTATAATTTTTCGGCCAAACATTTTAAACGAAAAATTACCATTCAGGAAATTGCTGAAGTGGCCAACTTAAGTTCAAATTCATTTTGTCGGTATTTCAAAAATAGAACTCGGAAACACTTTTCCCATTTTTTGAATGAAATTCGCGTGGAATATGCCTGTAAATTAATTAAGGAAAATCAGTACCAAGTAACCCAAGTATGCTACGAAGCGGGATTCAATAATTTTCCTAATTTCAATAATGCATTCAAGAAGATTACTGGAAAAACCCCTTTACAATATTCGAAAGAATTCATATTAAGTTAATCTGAAAAAAATAAACCGAAAAAAAAATTCCTACATTTGACCTATATAAACCGCTTGATTCAAATCTCCAAAATCATTTATTTCAACATGAAACATTTTACCGCTTTTTTACTTCTCATTACTTTTTTTTGCAACGCACAAGACATTAAAATCATTCGCGGGCCTTACCTACAAAACTTTACACCCACCTCGGGTGTGGTTCGTTGGCGTACCGACATCGCGAGTAATAGCCAAGTGATTTATGGCAACAGCCCAGCCCAATTAGATCAATCGGTCGCCGATGCCAATTTGCTCACTGAGCATGAAGTAGAAATCAAAAACTTAAGCTCAGGAAAAAAATATTACTATGCCATCATCTCTGCTGGAACAAAAGTAGGAGGCGATGAAACGCATTATTTCAATACAGTTCCCAAGGCTGGATCCACAAAGCCGGTACGTATTTGGGCCCTAGGAGATTTTGGGAATAGTTCTAAAAACCAAGCCGACGTGCGTGATGCGATGTTTAATGCCACAAAAACGCATAAACCTGACGCATGGATATGGATGGGCGATAATGCCTATTCCAATGGCAAAGAAGAGGAATACCAAAATCATGTGTTTAGAGTTTATCAAGATACTTTCTTTAAAAACCTGCCCGTTTGGCCTTCCCCAGGAAACCATGATTATGCTGGAAAACATGATCCCTCCGTTCCTCCTTATTTTAAAATTTTCACCATGCCTACCAAAGGCGAAAATGGGGGATTACCTTCAGGAACAGAATCTTTTTATTCTTTTAACTACGGAAATGTACATTTGATTTCCTTGGATAGTGAGGCCATGGAATCAGATAGTAGTTATTTATACAATGAAAAAGGCAAGCAAGCGACTTGGCTAAAAAAAGATTTAGAGGCGAATAAATTGCCCTGGACGATCGTATACTGGCATAAACCTCCCTATTCAAAAGCATCTCATGATTCAGATACTGAAATTTGGATGTACAAAGTGCGAGAAAACATCACCCCCATTTTAGAGAAATATAAAGTTGATTTAGTGATTTGTGGCCATAGTCACGGCTACGAAAGAAATCATCCTTTGCTGGGACATACCGGTAAAAGCGCTACCTATGACCCTGCCATTCACAAAAAAGCGAATGAAGTCGCGCCTAATACCTACGTGATAAATAAAGGGGAAAGTCAAGGAACTATCTATATCGTCAATGGTTCCGGGGGCCAATTGGGCGGCAAGCAAAAAGACTATCCATTAAAATCTTCCGTTTACTCGAACGTGACCGAAGGGGGTTCAATGCTCATCGACGTGGTGAACAAAAAATTAAATGCGCAATGGATATGTGCGGATGGAGTAGTGAGAGACATGTTCTCCATCGAGAAAAAATAATTAACGCGTTAAATAGTGGGTGACCTCCCTCACCGGAGCGATCCAAATACCATGTTGGGGATCTTGCGCATAGCGTATCAGATCTTCCAACATACTTAATTTCGTGGTTTGATTCCCTCCAGTGCCCATTTCATGCCCAGCTAAAACAAGCCAATAACCCTTTTCGCTGGCCTCTTTGATCATCGGCAAAATCTCGTCGAAGTTCTTTCCATCCATTTCGACGCCGGTCAATTGGGCCCTATTTAAATACGCGGGGTCATTCGGTGCTTCATCACGCCAGCCGCGACCCGAGCTAAATAACTGATACACTATGGGAACATAGCTCTGGGTTTTGGCATCGTTGCCCACAAACTTCTGACCACAAGGATAGGCAAATGATTCCGGTTTTATGCCAATCATCTGATATAATTGCTCATTGGACTCCAACAATTCTTTTTGCATCTTGTCCAAAGTATACTCTTCCAGAGCTTTGTTTCTTGACCATGCAAAATTTCCTGAACATGGATGCAAGCTCGAATGATTCCCGATTTCATGGCCGTTCTCGGACGCATTTTTCCAAAGTGCCGCGTTTTTTTCTATCGCATTTGGCATAACATATAGCGTTGCCTTAACTCCGTATTTGTCTAAAAGTGCGGTACCCCCATTCACCTGACTTGCTCTTCCGTCGTCAAAAGTTAAACTTAAAGCCATCTTTTTGCCCTTTGGCCAGGTCATTTTATTTTGAGCATGTAAGGGAAATCCCCCGTTCAAAAATATAAATCCTGTGATCCCAAGAATTAATACACTTTTCATCTGCATACATTTAAGGAGTTAGTTCTTTCATTTTTTTCATCAAATCAACCGCTTTTAAATTGGCTTCATTCAGCGGCAATCCCGTTTTCATTTCAGGTCTTTTATGCCCTATTTTTGTGAGCCAAGCATCCTTTAAGATAGTATGGCGCTCTACCACTAGGTCAAAGAATCCTTTCTGGTCTTTCATGGGTTCAAGCATTTCCTCCAGAGAATTCATTCGACCGATTTTTTTCGCTCCCAAATACCTTAAAATTTCTTTGGCCATGATCCAGTGACCGAGGTCTCCGGGATGTACTCCGTCTTTAGAAATTCGGAAGTTGGCATCCTTTTTTAACGCTGTATTTAAGTACTTTTGAAGCGCGCGATGTGTGTCAATGACTTGCCAATTTTTTTGCTCGGTCAGCCAATGTGAATATGCATCCAACACCTTCCCATACCCACTATTTTCATTTGGTTTTTCTTCATACAAAGAAGGGGTGATGTGAATAATTTTGGCACCTGAAGCTTCGACTAGATCATGCATCCAGATAATTCCCTCTTTGAATTTTAGAAATCTTGTTTCATCCAAGGGCAGATAAATTCCATCATTCATTCCATAGGTGGCAAACACTAAGTCTGGCTTTATTTGATCTAATATTCGGGCCAATCGCTCATGCAAATCAGGCCTAGGAAAACGCCCACCTGCATGCCCAACTTCCGATAATCCTGATACCGTTTCACTAGGTAATCCTACGTTATAAATTTCAATTTCTTGACCCGGAAATTTTGCTCGTTGGTATGCCTCCACAATCTGCACATACCTCCCAGCATAGGTAATGCTATTCCCTATAAACAGCACGCGCTTGGGATTGTCTGGAAAAATTTGGGCTTGAAGCGTTAAACTAAAAAGCAAAAAACCTAGAAGGAATTTATAGCGCATCATTTATTTTTTTATGGTATCTATTTTAATGGTATCTACTGCCACAGGTTCCGCACCAAACCTCTTTTTTGCTCCCTTCATTTCACCATGAGAATTGACAGCAATGGCCGCCAGAATTCCAATGAACATGAAAACAATAGCTGCGTTTTTAAGTCCAGTCGTCAACTTTAAAGAACGAGGAATTAGTTCAGGTTCACTGCGATCGATTAGAAAAAATATGACCGCAAAATTAAGTAAATATAAATATTGTTCTACGCGATAGGTACTAATAAATGCCCCTGTAATCAGGAAACTCAAAGCAATATATAAAGCCCAATACCCAAAGAAAAAGGTCTTTAATTGCCTGTAATTTAGTGTATCAAATTTCCTAAATCGAAAGATCCAATAAGCCCCAGCGATAGCGATTAATCCCACGGAACCCCATTGGACCCACGCATAAAAAGTGTAATCATCTGTCGGCAATAATTTGACAAACGTGGATTGGATTCGCTCCCATTCGAAATTTTGTTGCCACATGATGACAGGGATCACTAGCACCAACATGATTAATGGGAATATTTGATTTTTTATAGGCGCGGCTTTTTCTTTTCCCCAATCGCTCGTCAACGTTCCATAGGCTAAGCCAAGTCCGCCAAAGAATCCTAAGGAATACTCCATGACATTCCAAAAGTTAAAATGAATTTCAGAGGTTTGACCTAATACTTGGAGAAAGTTACCAAAGGCAAATCCAAAGCCACCGCCCAATCCAGAAAATATGGCGACACGTAAAGCCGACTTCTTTTTGCTCCGGACCATATTCCATGTTAACGCAACCGCCATACCTAAGCAAACTGCCCATACCTCTGAGCGGGGAGGCGTCATGTTCCAACCAAATTGCTCGATGAGAAAGAAATAAAATATGATGCCTCCGACGACCATTTCCAAGATCAATTTTGGCCATTTGACAGGCTTTTTAATCGTATTAGAAAGACCTAATCCGAATAATCCTCCCCCTAAAAATCCATATAAACCGCCGATAACAAATAACATGGATAAGCCATAGAATACATTCGGCCAGTCACTTCCTCGACCATAGCCTACGACCAAGCCGTAGCTCATCATGCCTCCTAAACCCCAACCCAAAGCGCCAGCCAAAATGATGGAAAAAGATTTTGCCAGCCAATCTTGTCTTTTTGCCACCAATAATACAGCCAATGAGCCAATTCCACCGGCCCAGGCGGCCCCATGTTCATGGCCAAATTGGCCTCGAATCGCCCATGCAGTTCCCATTGACATGGCCACAACGAGCATACTGAAGTATAATTGATTTGATTTCATTGAGTTAACAGATTTAATTTTCGTAAACATAGGAAATTTTTACGGGTAGCGCAATTTGCTAATTTTGATTTCGTAAGCAAATAAAAATGGATACTTTTGGTTTTAAATATATCTATGAAAAAGAGTTTTTTGCTCATCATGTACTTGGGTTTTTCGCTTTCGGCCACTGCTTGCGAGCTTCATGATGCAACCCAACGATCACCCATCATGACGGATACTACTGTCATTCCCCTTGGAGGAAATACGTTTGTTGACGCAAAATTTGAAGTTGGCGAGCCCATCACTCAAAATGGAATTCAAACTTGGACCTCTGACAAAAGTGTATTTAATATTTATTTTAAAAACGAAAAAACGCGAACATGTGCTGTTTATATTTCGCTATTGCCCGGCGTGTTTTCCAGCAAAATCAAAATGGCCTTAGGGGAGCAGGCACATGTAGTCCAACTAACTAAACTCCAAAAGAATCCTGTATTGATTGGCAGTTTTGTTTTACCTGCTGGCTATCAAAAATTAGTTTTGGAGGGAATTTCAAGGGAAACCGCCGATTTTGCAGCGATTAGTTCATTAATCGTTCTAACAAATGAACCCGGAGAATTTAACTTTGTCAAGGACAACATCGACAATCGATTTTATTGGGGTCGAAGAGGCCCTTCTGTGCATTTGACATATACCGAACCGGAGGGGAAAAATTTAAAATGGTTTTACAATGAAGTGACTATTCCCAAAGGTCTCGATCCAGTGGGATCCTATTTTATGGCCAATGGTTTCGCTGAGGGATATTTCGGTTTTCAAGTAAATTCAGAAACAGAAAGGCGGATCTTGTTTTCTGTTTGGAGCCCATTTAAAACTGATAATCCAGCTTCCATCCCCGAGGATCAAAAAATTAAATTGCTGAAAAAGGGGAATGGCGTTTATACCGGGGAATTTGGGAATGAAGGTTCGGGTGGTCAAAGCTATTTGAAGTACCCGTGGGAAGCCGGAAAGACCTATCAATTTTTAAATTCGGTGGAGCCCGATGGCCAAGGCGCCACCATTTATACCGCCTATTTCAAGGAATATGGTTCATCTGATTGGTTGCTTATCGCTTCATTTAAGCGTCCAAAAACAGACACTTGGTACAAAAGGCCCCATTCATTTGTCGAGAATTTCAACCCTAATTTCGGCCATATTTTAAGACAGGCCCATTATTCAAATCAATGGCTTTGCGATTCCAACGGCCAATGGTTCGAGTTGACAGAAGTAAAATTCACCGGCGATGACATCGCAAAACGAGGCTATAGAAAAGACTATGAGGGAGGAGAAAAAGTAGGGTATTTTTATTTGCAAAATGGAGGATTTTTTAATGGCATAGCTGCACTAAATCAAAGTTTCAAAAGGGCTGCAGCAAATAAAATACCTACCATTGATTTCAAAAAATTACCTTAATTTTGAACATGGAAGAAAAATCAAACGATCCTTTACATGGTAAAACATTGGAAGTAATTTTGACTGACCTAGTTGCTTTATACGGCTGGAATGAAATGTCAAAAAAAATTCGGATTAATTGTTTTTCATTCGAACCTAGCATTAAATCAAGTCTGTCTTTTTTGAGAAAAACGCCTTGGGCCAGGCAGAAAGTGGAGGTACTCTACACCTGGTCGATCAAGAAAATCACTAAGATGAAACTGGACGCTGACGCAAATTCACAATCCATGCAAACACCGCCGCCGTCAAAAACATCATAATGCTGTACACTACGGCGGGTACCGTCATCGCCCCAATTCCGATTACATTAAGGGCAATGTAAATCGCCAAAGTTCCATTGTGAATTCCAATTTCCATGCCAATCGCGATGGCCTGTTTTTTCGAAAGTTTAAAAAATAGAGGAATATAATATCCAATAGATAAACAAGAAATATTGAAAATGAAAGCCGCTAAGCCGACCATTTTGAGATCAGCCCACAAATGATCCCGTTCACGAAGGCCAGCTAAAATAATGATTAAGGCCAAAAAAATAGCTGAAATAATTTTAACAGGTTGCTCTAGTTTTGTGGTTAATTTGGGCGCGCGATTTCGAATGATCATCCCAAGACCCACAGGCAAAATGACGACATAACAAACTTCCAAGACTTTGCTGAATTGTAAGGGGACATAGGTATTTTGTTGTAAGAAATGAGCCATGGATACATTCACAATGATCGCAATTGAAACCACTGAAAATAGGCTATTTAATGCGGTAAGCGTTACATTAAGTGCCACATCTCCTTTGGCAATATGGCTGTATAGATTCGCTGAAGGACCTCCCGGGGCTGCAGCTAATAACATCAAACCCACAGCTAAAACCGGGGGTATTCCCAGTAATTTGATGATAAAAAAACAAATGATAGGCAAGACAAACATTTGGCAAAATAGCCCAATAACAACGGCCTTTGGAAAAGTGTAAACCCGTTTAAAGTCGGCAAGCGTTAGTGAAAGTCCGAGCCCCATCATAATGAGCGCAAGAGCCAAAGGCATTAATACTACGGACAAAAAATTAGATTGCATTCATTATTATTTTGACGTAAATAAGCAATTAATTTTAGTTTAATGGATATAGGGAAGAACTATTTTTCGGCCAAGAGCAATTTAATGTCCTTCGCTAATTGTTCCATTTCTAATCCCAAACTACCATTGTAAATTCCTCGAATTCGTAAGGTTCTGTCAACTAAAACCACATGCTCCGTATGTAAAAATTGGCTATTGTCTTTTGTGAATCCAAGATTTTCTTCGGCAAAATAAGATTTTCGTGCTAGCGTATAAATGGCATTTTTATCCCCTGTCAGCAGGTGCCACTGTTTACTTTTGATGTTATTTTTCTGCGCATATTTTTTCAGCACGCTGACTGAATCAAGCCATGGAGTCACGCTAAATGACAACATTTCTACTCCCGCATTTTGGCCAAATTCAGATTCAATTGCCCGCATTTGCTTGATCATATTTGGACATATATTCGTGCACCGACTAAAAAAGAAATTGGCCACATGGACTTTACCTCTTAATAAAGTATCGCTAATGAACTGCCCATGTTGGTCCAAAAATGAAAAAGATTTTAACTGATGCGTAATTTTAGTTGATGCGGCTTGTATGCTCTCGAAAAATTGGGGTTCGAAATCTGGGGTATTGTAATAAGGCAAAGTGGGCGCTACCTCGTTCGTGGAACAGGCAAAAAATCCACATAAAAAACCACTAATTAAGTAGGCGCGCAGCAGAGACATTGACACAATTTTTAGTTCCTAGTAAACCGAAGCGACGGCCATTTTTCATCACATAATTTGCCCTTACTTGGCCGTTGTCATAAAATAGTTTTTGGGATCCTTCTTCGTGACCTGCCACATAATGCATTTCTCGAATCAACACTCCACTTTCATTCCACTCTCTTGCCAATCCCTGATATTCGTCGTTTTGAAAATGATACGCTTGTTGTTTTTTGCCCGTTGGATAATATTGAACAAATACCCCGACTTTTTTCCCATGTTCAAAAGTCCTTTGTTCTTTCAACACATGTCCGGGATAATACTGAACCCATTTCCCATGCCGATTCCCTTTTAAATAAGATTCCATTTTAAGGGTGTCTTGGGCTTGCGGATCTAAGCTATAAAGTTTTCCTGAGAATGGTTTTCCTTGGTAAAAAACTCCAGTATTTTCAAATGAAATCTGAGCATCATCCACTGAAATCGTTTGCATTTTTTCAACCGAAATCTCTGGGGAACTTGTTGAAAATAAGGAGACTCCATTATCCTTATTGGAGGAACATTGAAAAAAAACAATTGCGTACAAAAAACTACTGAGAAACCGTGCCTGGCGTGCCATAGAAACCATTCCCATTGATATAAGGATCTTCTTGAGTAATGTGATAATGGTAGATGCCGGCCGGAAATTCGGTGGTTGCGTGGGTATGTCCATGCAACACATCAAGGTTCGCATTAGTCACCGCTTTGCCGTTTTCCCAGGGCCCATAAACAGGAAATCCATCGAGTAGAAAACCTAGTAAAGCCATTTTATCTGCTTTAACGGTTGTCAAATACAGGGGCTCCACATGGTAATGATATTTACCACCCGGAGCCGGATGTCCGTAATATTGATCAAATGAAGTCATTTCCCCGGCCAGCGGTTGGTTAGGCCCGGCATATTGATTATAGAATGGCACCCCATTTAGTGAGATCCCGATAGCTCCCAACGGTGTGGCTGTAACTTTATTAGCCGCTACCGGCTTTACGGGAATCTTAAAGGTATAAAGTCCTGATGAAATACTATTGGGATTTTTCGCAAAGTTCAATCCATTAAATGTTTTTCCCGAAAAATTCTCGTATAAACTACTGTTGGTCGCGTAGTAAATGCTTTTATGATCCGGTACCCCGTTGGCCTCAATGGTCACATAAGTCCCATCCGATGTCATTTTTGTGGCGCCATAAATTAGTTTAAAGTACGATGGAACTTCAGCCGTACCTGGGCTAGTTGTGCTCGTACCCGTTGACCCACCAATGGGCGATGCAGGAGTTATGTTGCTCCCAGAATCACTGGATTTGGAGCAACCTAGGCAAAGGATAAAAAATATACATGCTTTTTTCATCAAATTTATTTTCCTAACATGGGGAATAATCTGCGAATTTCAGCTTCGCTTGGAATACTTCCATACTCACAAATTTCAAAAGCCTCTGCATAATTAATCTGTTCCGCTTTCTCTTTTCCATACCATTTTTCCAATGCCTTTTTTACTTCAGGATTCACTTTGGTCACGCGTTTGCTTAGTAAATATTCCCTCTGTTTGGCCTTGTCTTTTGGGACTTCAGACTCGTAATTTCCGATCCAAGGAAGCCACTCAAAAAACTGAGATTGATGGGCATCTAGGCCATCTAATTTTTTTGAAATCACCGAAGTTATGTCTACGGCGATATCTGCTTGGAAAGGATTTGGCTTCTTAAAATTGTCTTGAAAATATAAAAAAACTGGGTTTTTGCGTAATGGAGGAGTGTCGGGGGCAATGTTTGGGACACCTACCATGAAGGCAGCATCTTGAACCAAAACACCGGTATAGCGGTGGTCAGGATGATAATCATTGGAGCGAGGAGCGATTACGACATCCGCTTTCCACTCTCTAATTTTACGAATGATTTGAAGGCGAATTTCCAAGGTAGGAAGTAATTCGCCATCATGGTTATCTAAAACATCGTAGGAAACTCCGAGTCGTTTAGCCACTTCCTTCGTTTCAGCAATACGTCGTTTGGCTAGCATTCCGCCACCTTCACTTTGATGACCTGCATCTCCATTCGTGACAGAAACAAATTTAACATGATGACCCATGGCAACAAAAAGGGCGGCGGTACCACCACTTTTAATATCGCAATCATCTGGATGAGCGCCGATCATGATGATCTGAAGAGGTCGATCTTGCGCTAAAATAATTGAATCAAGACCCAGAAAACAAAAGACAAATAACCAATTTTTCATCGTTTTTTTTCTTAAAGATAATTCGTTCTACTTATTCAGGCAAGACTTTAATTTTTATTGTATCGGCATTGACTCCAGTAAATATTCCTAAGCCATTTAAAATGGTCGTGGGAGGTGTAGAAATATTTTGTGTCGTGTTTCCATTTCGCTGATATAGAGCTACATAGTCCGAATTAAGTTTGAATAAAATCAGGTTATGCTGGCCAAAATATTGGAAACTTTGGGACCGAATTTCGGCAGAATTTCCTTGGATTGGTTGATTTCTGAAACGTATATTGGGTCTTACTCGGGTTGGGTCAACAGGAAATTTAATGATTTCAACGGGATTTGGTTCGATGCTTTCAATGATGGACATGTAATAGTCGTTCGTCGTATTTTCCCAAGTAAGCAGCACATTATTGTCTACATTAGCTCCACCCCCAAATCCTCCTTGGGGTCTTCCGCCGGCGGAAATATCAATCGCCTGCCGAGTTATAAATGATTTATTCGCTATAAATTTTAAAGGCTTTGCTGGGATTTGCGTCGTCGCACTCACTGGTTTACCTAAATAATCAAACTTAAATGAATAAGAACTGCCTACGGTAATTGGAAAAACAGTTTGGGATACATACAGGCCATTCCCTTTTGAAACTAAATTGATGGATCCTTTAGGGCCTGTGATTGTGATTTTCAGCCCATCCACCGGCTTTTCTTTATTAGCCAAAGAATCAGCCGAATAAGGAATTTCCGTATGTACGGAAAGTGAAATAGGAGCACCGGGAATTAAATAAGCTTCCACTACGGGTTTTGGGGTGGTCTCTTCAAATCCATTTTCAAGGTTTGAACAAGAGAAAATTATCATTCCTAAAAAGATATATAGTATGCTATTCTTCATTGGTAGCCTAGTTTAAATGTAAGGATAAAGTAAGGTTGGGCGTAAATCCTAAATAATTGACATCCGTCACAGACAGATATCGGTCGTTGGTATCGGGATCTACCACCGTTTGGAATTTCTTGTACCACACATTATTATGGTTATAAACATTAAACATGGACATGGTCAACGTTCCCATTTTAAAATTATAAGTAGCGGCTAAATCCAAACGATGTTGGGCCGGAAACCGATTTCCATTGGTCGTCGAAGGCTCCGTATAATCCCGGATACTTCCATCCAAAAGCTTAACCGAGTAGCCGCCAATAATCGACGTGTATGGTTTTCCTGTAGCATATAAAAAAGAACTAGAAAAATCCCAATTGCGCCATTTATAAATACCAACTACCTTAAATTCATGTCGAACATCGAAGTTGGAAGGAAAGGGATCAGGCGAAAATATCTGAATATTTTTTTCTGATTTCGCTAAGGTATAGCCGATCCAACCAGTAAGATTTCCAAATTTTTTCTGAAACAAAAAATCGATTCCATGTACGGTGCCCGTACCATTGTAAAACGTTTCACTAGCCACTAAACCGGCGCCAATCCGAGGTGTAAAACGTAAAGTATAGCGAGTATCGTTTTGAATATCTTTGTAATAGGCTTCGACGTCGAATAAGTAATCCCCTTTCTCATAGCTTGTTCCTAAGATGAAATGCTTGGCCGAGGTAACCGGCAAATCTTTGTTGTCGGCAAGTACCCAAAAATTACGGCTACCACTTAAAATATCTTCCCTTTCTACTTGCTTAGCAAACTGATAATAATTGCCAAAGGCCCCTTTAAATTTCAAGTTTTTATTGACAAAATATTGAGCTGAAAGTCTAGGTTCAAAATAAAACTGAGAGGTTACACCAAAATAATTAGCCCGAATTCCCGGTGTTATTTCTAAAGCGCGATTAAATAAGCGCATCTTATCTTGAAGATACCCGGCATAAATCATGCTTTTATTTACTTTATCTAAGATTTTCAGGGTATCATTTTGGCTATAATTAAACTGAATATTCATGTCAGTGGCCTGAACTCCAAAACCTAACAAGTGGGAATCACTTAAACGACCCTCCACATCACTTTTAAACGAGAAGTCTTTTAAATCATTATTTTCTAGGGACCCGAATTTTACCGTTTGAGTGGTCCCATTATTTCGATTAAATGTGGACTGATTTGTATTGTCTCGATTACTATGAAAATTAGAATAGCTGATTAAGGTGTTAGAATACCAAGCCGAAGACCAATTTCTAGACCACTTCAGTGAGCCTCCTGTATTTCCCCATTGAGATAAATCTGAATTAGATAAGCCACCTCCCCGATTACCGCCAAACGGCAAGCTGACATTTTGAGAATTATCCATGTTGTCATTTCCCATGTACAAACTCAGGGCATAGATATCTTTGGCATTTGGGGTAAAATTCACTTTCCCATTTAAGTCATAAAAATAGGATGAGGCTATGGCTGAAGATTGGAATTGCCTTCTTCCAAATCCGCCACCGCCACCACCAGAGCCAAAACCACCGGGCGTATTATTGGCCGAAGAGGGTTTTAACGCATCAGCAATTTTCGTATATAATGGGCCGGCCCAAGACCTTCTTCCCGCAACTAGAAACGTAAATTTCTTTCCTATGGGGCCCTCGGCCATGATATTTGCCGACATAGCGCTCAGATCACCTAGCACATTAAAGTTCCGGTTATTTCCATTCTTCGAGGTAATCTCCATCACGGAGGAAATTCTACCGCCAAATTTAGACTCAAAACCTCCTTTGAATAATTGGACGTCTTTAATGGGATTGCTATTAAAAGCGGAGAAGAATCCATACAAATGATCTACATAATATACGGTAAAACCATCGTAAGTAACTAAATTTTGATCGGGAGTTCCTCCGCGCACATACAATCCGGATGAATTTTGATTCGCCGCACTAATCCCAGGTAATAGTTGGAACGCCCTGAAAATGTCCTTTTCCCCAATGTTAGGCAACTTAGCAATATTCTTAGGGGTAATCTTATACATCCCAATTTCCTCGTTGGCCTTCATTACCTCCGTTTTTTCCCCTACGACAAACACTTCATCCAGCTCGCCGGTCGCTGCATCTAATTCTATTGTGAGATCGTTAAAGTTTAATCCAGGATTTAAATAAACAATTTTAGGTCGGTAACCGAGATATTTAACAGCAAGTCTAACAGTATCTGATGGTACTTTGGGCAAAGAAAATAATCCATCCACATTAGATTGCACACCCTTTAAAGTCGACATAATTTGAACCGAAGCAAACGGCAAAGGTTCGCCAGAACGCGAA
>Ga0136641_1000677_pt1 | contig 14477 bp, 5 predicted proteins | sample EliLak1302023Y_FD_115312 | JGI IMG/M metagenome (GOLD analysis project Ga0136641, IMG submission 115312) | Freshwater microbial communities from Elizabeth Lake, Yosemite National Park, California, USA - 13020-23Y | ecosystem: Environmental > Aquatic > Freshwater > Lake ...
ATCGCAAAGTCGATCGCGTTTTTCTTCTGAACGCCGCTCGGCTCTCGCTTAGAGGTAGTGTCTATGTAAAACCCATCGGGACTATCAGTGATTCTTAGCCAGCCACTATTAAACAGATGTTCCCCCGCCGGTGCGTCGTCGTACTCAGCCTCTGGTAGCTTGCCACCGCTTGTGTTTGCAGAAGCCCAAGCGTTGTGACTCTCCTCGGAGGATACTGGGTAGAAGTCTCCAGAAGGATTCATCCAAGACCTTTTGTTCTTGGGGCTAAGAGGACTCGACGGCTTCACGCCTTTGTTGACTGTGGCGGTCTTGGTAGTTCCTCCGCTGCTGCCGCCCCCGTCCGGTGCGGACATGACCTTCGCACCGCAACTGTTGTCGATGCCGTTGCCCTCGCCTCTGGGGCAGAAGGCACGTGCCTCTTTCTCAGACTCAGACGGCAAAATCACGACGTCGTCGTTTTCGGCTCCTGCAAACAATCCACGTCCACCAAGCCGCTTCTTGATGTCGCCAAAAGTTTCACCCGGTCGCGGAAGAATAATCATTACGCCACCATCTTTCGAGGAGGCTTTGCACCAAGTGCTTTCGCTAAATCATCAAACTGAGCGTCCCGCCGAATGCTTCCGGTTTTCACGCCAGACGCGTACTCGGCAACAAACTCCATCGCGTCGGTCGTTGCGTAGAGAGAGATTTCAGATGAAATCTTTTCGTCTATGCTGCGTGCCGTTGACTTGTCTTTAAGAAATGACCTTGCCATATCGTCCACGCGGCTCTGCATGGCATAGAAGCCCTTGCTGCTTGTCGGCTTTCCGTACATCTCATTGAGAGAGTCCCAATGTTCCTTATGCGCCTGCTCGTGAAGCAGTGCGTGCGATGGGTCGTCTGACGAGACATACCCAACACGCTTTAACTCTTCAAGGCGATCTTGATCAGTCGTTGGGATCAATAAATAAATTACGTCAGACACTGGATCGTAAAAGGCGATCGTGTCGGCAAGCTCCTTAGCTGAATATGAGAACGTGCTGTCGGACGGCAGGGCACTGTTAATCGCCTTGGCGGCAGACTCTCGGCTCGATAAGTGTATTGCCGTCTTAGCCATAGAGGGGTCGAGTTCAGCGGCGTGAGCCATCCTCGCAACCCAAGACTCAACGCCCCTGCGATCGCTGCTGCTTCCGCTCGCGTAGAACTTGTCTATCTCTGCGGCATTCTTAACCCTTAAAAAACCAATCCCCTTCAGAGCCGAAGAGGGGCTTTGGGTGGCGAGGGAATCCTTGACTGCCTCAACTGTTTTTCTGTAGTCACCACCGCGAGCGGCGGCGGAAATGGAGCCTCCGCCGCAACTGTTGTCGATGCCTCCGCCCGCTCCAGTTGCGCAGAACCCACGTGCCTGCGCAAACACCAGCAGCGACGCGTATCGTGCCGCAATCATGCACGTCGATCCTTGAGGAACTTGAGAGTGTCGGCCACGACCTGATCGGCACGGGAGCTTTTGCGACGCTTGATCTCGTCGGAGACCTTCTTCAGTGCGTCGGAAGTCTTGCCGCCCTTGAACGGGTACATCTCAGTCTTGCTGCCGTCCGGGTGCTGGCCTTGGACGTGTCCGTCGGTGTCGCCGACTTGCTTGACCGTCCACGGGAAGTGGTCGCCCTTGCTCCACGTCTGGACGCCGCCGCCGTCATCAGACTTGCCGCCGTCTTTGCCAGCGGCGAGCGTCTGATCCTTGCGAGCCTTGTCGATGAAGTCTTGAGCTTCCTTGTCCTTGCCCTTACTCCACTCCATGTACTTGCTGGGTGGCTGACTGCCGACGTTGGCACCGCCGCCGCCGCAACTGTTGTCGACGCCACCGCCGGAGCCTGTGGGGCAGAATCCACGACTCTCGTAGAACTTCATCAGTTCTTCGTAGGAGCGACTGGTTTTGCTAGACAGGATTTTCGTGAAGACAGGCTTTGCTTCTTTTCCGCCTTCCACGTCATAAGTTGCCTTGAATCCCGCTCTCCGAAAAGAAGTCGCCGCAGCCGCAGGAAGCTTGTCCCCATTCGTTTGATGAATGCGGTCGCCGCGATTCAACTCAAACTTCACGTACTTCGCGCCGGTTGCCTTTGCAGCCGATTCAACCTTTTTCGCAAATGCGTCAAGCTCCTTGCCGCTCTTCCCGTCGAGTCCGGTGACAGTAGCGACGGTCGCCCCAGACCTATCCTTGCTTATCGTCATCGTGACGCCGCCGCCGTTCATCACGACAGAGCCGCCTTCGCCAGCCGACACAACCATCGGCTTGTCGAGAATCTTCGCGGCTTTGTCGGCCTTCGCGAGACTCGTGCCCGTCGCCTTGTAAGCGTCTTCGAGCGGTTGCTGCGACTGCTTGCCGAACATCCCGCCAACAGCACCGGCAACAGCACCAGCGACGGCACCGGCAACGAATCCGGGTGCCCCGGCGATGCTACCGGCGGCAGCACCAATGACTGCACCAACCTTGCCGCCCTCACGCCACGCCGAGTCTTCCTTGTTCGACGCACCTGACGCACCTCCGCACGTGTTGTCGATCCCACCGCCGGGTCCGGTGGCACAGAATCCACGTCGCTCGTCGAGGAACAGGCGAGTCTTCTCGATCTCACTGGAGACGTTCGAGCGAACCTCGACGATCTTCTTCTTGCTAGAAGAGAAGACCTCGTAGCTACGCTTCGCGATCTCAACAGTTGCATCGTCGTAGGCTGGGTACGTTACTGGGGAGCAGTCCAGTAATGCCTTAATTTTTGTCACAGTCCTGATTGACTGGCCGTTCTCGCTTGACCACTTCTCGCCACCTTCAGCGCAGACGAAGCTGAAGCTCGATCCCCTGAGATCACCGCGAGAAATCATTTCCGCAATGTCCTTGCGAGACTCTGGAAGCAGGCACTCGTAACGCAGGCCGATCTTGTCGACCGTCATCTTCATCGTCGTCGGGAAACGACCGAGAAGGTGGTTGGGGTCGTGATTGAAGAGGCAGCGAGTGTTGAGAGGCTTGCCCTTCTCGTCCTTGCCAGCCTTCACGATGTCGAAGGCCGTCGGAGCCAGCCTCTCGATGAAGTCACCGAGGAGCAGCGAGTCGGTCCCGAACTTCGCGGCGTATCCGACGATGTAGGTTCGCTTGAGCCCCGTGGCCGGATCAGCACGATGCTCGACTGCAAGCGAGTTTTCGTCTGGCTTATCAAATGAACCGAAGTATCGACGCTCAACGCCCTGCATTTCTGCACTCCTTTGCGATACAGCCTCCTCTTCGAGGATAGCGGTCTCCGTATCCGGACTATAAGTGCGTTCATCGGCAGCGTTCATCTGACGAACGACCTTGTTTGCGAACGCTTCACCGCTGCGACCACCCCACAAAAGATCGGCAATTTTTCCGTTTGAGGGGAAGCCCGGCTCGCCAGCGCGGAAACCCTTCGCCTTACTGTCAGAAGCATGGCGATCGAAGAACGCTTTCATGCGTCGGACGGTGGAAGGCGACAGTTCAGTGCCATTCGACAGGTCGCGAGCCCTCGCGATGCCGATCGCTGTGCCCCCACGACCGTGTTCACGCCTCATCGCGAGGCCACGAGCCGCTTCACGCTTCACACCAGACGGCGGAACGAACGAAATGTGCGAATATTTCTCAGGCGTTGCCATAGTCGTCGAGAATCCCTTCTTCGATGATGTCTTCCCACCGCTTCCCTGCGATGAAACTGTCGAAAATCTGTCCCTGAACGCCGTCTAGGTCGATCGAGACGTCGATATCACGTCCGTTTTGCCCCCACCACGCCTGTCCTTCGCTCGAAACGTGCAGATCGAGCAGCGTCTTGGCGTGCGAGAGCGACTCTGGGAGCATTTCAACGAGGTCTGACGGGATTTCAGCGTCGAAACCCATGACGTGGAGCCCGTCGAGGCCTGCCTTGGGCATCTCGACCGTTGTCAGACCGACTGCACGTAGATCGGCGACGGTATTTTTGGCGGATTCGAGGGAGGAGGGTGCTTTTTCGGTGCCGGGCTTCAGCATTTCGATAACGCGATCTGCAAACTCATCGTCTGAGACGTTGCTCATCGCATCCCACCACAGCATATTCTCCATGCCGCCATGCTCGTAGTCGTCAACGTAGCCTTCAATCTCTCCGTCAACGCTTCTCCGCTCCTTTTTCGCCCTCGGGAACCTGCCCTCCGGGTCGCCTGCGATCTTCCTAATCACATCCGAGTAGAAGGATAGCTCTCCAACTCCAGTTACAGTCTTAGCTCCCGCCGCTGCGTAAGCATCTTGCTCGTCCTGCCACAAAACATCCTGCGCATACGCTACTGGAATGCCCGTCTTCTGTGACACTTCGGCATAGACGTCAATCATGTTCGCGCGTCGCTTGCCGCTTCCGGGCGTGCCCATTAATCCAACGTCATTCTCGACCATGTTCTTTGCAAGCTTATTAAGCTTTCCGCCGACACCACGCTTTTCTTTGTAGTCGCCACGGGCGTAGTTGCGAAGACGTTCGCCAGCCCAACCACGAACCATGTCAGTCATCTCGCCTGTTGCGGCGACTTGTGACAGGGATTCGAGCAACTGGTTTCCTTCGTACCCGTGAAGCATCTCGGCCGACGCTGATCGGATGAGCTTTGAAGCATCCTTCGAGTACGATCTCGCCTTGTCTGGCTTCGCCTCTTGGATTAGCTCCCCAGTAACTCGGCCGAAAGTCCGTGTCGCCCAGATGTCGGCAGTCAGATGACCGACCTGACCAGTGTTGTTTGCGAAGAACGTCCCAAACTTCGGCCCGAAGACAGAGAAGACGGGAACTTCCTGATCAACGAGGTAACTGCTTGGCTTCCACGCGTTCTTATCTCCGGGTACGCCCTTGATTTCGCGGAAGAACTCGTCGACGTCCCCTGACCGCATGGTTTTATCTACGAACAGTTCACGGCTCTGGTCGAGGCCAAGCCTGTCAACGATCGTCTGCAATCTTGAGAGAGACTTGATGATTGCCTGTCCAGTAACACCAAAGGCAGTAGATGTCGCGACCCGTCCGTCTCCGTTGAAGAACTTGTCGAGAACAGACTGAGTCCTTTTCATGTTTGCTTCAGGACTTGCGTTTGAGCTTGTCACAGCCTGAACCGCGCGGAAGATAAACTCGCAGTTCTCAGGCGAAACCATCTCGCCGTCAGCTTTTCTGCCACCGAGAATCTTCGGCTCGATCAAGCTGTACTCTTCGATCTGCTTGCCACGTTCCTCTGGCGTATAAAAAACAGGCTCAATGCCGCGAGACATTGCCGACTGAACTTGCTGAACGTGCGCATCAACAACGTACTGCCTGTTGTCGCCAGACAAGGGTCGGGACGTGTCAATGACAATTCCTCCACGGTCGTCCGCTTGCTTCTCAGAGAAGTGCTGGCCGACGGTCACCGTGCTTACGTACTCGCGTCCGCCGAACGAGTAGATGTCACCCGGAACATCGCGAGATGCTACGGAGGTTGACTCAATCTTCTTTCCGTCAGGGCTTCGCACGGTGGGCGGCGAAAGAACTGCATCGTTCACAGGGTTGGCAACTGGAATGGCTGGAGACCTTTGAATCTGCTCGGGCGGTGCCTTGCCACCCTTCACGGCACCAGTCCTTGCAAAACCTCCGACGTCGCCGCCGAACGCATCCGTCGGACCACCGTCGTCGTTGCCGCAAGTGTTCAGGATGCCGCCACCCTCGCCAGTCGGGCAGAACCCACGCTCCTCAACGAACGCATCAAAGAACGACCGCGTCTGGTTCCTCTCTCGCAGGCGTGGCAGACGATCCTTCATCTCTGACCACTTCTTGTAGCCGAGGCTGCTCTTGTTGGTGAGGTCGAGCTTCAACTCGATGTCGTCGCCGTTCTTGTCCCACCAGCGGTCGCCCTCGCGAGTCGAGATCAACTCTTGGATCGTCAGGTCGCGGTGCTGCGACGCGAGACTCTTGACCACGAGGTGGTGAGGGATGCTCGTCGAGCCGGGCGGCGGGATGGAGATGCCCTTGGCCTTGAGGACGATCTCAGGCGGGACACGCTTCGCCAAGTCTCTCGGCAGATCGGCATCAAACCCGAACTGCGGCCAGAGCCTGTATCCCTTGTACTGGTTGTTGGCGTCGCCGACAGCGAACGTCGTGACAGCGACGAAACCATTATCTTCTGCCGATTCGATCGACTCGGCAACCTTCTCAGAGATGATCGACATGACCTTCTGTTGATCAGCACCGGAGGAGATCGAGCCACCAGACGGACCGAAAGCCTCGAAGCCAAGGACTTTTCCCTCTGGCGTATTCGCCATCGACACTTCGGTAAAGACCTTGCCGCCGCCGTCCGGGTCTTCCCTGTCAATGGGCCAGAGGGAACTGACTTTCGTGAAGCCGCTGGGGTCTGCGTAGACGTCGACCTTCGCGCCGCGAACATTTCCGCCACTGATCTTCACGACGTCATCAACGCCGCCCAGTCCAAGGACAGATGCCGCCTTATCAAGACTGTCTTGAGACTCGACAGTTACGGATGCAGGCTTGCCCGCTCCGGGGCTAGTGCTGGCGGGCGATGCACTGCCGCCCCCGTCCTTGTCAGGTGCCATCATTTGACCGCCGCCAGAGCCGCATGAGTTGTCGATGCCGTTGCCTTCGCCGGTTGGGCAGAAGCCACGCTGCTCGGCCTCGCCATGAATAGCTCGCCACTCAACGTCAAGGACGTCGATGACGTCGCGGTCGGATACCTTGCCGCTGATCCTCTTGAATCGCTGCCAGCCGGAGTCCTCGTTGTCGCCAATGCGAAGGAACATCGGCATCGCACCGCCGTTCTCCTCCCACCAACGCTGGCCCTCTTTCGTATCGTATAAGCTCTGGATCGTCAGGGCTCCCTCGCTCTTCTCCTGCTTTGCTCTGTCCGACAGGATGGCGTCTGGGAGATTGCTTCCGTACTTCTCGAAGAAGCCAAGCCTGATCGAGTACGTGGGAGTGATTCTGCTTCGCGGGATGATGCCGTCGAAGCCAAGGCGAGGCCAAATGCGGTAGCCCTTGTACTCATCGTTTGAGTCGCTGCCCGCCGCGAGCATGCCCACCTCTTCAACGCCAGCCTTCTCTGCCTCGTTGATGCTCTTCACGACTCCGGAGTAGAGGCCGCGAGCAACGGCGATCGGGTTGTCCCTCTGTGCTTCAGGAGCGACGCTGAACATCACGTAGGAGAGGAGAAGTTCGTCGTCGCCGGTGCGAGAGAGGGTCGCCGCAGTTGCGATGGCATCCTCAACTCCACCGAATGGCTGCTTCGAGACGACAGTCACGCTCGACTCTGGATCAGTGGCCCGCGATGGGTTGTCGATCCAGTTGGTGATGTCCTTGAGAGTGCCGTGAGCGACGGTGACGTTCGACTCAGGCGACAAGTTGCCGCACACCTTGGCAGCTTGGTCGAGAGTGACGCCAACCTCTTTAAGCGAGGCAGAGAGCGTCCTGCCATTGAAGATGGTGGCAGCGTTTACCTCAGCGAGTGCCGCAGATGGCGGGTCGACTTTAAGTCTCTCGGCATCATATTCCGAAGGCGTGTCGAGCTTCTTCCACGAGGGCCCTCCGCCGCCGCCCATCGTGGCCGTCGGCGAGCCTTCGTCTTGGCAATTGTTGCCGGGACCAAAGATGCCGCCGGGGGCGCGACCGCAGTCTATTCCGTCTCGGGACTCGACTTGTCCTCGTACAGTTCCGGAGCCTCCTCCGGACTGTCCTTGTACCACTCCGGATCGAGAGTCTCCCCTCGTCCCGACGCTACCTTCTCCGCCCATCGACGAAAAGCTCGAAACGCTTGAAGCTTCGACCCCTTCGCCGGAATGTCGACTCTCTGAATGTTGCTGCTCACTGGTGGTCTCCTTATCCAGACAACTATAGCCCTGCGATTCCGAAAACGCAATCGAGCGGACAGTCTTCCTGCCGTGCTTCTCCAGTTCGTGACCCTGATCTCCGAGGTCAGACTTGGCTCGCTCAAATCTTTCGTCCCAGTCTTTAGGCTTCCGCGAGTCTCCGGACTCGTAGTGAACATAAGTCGTGTTGAAAGTGGCGAGATTGAAGACTGCAAGCTGACCAGACTTTCGCCCAGTCTCCAGTGCCTTCTCCGCGTCTTGCGGCTCGAACCGGGTGGCGACGTCGAAGTAGAAGTCGTCGCCGTCGAGCCAGCCGCCCAAGAACCTGTCGCTTCTGCCCAGCAGTAAATCAGAGTTGTTGTCGATGAACTCCTTGACCTTGGTTGCAGACGAGGCAGTGCGAATCGTGGCGGCGTTGATCCGCATCGATCTCACGGAGTCGTTCTGAAACTCAGAGACCATGATGCCGTCTTCTGGCTGCTCGACGTTTCGCACGTCAAGCGTGAAGCCGTCAGGAGAAGATGCAATGCGATCGATGAGCTTGTCGTAGTCGATCGAGGCCGCTCCGCCTCCTTCACCGCTACCGCAAGAGTTGTCGGTGCTATTCCCTTCGCCGGTTGGGCAGAACGCACGCGACTCAAGACCCCACGAGTCGCACGCAAACATCTCGTCGGCAGATCGGTAGTGGGTCTTGGCGTTTCGTGAGCCGTACTGGGGCTGGCGAGTAAAGACTGTATTGCCAACGCTCAACGCGTCAGTGCCGCCCTTCACTTCTTGGCCGGTCGTCTTGTCGTAGAAGTAGACAGCCTTCTGTGGGTCGTAGCCAACTGGAGTCCACGAGTCGATGTCGCTCGGTATCTCCCTGCTCTGGGAGAAGCTTCCGTTGACGGTAGCGAGAGGAGTCTTGCTCTTCCCTTCTGCGACTTGCTGTGCCCTATCTTCGTCGTTCGCCGAGAATCGAACCGGGCCGCTCAGTCTCGCCAGTGATTCGTAGCCGATAGGTTTTCCGAACGGCCTTTTGTTGTCAGGATTCTTACCCTCGTGGACTGTGACCACGTAGGTCTTGCCCTCTGAATTATTCCAAGCGGGGATGTCAATCCGGAGAGCCACTGGAGTGCCTTCGTTGATCTCCCTGCTTGAACCGATCTTGCTCTGCTTGATATCAGCTTTGTCGAGTGCGGAAGCAATCTCATCGTCGCCCGGAACGCGAATGAAGTCAGAGTTCTTCGAGTTGCCGACAGACTCGAATGGCCGGTATCTCGCGAACTTCTCTTTGGCTTCGCTTGCGGTGATCGGCTCGGCGGCGGAGTCCTTATCCGGACTATCCATCACCTTCGCGCCGCACGAGTTGTCGATGCCGCCTCCGGCTCCAGTCGAGCAGAACGCGCGATACTCAGGGAACAGAACCTCGAACAGAGAGCGGCCCTCGTTCCGCTTCTTGAGTCGCTTCGAGAGTTCAGCCATCTTCTTGTACTGCTTGTACCCGTCGGACTTCTTATCTTTCAGGTCGAGCTTCATCTCCATCGACTCGCCGTTATCGTTCCACCACTTCTTACCGGCGGGAGTCGAGATCAGTTGCTGGATCGTGACTGGGTCATCGTGAGGGATGATGTCCTTCGGGATGTTCTCGCGAATGTCGGGGTAGATGTCGGCGTCAAATCCGAACTGCGGCCAGAGGCGATACCCTTTGAACTCGTCTTCAGAACTGCCCATCGCGAACGTCTTCGCGTAGCTGATGCCTGCCTTCTCTGCGGCGGCGATCGACTCTGGGAATTTCTCCAGAAGGATCGAACTCATCCGGGCTGCGTCTTCGCCAGTCAGGTTAGCAGTGCCAGCCTCAGACGCTGCCGCCATCGTGCTGTAGTCGACGAATCTCTTTCCTTCGTTGTCGACTCCAAGGGTGACAGTGCTGCTCATCCCGGCAGACTCTTCGTCGTCGGGGTTCACCGGAACCTCGGACATGACATGAATCTCATCGCCAACCGAAACTACACTCGTGAACGATCCGCGAGTGAGACCTCCGCCAATCGTGACGACGTCGGTGAGACTCTTGATCTTCAAGTCTTTCATCGTCGCTGCGAGGTCGGCTGGCTTCTCGATGCTCAGCAACTTGATGTCATCGCCGCCGACGATCGGGCTCTTGCCCTCGCCCGGCTTGAAGATGTACTCGCGATCTGCCTTCTTCCACGAGTTGTCGACCTTAGCTGAGCCGGTGCCAGTTGAACTGCAAGAGTTGTCCGTGCCTTGACCTTCTCCGGTGGCACAGAATGCCCGCCCCTCGATCGCGTCCTCCCAGTCGGCTGACGCTTCCTCGACAGCCTCCTCCTCCTTCGGCGTCGGCGTCGATGGCTCGCCCTTCGGAGACTCGATCGGTGCCCTGCCTGTCTTCACATCGGGGAGACTTGGCGGGCCACCCGGAGCCGGAGGCGGAGGTCCGCCACCACCACCACCACCACCACCGGGCATGCCCGGCATCCCACCCTCGGGCTTGGGCTTCGTGGCGTCCTCCAAGGTTTGCATGTTCATCGCGACGAAGTGATGATCGCCAAGATCGCCAAGAGGCTTCAGGCCTTCGGCGCGTCGGCAGTCGTTGATCGTCATAATTCCAAGCGAGGTCATCGTCGAGTAATAGCTTGCCCGCTGCTGCGAGTTGGCGCGGAGCAAGCCTCGCACGTCGAACTTGGCGTAATACTCATCGTCGTTGTAGATCAGCGAGCGGCTGATCGATGACTCGATGCGGTGAAGCCACGGCATTAGGGTGTAGGTCACGAACTCCTGACCCTGCACTTCGAGGTCGCCGCCGGGCGTGCCCTGAATCAAATGTTGAGGTATGCGGAAGACGCGGCAAATTTCAGCGGTCTGGAAGTCGCGAGAAGCTTGGAACTGACTGCTCTCGTTCGTCATGCCAAGCTCGACGGCTTTCATGCCGCCGGTCAGGACAGCAGTCCGAAATGCTCTCTCGCTGCCGCGATGGAGTCTCTCCCAGTTGTCTCGAAGACGCTCGGCTGCTTCAGCGTTGAGCGTGCCGTCCGTCTGGAGAACCACGCCCGGCCGGGCACTGTTGGCCCAGAACCTCGCCGCGTGCTGCTCGCATGCACGAGCCAAGCCGATCGCCTCTCTCGCGATCTCGACCGGGACCATGCCCTTGATGCCGTCCTGCTCCGGAGTCCACCGGCAGTGCATGATCTGGTCTTGGTTGTAACGCTCCAGTCGCCCGGTCTCCGGGTCCGTGTAGCTGTAGCGAAGCCTGCCGTTCTCAAGTCTCTCGACGTCCATCCGACTCGGATGGAGATTGTCGAGGCAGGAAACACTTCCGTACTGTCCGCTGCGAATGCGTGTGTAGGAATTACCCCAGAGGGCAAGCGTCATGACGATCTGCTCGAAGAACTCCTGCTTCGTCTGCCAGTCGTTGGGCCGGAAGGTCAGAACCTTATAGAGCGGGATTTCCTTGGCAATCTCGTCTCCGCCGTCTGGGTTGCGACGATATACATGGAGAGGGAGCCCGCTAACCGTTTCTGCCAGAATGCGGCAGCACGCGAGGACTGTAGTTGACTGAAGAGCGGTCTCTGGCGTGATCCGGATGCCTGAGTCGGTCTTCCATTTGCCCAGATACTTGTCGTCCGAGAGGAGGAAGTTCTCCCACGAGATGCCTCGAACTTCGGGCTGCTCAGTGCCTCGCTCGGGAGTCCACACCAGATCACTGACGACTCTCTGTTCCTCGCTCATAGCACGAAAATCTCCGGTGCGATCGGGGCAGGAGCCAACTCAGAGTCACTGGCGACAGCCAGAGCCATCACCAGTGCGACGATCCCGTCCACGCGGGCTGGTGAGTGTGAGGATGGCTTCACGATCTTGATGTATCCGTCGGCGGTTTCCCGAACCGTGGCGTTCGCGGCCATCCAATCAAGGACAGCGTTCCCGTTGGTTCGCAAGCGTCCCTGCGAAACGAGAGTCTCTAAAAGTTTTGTCGAGGGCGATAAGGACGTCGCCGACTGTGAAAACCCTAGCATGCGGATGCCCTCCGCCTGAAGTTGCTGCGACAGGTAGTGGCTGTTGTGGGGATCGGTCGCGACCACCTTCACAGTCTTCTCCTTGCAGAAACTCAGGATGTCTCGCCTGATGAACTCGTAGTCGGCCACGTCGCCCGGAGTCAGGCAGACGCCGGTCGATGGCTCCTTGCGCCACGCAGTCCAAGGGACGTTCTCCGAAATATCTCGTTTGGCTGCATTCTCGGCAGGAATCCAAAACTTGCAGATCACGTCCCAGACGTCATCCGCCCCCCGGCTGACCGCGACGAAGGCGTTGCAGTCCCACGTCTGGGCAAGGTCGAGCCCGGCGTACCAGACTCGGTGCGAGCCGAAATCCTCTGTCATTCCCCGGCATTGCTGCCACTGGGTGAGGTTGAAGAACTTTTCCGATCCTTGCACCCAGACGTTCAACCTGTATCGCAAAAAACTGGAGAGCTTGGTCTTCGCAGACTCGGCCTCCTTCACGTCCGCCTCGAACGAGTCAGCATCCATCGTGACGCCAAACGATGGGTTTGCAGCAGCCCAAACACTTGGGCTTCGGTAGTCGTCATCAGGAGCAGCCGCTCGCACATACCCGAAGAACTGGGGATCGAAGTGCGGGTCGGCCATGACCTTCATCGCATGTTCGTGCTGCTCGTAGCAGATCGAGGCCCGGTCAGAACCGGCTGTGGTGATCGCGAGGATGAGGCTCTGTGTTCGAGAAATTCCACCATAGCGAATGGAATCGAATAGCCTCCGGTCCTTCGCCGAATGTAGCTCGTCGTAACACAGGCTGTGGATGTTGAGACCCTCGGCCCGGCTCGAATCGCTGGAGATCACCCGCCAGAAAGAGTTGGTCGGGACGCACGTGATGGTCTTGCGACTCTCGATGATCTCCAGCCTGTTTGAGAGATACTTGGAGGCGCGGACAAGCTCGACCATTTGCTTGTAGACGATGCCTGCTTGATCTCTCGATGTTGCACAGCCGAAGCACTCAGCGGAGGGCTCGTCATCCGCGAAGGCGGTGTAGAGAGAAATTCCTGAAAGTAGGGTCGAGTTGTGGGTCGGGACGTAACCTCGACCGGCGAGGAAGACTCCGTCTTCGGCATCGACTTGGATGCACCTCACGGGTACGCTGGGGTATGGGGTGATAGAGTCAAACCAAAACGAGTTTGGATTCTTTCTGGGCGAGGCGTCCAGCCTGTCTTGCTTCCTGCGAAGCTTGAAGATGCTTGAGCCACGAGGAGGGGTGAAGAAAATAGTCCAGTAATTGCCCACAATCCGCCCGTTTATCTTTCCGGGCCTGAGCGACGACGTGTGGTTAATCCCCAGCGAAGAGAGCAAGTCAGAATAGGATTGGCACAACTCGTCAGAGCCGGTGGTTAGTGTGCAAGAAGACCTTCCACGGCAAGACTTCGCGCATCCGTCTGTGTCCATGATTCCACGAAGAAGCTCCCATCGCTGTGGCTCAGATGACCGCAAATAACATTCCGGTATGTGCTTATTTCCAAGAACGCTTAGCCCTCGAAGCTCGGATATAAACTTGCACCCTCTTTCGCCGCCAGCAAAAGAAAGCCGGTATGTGGATTGGTATCCGTACTTTTGCACGACGAACGGCGTTCCGGACTCCTTAACGTAACCAGCCATCTCTTCAAAGTCTTGACCTCCAACTATGACGGCGGCGGCGTTTGACCATCCATCTCCAAGCCACGCCCCGAATACGTAAGGGTCTATCGGAATCTTGGAGTGATCAAACTGCACTGGGTAACCAGTCGGTATCGTTGGCGTGTAGCTATTCTTCGATAGAAGGTCAAAAAGCCACTTGGTCGTGACGACCCGCTCCTTACCAAGAATACTCACAACCCACTGATGATCTGAGTCTGCAACAATCGGGTCGCAGCCCTTCAGCTTCACGCTGAAACACTGTCGATCGGCAAGAACTTCTGTCGCCGCCACGACCTTGCACGGTCGACCTTCTCTTCCAAAGACGAGGTCTCCGACACGCAAGTCTCCCATCGTTCTCCAGCCGTCCGGAGTGGGAATAGGCGTGTCGACCGCCAGAGCCTTGCCGTTCTTCTTCAGCCTTTAGTTACCGGGCTGTGCCCCTCACTTTTCAGCGAGGGGCACAACCCGGTAACTCTATGTAGCCGATGCGGTATTTCCGCGTGTCGGTCTCCGTCTTCATCCAGCCGAACAACTCCTCGATCACGTCCTCTCGTTGCCAATCGAGCAACACGAAAGGCTTGCCAGCGAACTTGCCCTTGGAATGGACGAGGAAGCTCTCGAAGAAGCCAACCGCATGGTCGGCCTTCCGCTGGTCGAAGTAGAAACTGAGACCCTGACTAAGCGCGTCTACTTTTGATATACGCGTCAAGCGGATCGGGGGCGGCAGCGGCATCCGTTACCTTGAGACTAGACCTCGCTGCGGGAGTCATACCGAACTGTTGCTCCAACTTGAGCAAGTCGCCCGGCAGACTCTTAAACAACGACCCCTCTGCGGTCAGTTGCGAGTACCCAGTCTGTGTGATCTGGGTCATTCCGTTCTCGCGAACGTACTTCACCACGATCATCCATTGCTCGTGGAGGAGACAGTAGCGTTCGATCGCGCTGCGATCTGCGAGAGTGAACACGCCCATCTTACTGAG
>Ga0136641_1000678_pt1 | contig 14472 bp, 13 predicted proteins | sample EliLak1302023Y_FD_115312 | JGI IMG/M metagenome (GOLD analysis project Ga0136641, IMG submission 115312) | Freshwater microbial communities from Elizabeth Lake, Yosemite National Park, California, USA - 13020-23Y | ecosystem: Environmental > Aquatic > Freshwater > Lake ...
AATCAGAAAATGAAATGGTGAGTAAGTAATGGCAACTATGCGTTGGTTGTGGCGACAACTCACGAGTATGCGCATTGCGCTGATTTTGCTTTTTTTACTCGCCCTGGCAAGTGTGCCTGGCTCACTTTTTCCGCAGCGTGGGACCTCACCACTTCGAGTAAGTGAATTCTTAAAAGACAATCCAACTTCTGGTCCAATTTTGGATCGTCTTTACATGTTTGACGTTTTTGCCTCTCCTTGGTTCGCTTCGATTTATCTCCTGCTCTTTATTTCGCTAACTGGGTGCGTCCTGCCTCGCGCCTTAGAGCACATCAAAGAACTTCGCAGCCAACCACCGGTTGCCCCGAGAAACCTCAGTAGATTGCCAGCGCATACGCAATGGCAGACTAATGCCGAAACTGCGCAAGTAATTTCAGATACTGCTGCTGCATGGAAGAAGCGAGGTTGGCAAGTTCGCCAAGGTCCAGATTGGGTGGCCGCTGAAAAAGGTTACTCACGCGAATCGGGGAACTTAGTTTTTCACTTAGCTCTGTTAGTGCTACTTATGGCCGTTGGTTTCGGTGGCGCTGTTGGTTATCGTGGAACGGTAATTGTCCGGGAAAATTCTGGTTTTGCAAATAACATCACTCAATACGACACATTCGCTCCAGGTCGGATGTTCAATGCAGATCAATTGCCGCCATTTTCTTTTGAACTTAATAAATTTTCTGCAACCTTCCAACGTGGTGGACAACAAAGTGGCGCACCGCGAGAATTTCTCGCAGAACTTTTAGTTAAATCTGATCCGAAGTCGCAACCACGTCCAGTAACGGTTGAAGTGAATCATCCATTGCGCACAAGTGGTATCACGGTGTATTTGGTTGGCCATGGCTTTGCACCAGAGTTCACAATTCGAGATGCATCTGGAAAAGTTGTTTGGAAAGATGCCGCGGTATTTTTGCCGCAAGACGCTTCGTTTACCTCAAGTGGAGTTGTCAAGGTTCCTGATACTGTTCCACAACTAGGTATCCAAGGATTTTTTCTTCCGACAGTAACTAATGATTTTTCAAAAGGACCGAAGTCAATTTTCCCAGCAGCCGATAATCCAAAAGTTTTCTTAAGCGCTTGGCAGGGTGATTTAGGTCTCGATACTGGAATGCCACAGAGCGTCTACCGCCTTGACACCTCAAAGATGCAACGAATCGGCAAAGAAGAGCTTGCCCCGGGTGAAATTTGGACCTTGGCCAATTCGGGCGGAACCGTTGAATTTAATGGTTATCGCCAGTGGGCCTCATTTGCAATCACCAAAGACCCAGGCAAAGGTTGGGCTCTTGGCGCCGCTATTGCTTCAATCGTTGGGCTGTCCCTTTCGCTTTTGATCCCACGCCGTCGCGCTTGGCTCCGAGTGACGGCGACGCAAGATGGGGGTAGCCTGATTGAGATCGCTGGATTGTCAAAAACTGAAGCTCCTGGTCTAGTCGATGAAATTTTGCAGTTAGCGAAATTAGTTAAGGCTTCGGAGGAAAAGTAATGGCTATTAATGAAACATTGGCGCAGGCAAGCAATGCGATGGTTTATGGATCAATTACCGCTTTCACAGGAGCTATGGCTGCTTTTAGCATTTCATTAGCTAAAGGTCGCAGACTTGAAACCATTGAAGTATCTGCACAACGATCAAGCGGATCGCATCAAGTGCGAATGGGTTCGACTGCAACACTAGATAAGCCGGCAGTTTCTACATCGATGTCAAACGGCGAGGATCTTGGTGAAGGTCGTCGCGCCGGAAATATCGGTATGTCATTAACTTGGTTAGGGACTTTGCTGCTAGGTTTTGCGATCATCTTCCGCGGATTATCTGCGGGTCGAATACCAATTGGAAACATGTATGAATTCTCGCTTGCTGGTGGTTTTGCGGTTGCCCTAACCTATTGCCTGCTTTCGCTTTCTCGTGATCTGCGCTGGTTGGGACTTTTTATTACGATTCCGGTGCTTCTTGATCTTGGGCTTGCCCTAACTGTGCTCTACACCGAAAGCGCACAACTTGTTCCTGCCTTGAATTCGTATTGGTTAGCAATTCACGTAACCGCGGCATCAGTTTGCTTAGGAGCATTCACAATTGGTGCGGCCTTGTCCTGTCTTTATTTAGTAGCTCAAGCCGCTGAAGATCGCGCTGCGGCTGGACTTGAGCCGGGCCGAAGTTCTGGCATTGCGCAACGAATTCCTTCGGCAGATCGACTAGATCTGATGGCTTATCGAATTCATGCATTCATGTTTCCGATTTGGACGTTTGCAGTTATTGCAGGTGCAATTTGGGCCGAAGCAGCTTGGGGTCGTTATTGGGGTTGGGATCCAAAGGAAACTTGGGCATTTATTACTTGGGTTATCTATGCGGCTTACTTGCATGCGCGAGCGACAGCAGGATGGCGCGGCAAAAAAGCTGCCTACGTTGCCATTGCTGGCTATTCTGCAATTTTATTCAATTACTTCATAGTGAATATTTATGTACAAGGCCTGCATTCTTATTCTGGTTTGTAGGAATTACTTAACGCTTGGGCGATAAATTGCGTAAGAAGCTCGGATCATCATCCGGCGCAAAAACGTCATCATCTCGACCCCAGCCACGACCATTTGGTCGACCAAACAAAAGCCATAACAAAGGTCCAACAACTGGTAGGCCAACGATAATTGCAACCCAAACTAATTTTGGTAACGCTTTTGGATTAGGTGTCTGCAAGCAGTCGACGAGCGCGTAGACCGATAGCCCAATGAGTAAGACTGTAAAAACAAAGCGAGGCATACTTAGATCGTAAGTCAGAATTCGAATGTTAGCGAACAGACGTAAACTAATGGCGTGAAACCATTTATTACCTACACCACGGCCCGACTTGGATTACTAGCACTAACTTTGGGTACTGGTTATTTGTTTGGCCTTCATGGCCCACTTTTAATAATTTTGGGTTTCTTAGGCTCGGGACTTCTGTCTCTGGTTCTTCTCAACAATCAAAGGTCCCAACTTGGTAGCAGGGTTTCTGGGTACTTTTCTCGCATCAATCAAAAATTAGATACAAATACCCGTAAAGAAGATTTCGACGAATAGTTCTAAAGGTCGCAAACTTCTAGGCTCCGTTTGGTGACAACCAAATTGCAATGGAAAGCATCCCGGAAAAAATTAAAAGCATCCTGGCAGTATCCCCCAGAACTGGAACTAAATCTGGACCAGTGGCCCCGGAACGCACAGATTGCAATGGACGCCGAGCGCTCAGGATCGCAAACAAACCAATAAAGGCACTCTCTGGTCTGGACTCTGAGAAATTCATAGCTAATGGCATAAAGAATCCGACCAAAATACAGGAACGATAAAGTTCTCGAGTTTTTGCATCACCTAACCGAACAGCCAAAGTTCGCTTGCCACTTAGCATGTCCGTTGGGATATCTCTTAAGTTGTTCGCCACCAAGATTGCTGTTGAAAGTGCGCCACACGCAACACCTCCCAGTAGTGCCAAGACACTAACTTGACCGGTCTGGCTGGCACTTGTGCCAGCAACAGCGACAAGACCAAAGAACACAAAAACAAATAGTTCGCCGTAACCTGCGTAACCATATGGCTTTGAGCCACCCGTGTAAAACCAAGCAGCAGCAATTGCGGCAAGTCCGATCGGGATTAATAACCAGACTTGGCTTAACAAAACCATCCCAAGTCCAGCAAGTGCGCTGATTCCAAATGCGATAGCGGCAGCACTTCTAACTTCGTTTGGAGTAGCCAGCTTTTGCCCAACAAGTCGAACAGGCCCCACTCGATTTTCATCCGTACCCCGGATGCCATCGCTGTAATCATTTGCGTAGTTAACGCCAACTTGCAGCGCCAAACTTACGACAAGGGCAAGTACTGCAATAAGTGGACGAAATGAGCCTTCGAATTCAGCTATCGAAGTTCCAACTAAAACTGGAGCCACCGCAGCCGGCAAAGTCCGGGGGCGTGCGCCATCAATCCATTGGTTACGGGTAGCCATGTAAATCCTTAATGATTCGTCCCCGGGTGCGGAAACAGCTTTTGCGACATTTCAGTTGCGGCTTGCATTCGTAAACTTATCCGATCGATTTTCCCAGAATCGAGCATGGGTAGGGAAGATACGAATTGCAAGGTGCGAGGAACCGCGGCCCGACCAATTTGATCTCGAATCGTTGATTGAATTTCGGAAATCAAATTTGAAGTATCGGAAATATAAGTTCGAGTAACGGCATATGCAATCGGAATCGAACCCCAGAGCTCATCCTGTAAATCAATTACTGCAACATCTTCAATTGCGGGATGATGTCTAATGAGCGATTCGACCGCGCTTAATGCAACATTTACTCCGCCCACAGTTACGACATCATCTAATCTGCCCAAAATATGTAATAGCCCACTGGAATCAAGTTTTCCAACATCATGCGTTTGTATTTGGCCAGAGATAAAACTAACGGCATCTAAATCAGGTCGTAATCTGTATCCACTTGCCGCTACAGGCCCAGAGATTGTTACTCGACCTGGTTCTATGTCATCTTTAGTGCCAAGCGAAATATTCACGCCATCGAGGGGGCGACCGTCAAATACGCAGCCACCACAAGTTTCTGTCATGCCATATGAAACCGAAACTTTAATTCCCAACTCGCGCAACTTATTCAACATTGGCTGAGATGTGGCTGCGGCGCCACTTAATACCAAATCGTATGACTGCAAGGCTTCAATCCCAACGCTGCCAGATTCAAGTAATCGGGCAATCTGTGTTGGAACCAAGGACACCATCAAGGCACGACCATCTATATTGCTTTCGCGCACTGCTCGCATCGTGGTTGCAGCAAACGCAGCTGCTTCAAATGTACGCGCCCCGCCAACACTTGGATCAATTTCAAATGGACTGTTGTGAAACCAAGACCGGACCAGCACCATGATCCCGGCAATTCGATGGGCTGGCATAGAAACCACCCAGCGATTATTGGTGCCAAATCGATTTCCAAAAGCAGTTGCAGATGCAGTTAATGCCTGCTGACTCAACATCACACCTTTTGGCGTTCCGGTTGAGCCAGAAGTTGCACTAACTATTGCAATGTCGCTTGATTCGAGCGGGTATCTGGAGTCATCCGGGCGAAGTGCTTGTAGCGTTTTGGTAATAAAAGACTCTGAACCGGCTGCCATCGGAGCAATCGCTGGACCAGTGCCATCCAAGGCTGGCCCAATAACTGAGGCAAGTTTGAGAACTCCGCCCATGCCTGGAGGAACCGTTACTGCGGTAAGTACCCGCGGATTGCGGTTTTTTCTGGATGTGTCAGATTGCGTCATCGAGACTAGCCTAGAGCGAAGAAGTAGTCCTCGAGAATTCCCGAAGGTTTGTTATGGATACCCGCACAAAGTACGTACTTCCACCGGTAGTTGCAGACGACAGTCCTGCCAAAAAAGATCCAAGTTATTCCTCTATTACGACCGCGTGTGACTGGGTACGAACTGGAGATTACACCGACATTATTTTGGAGCGATCAACTGGCGAGGATTCTGGCATTGCCAAAATCACCATCAATCGGCCAGAGAAGCGAAATGCATTTCGGCCCCAGACCGTTCAGGAATTAATCCATGCTTTTGATGTGGTTCGCGATGATCCAAGTGTTGGTGTCGTAATTCTTACTGGCCAAGGGGATTGGGCGTTTTGTAGCGGTGGCGACCAGATGATTCGTGGCGATGATGGCTACATCGGTGATGACGCGGTTGCCCAAGCAGGCGTGGGTCGCCTTAATGTCTTGGATTTACAAATTGCAATTCGCAGAATCCCAAAACCAGTTGTAGCAATGATCGCTGGATATTCAATCGGCGGTGGACATGTCTTGCATGTTGTTTGCGATCTTTCGATTGCTGCTGACAACGCGCGCTTTGGACAGACCGGTCCGATCGTGGGTTCATTTGATGGTGGTTACGGGTCGGGATTGCTAGCTCGTCACATCGGGCAAAAGCGTGCCCGCGAAATTTGGTTTCTATGTCGTCAGTACGGCGCTGAACAAGCATATGACTGGGGCTTAGTTAATTCCGTTGTACCAATTCAAGATCTAGAAATTGAAACAGTTCAATGGTGTCGAGAGATGCTCCGACTTTCACCACTTTCACTTCGTCTCCTCAAGGCAAGTCACAATGCCGCCGACGATGGTCTAGCTGGAATTCAGCAACTTGCCGGAGACGCAACACTACTTTTTTACATGAGTGAAGAAGCACAAGAGGGCCGTAACGCTTATAAGGAAAAGCGTCGACCTGATTTCACGCAGTTTCCAAAACGTCCATAGTTTTTCTTAGCAGTACTCATGTCAATTACGGAGCTTGCAGAACAGTCGGTTCCGTTTGCGTTGAACTTAAACGCGAAGTTTCGCGATACTGAAGTTCGCACGGGCGCATTAATTAGCGGGGCTTCGGGCTGGGGAGAATTTGCCCCATTTCCTGAGTACAGCGACGATGTGTGTTCCAAATGGCTTGCTGGGGCGCTTGAATCAGCTTTTGGAATATATCCCGCGAGGTTGAGAAATACCGTTCCAGTAAATTCCATAATTCCAATGCTCACTGCAGAGCAAACAATTTTGGCAGTTGAGTCCGCAGTAACGAATTACGGCATGACAACTTTCAAAATCAAGGTTGCCGATTCAACAACAGATTCGCTAGCGAGCGATGAATCAAGAGTCAAAGCAGTTCGAACAACATTGGACCGCTTAGGTGTTGTAGGGAAAATTCGGATCGATGTTAATGCCAGATGGAATGTGCAAGAAGCAATTCACGCAATCCAGATACTTGATCAAGCAGCAGGTGGTCTTGACTATGTAGAGCAACCCTGTGCTTCGATTTCAGAACTGATTGAAGTTAAAAACCAAATGCAAAACTGGGAGCAACCAATTCAAATTGCAGTTGATGAGTCATTGCGCATGGCGTCCAATGTTGATATTGCTGGAATTCGAGCCGTGGCCGATATTTTGATTGTTAAGGCAATTCCATTAGGTGGTGTGCAGCGCGCACTTGAACTTGTGGCTGAAATTGGACTACCCGCCGTTGTTAGTGGATCTTTAGATTCGTCAGTGGGGCTATCGAGTGGTATCGCTTTGGCGGCCAGCATTCCACAACTATATGGAGCTTGTGGGTTAGGTACGGGCACGTTGTTTGCCCAAGATTTAGTTACCCCTACGACGTTGCCAAAAAATGGTGAACTAATCGTTCGACGCGCAAGTCCTGACGCTCACCTACTTGCAACCTCAGCATCCAGGGTTAATGACAGCGATCGACTTTGGTGGCAAGAGCGGATTGTGCGAGCATGGCACAGCGGAGCTAAGGATTTGGTAAGCCCGAGCGTGAGGGAGGCAGTGGAACAATGACATCTAATTCGATGCCCTCAGCAACTGAGTTAGCCAGAGCAATTGTGCAAAGCTGCTTAGATTCTGGTGCGCAGCACGTGGTGATCGCGCCAGGTTCGCGAAATGCCCCGTTGTCTTGGGCATTTGCCCAGGCGGAAAAAGCAGGATTAGTGAAGGTTCAAGTTCGCATCGATGAACGTGATGCTGGATTTCTCGCCTTAGGTATTGCAAAAGTCACAAGAAAGCCGGTTCCAGTAGTTGTAACTTCCGGTTCCGCAGTTGCAAACTTAATGCCGTCAATTGTTGAGGCATTCCATAGCGCTGTTCCTGTAATCGTCTTAAGTGCGGACCGCCCGGAATCGGCGCGCGGAAAGTGTGCACCGCAAACTATTGATCAATTTGGAATTTTTGGAACTTTTATTAAGACTCAGATTGACGTATCCGCTGAAGCGATGAATGTTTCCGAGATAACGCAGGTAATTGATGCATCGCAAACCGGACGCCCAGGTCCAGTGCAAGTAAATGTTCAGTTTGAACTTCCTTTGATGCCAGGTGTGGAAAGTTTGCAGTGGACCCCAATTAGGCCAAGTTTGAAGACAAAGCCAAAAATTGAATCGAATCAAGAGCAAATTGAAGTCTCATCCCGAGGAATTTTTGTCATAGGGGATAATTCCGATGTTGCAGCAGCCCAAGAAATAAACCAAATTTCCCAAGAGCTTGGTTGGCCAATTATTTGGGAGCCAACGGCTAATGCTCACATGTTTGAAAATTCGATTTCTCATGGTGTGGTTTTACTTCAGGCAGGTATTGCACCCGAAGTTGAAGTTGTTGTCACTCTCGGAACAGTTGGATTGTCCCGCGCAATTCTAGGTTTGCTAAAGCGCACCCCTATGCATTTGGCGATCCATAGCGCAATCGCTGGAACTGATTTACCCGACCCAGTTTCAAGTGCCAGAGAAATTTTTGAATGTGTTCCGAAAATTAATTCCGTAGTTGATTTGGAATGGTTGAGTCAATGGCAAACCTTGGATCATCAAGCCGCGGCGGTGATTGCAGAATCGTTAGCACCTGACACACTCACCGGTCCAAGCGCAGCGCAGTTAGTTTGGAATCAGGCTGGCGATGACGACCAATTATTTGTTGCGGCGTCCTGGCCAGTTCGCCACCTAGAGGCTTATGCCGAAAGACGAAATGGCCTGCAGGTTTTTGGCAATCGCGGTGCAAATGGAATTGATGGTCTAATTTCAACTGCAATTGGAGTTGGCCTTGGAACCAATCAGCGAACTGTCCTACTTATGGGCGATATTGCATTTCTTCACGATTTAGGCGGATTGAACTTAGGCGAGGGACAAGAGCAACCAAACCTAACGATTGTCGTTCTTGATAACAACGGCAGTGGGATTTTTAGTCAGCTTGAACAGGGAGCAAATGAATACCAAGAACATTATGAAAAGGTTTTTGGCACTCCGCACGGCAAAGACCTATGGGTTATCGCTGAATCATTAGGTATTACAGCAAAACAAGTAACTACGAAAACTGAATTGAAATTTGCTCTGGAAAGTTTTGCCAGAACACCAGGTATCAAAGTCATCGTTTGCCTGACAGGTGACCGCGCCGCCGAGAATGATTTGATTAAACAAACGGTTTCAAAAGTCAAAAATAGTTAAGGATTCAAAATGCGGGCGCGTGATTTAGGAATCAACTTTGAAGGCAATCCTGGATTGCTAAACGCAATCACTGATGTCCCAGGTCTTGAAGTTGGAATGGTCACTTTGATTTCTGGCGAAGGCGATTTGGTAACTGACTCTGGTCCAGTTCGAACTGGTGTGACCGCAATCCTGCCAATTGGAAAAACAAAAACGCAAGAGGCAATTCCGGCGGGAATCTATTCCTTAAATGGCAATGGCGAAATGACTGGTTCACATTGGATAAATGAAACCGGTGGCTTGTCTGGACCAATCATGATTACAAACACCCATGCAGTTGGCACGGTTCATCGCGGCGTCATCGAATGGGTGAAACAAAATTTTCCAGAAGCAGCGATGGAATGGCTACTACCGGTAGTTGCAGAGACTTGGGACGGCTATTTAAATGATATAAACGGTGCTCATGTAACAACCGAACACACAGTCTCTGCAATTAATGCTGCAACAAGCGGTCAAGTAAGCGAAGGATCGCACGGCGGCGGCACCGGAATGAATTGTTATGGATTTAAGGGTGGAAATGGCATCGCTTCGAGAACTGTAACTTTTGGCGGAACCGAATATGTTTTAGGGGTATTCGTGCAGGCCAACTTTGGTGATCGTAGAGAATTACGCATTCAAGGTATCGACATGTCAGATTTAGATGTGCCAAACCCGATGGACGAATCAACTTGGCTAGAAAAAGATAAATCTCGTTCCGTGCCTGGGGGAGCTGGCTCAGTAATCGTCGTGGTTGCAACAAATGCCCCGCTACTCCCAGATCAATGCCGAGCATTAGCCAGAAGAGTTTCGCTTGGGCTTGCCCGAACTGGAACGGCGGGCGGACACTTCAGCGGTGATATTTTCTTGGCGGTATCAACTGCACAACCCGGCGAACTCTCAAGTGGTTTTCCAACTCAAAAGCGAAATGATGCCAAATTAAAGTCACTTGATTTCGTGCCGTGGAATTATTTAGACGCGTTCTTTACGGCCGTTGTCCAAGGTGTTGAAGAGTCTGTTTTGAATGCGCTCGTCAATAACTCAACAATGATTGGTCGGGACGGAAACACGTCATACTCACTGCCACACGATCAAGTTAAATCCCGCATTTCTCAGCCGTAATGGTCGAATAGTCAGTCAAGCCAAGTACGGTTAATTCAACAAGTTAGGAACTGAAATGGCGGATAAATCAATGCGAGTAGATGTTGAACAACCTGCAAAAGCAAATCTCCCAAAACGTGTTTCTTATTCCCAGATGTCTCTCTACCAACAGTGTGGTTTGAAGTATTTCTATTCATACATTGATGGCTGGCGCGAGCCGCCAACTTCTGCACTGGCTGGCGGATCAATCACGCACGAAGTTGTTGAATATTTGTACCGGCTTGCTCCAGAGGAAAGAACTCTTGAAGCAGCTATGGAACTACTTCGTGAACATGGTCCGCGCATGCTTAAGTCTGCAGAATATCAGCCCTTCGAATCTGATAACAAGATGAAATACAGCGTCAAGGAAGCCATTGAGAATTTATTCAAAGTTGAAAATCCGCCAGAAGTTGTAGTTCAGCCAGAGCACCTTGAAATGGAACTTAACGTCGAGATCAATGGAGTTAATTTTTTTGGGAAGGTTGATAGATTTACTGTCGATGGCGTTAATCGAGTAACTGACTATAAGACGGGAAAGAGTCCAGGAAAGTTTATCGACGACAAATTAGCTCAACCGTACTTGTATGCATTGGGCTTTAAGACGCAACACGACATTGATGTTGATGAAGTTGAACTTATTTTCCTAAATGCCCAAGAGGTAGTTCGCCGGCCGGCAGATTCTGGTTTGGTGATTTCACAAGGGGAAAAGCTCGCTCAAATGCGCGCTGGCAGCGAAAGTGACGTTCAGAATTCTTCCTGGGAAGCGCGGGTTTCACGGCTTTGTGATTACTGTGCGTTTGAACGAGTCTGTCCAGCGCGAACGCCAGATGCCCCGATACCAGGATCTACAGAATGTGACACCACATTGAGTGATGCTGGACTCCTGCACAAGTAGTCGAGTACTTCACCTTTGACTCAACACTAAGTTCTAGACTTACCTCATGCGCAATTCCAGATATCGATACTCCCGTCTAGTAATGGTCATTGGATCGATTGTTTTTGCAATTAGTGCTTGCTTATTGCTTACTGATCCTTCGGCATTCCTCACATACATTGGGGTGCCTTCAAACGAATCTGTAATTTGGTCGTTCAGATTAACGGGAGTATTGCTTGTCGCGCTGGCAATCCACATGGCTACAACATCACGAAATGCAGCAGACCCAGCTTTTCGACGCGCCGCCGTTGCCATGATCCTGGCTTCACTTGGCCTTGGTGTGCTTACTTATCTGGCACCAGGTGCTGCAACCATGGGTCGATGGATTTTTGTTGGAATGGGTTTTGGTTTTGCCGCTCTTTATTTGATCACGCTCCCGATCAAATCTATTGGCTACAAGGAAGAGCAACCTGACAGCGCATGAGTTTGGCTGACATTTTAGATACTCGTGACCCCGCAACGGTTGCCAATCCTTATGACATTTATCGACAGCTCCGTTCCGCACGAGATTTGGTGTGGAGTGACCGGTTAGGACTTTGGCTAGCGCCAACTCACGAAACAGCGAATGCAACACTTCGAAGTAAAAACCTCGGGAGGTTGTATCAAGCCCAAGAGCCAATTGACGAGTGGGAAATTTTTAATTGGTTGCATTCAGATTCGATCTTAGACAGTGAGCCGCCTAAACACACCAGGCTGCGATCCCTGGTGCAAAAGGCATTTACCCCAGGACGAATTTCTGCACTAGAACCCAACATCATAGAAATTTGCAAGAGATTACTTGATGAAGCCGAACAAAAGTTAGGTACAACCGGAAGTTTTGATATTTTGGCCGATTACGCCGAACCCCTGCCAGTTTTGGTGATCGCTGATTTATTAGGAGTTCCTAGAGACATGGCAGATGACTTGCGCCGTTGGTCGCAGGACATCGTAAAGATGTATGAATATGGAAGATCTCGCGCACAAGAACTTGCGGCCCAAAAAGCTGGGCTTGAATTTAGTTCATGTATTGCAGACCTCGCGGCAAAACGGAGAGTAGATCCGCAGCCCGATTTGATTACTGCACTCGTTGAAGTTGAAGAACAAGGCGAAAAACTTAATGAGCACGAGATGATTGCAATGTGCGTTTTGCTTCTCAATGCTGGTCATGAGGCGTCAGTAAATGGTTTTGGAAATGGCATGGTGGCAATGTTTCGCCACCAAGACCAGTTGGAGTTAATGAAAAACTCCCCACGCGAACTGACTGAAACAGCGTTAGAAGAAATGATGCGATTTGATTCACCGCTTCACATGTTTGAACGAACTGCGATGAGTGAAACAGTCATTGGAAACACCAAAATTCTGGAAGGTCAAAAAGTAGTTGCCATGCTTGGTTCGGCTAATCGAGATGAAGAGGTGTTTGAAAACACCGATCGCTTCGATTTAGGTAGGAAGCACAATCCACATATTGCATTCGGAGCCGGAATTCATTTTTGTATTGGTGCGCCGTTAGCCAGACTTGAGATGCACATCTCGCTGCCAATGTTGTTCGAGAGATTTCCAAATCTTCAACTTGCAGGCACACCAATTCAGCGCCCAACTTTTGTGTTGCGAGGCTGGGAAACTATTCCTGCCAAAAATAGTTAGCTATTCCAACGCAGATTTCATGGCAGCAAATTTAGCTTGTGACTCTGCAACTTCGGATTCGCCAGTTGATCCAGCAACAATTCCGCAGCCGGCAAATAAACGTAAAGTTCTGCGGTCTTCAGTTTCAACCAAGGCACAACGCAAAGCAATTCCAAATTCACCGTCACCATTGGCGGCCAACCAACCGACAGGGGCTGAGTATCGACCGCGATCCATGCCTTCAAGCTCTCGAATTAATTGCGAAGCACGCTCAGTTGGCGTTCCGCATACTGCCGCGGTCGGGTGCAATGAAGCAGCTAGCGCTAGCGCAGGGGCGGCATCAACAAGCTCACCAGTTACATCCGTGGCTAAGTGCTGAACATTTGCAAGGCGCAGAATAAAAGGACTTTCTGGAACGTTTAAGTCGGTGCAATGTGTTGCTAGTGCAGCCGCAACTGACTCAACTGCGTAAACATGTTCTTCTTGGTCTTTATCAGAGTCGAGTAGTTCGGCAGCAAGCTGTCCATCTCGATCGGTATCACGACTTCGGCGCATCGTTCCAGCGAGTACTCTGCTTGTTACGCGCTCACCGTCGCGTCGAATCAAAAGTTCGGGAGTCGAACCAACTAATCCATCTACACAAAAAGTCCAGCACTCTGGAAATGATTCATTCAATCTAATCAAAAGTGCGCCAATGTGAATAGGTTCATCAAGTTGGGCCACTATGTCTCGCGCTAAAACGACCTTGTCGAGCTCGCCGGAGTTTATTCGCGCAACTGCGGTGTCAACCGAAGATTGCCATTCGGAAACTGGCCGAGAACCAGGTAACCAAGTGATGTTGTTAAAACCTTGTGACATCACGTGGGGAACATTGATTTCGTCAATAACCTCAGAAATTTGCGCATCTGAAATTGCAACATTCCCAGCAACTGTTAACCGGGTTCCGGTTGGGCTACGAGTAACTGCTACTTGTGGAATAACTAAAACGGAGGTACCAGGGTCCTTATCAAATGCAAATGATGCAAAGGCAATTGGTTTATCACCGATCGAACTCAAACATTTCTGCGACCACCAACGTTGGGCACGGCTAAAGCGCTCTGGACCGTTGAAGGAGCAGCGAGCAACTTCGCCCCAGCCAATAATGCCCATTTGGTTTGTTGCTAATCCATTTATCCAAGCCAGTCCACCCTCTGCTGGTAATAGATTTAACAGATTGGGAATGTCAGGTATTTCGACGGTTCGAACAAACAAGATCGAGTCTTGATCTGCAGCTAATGAAGTCATAACCCGACAAGCCTACGGTGTCTTTTGATTATCAGCATGTGAGTGCGGCATACGTAGACTTATGGTGTGACCGAGTTGACTATCACTCCATTAAGCTCAGGCTCGAGCCGAAAATTTCAGAATTTAGTAGGCGCCCACACTTTTAATTTAACTTCCTTGATTTTTGCTTCATTAGTTTTTTCACTGGGAAGACTCACAGTCTATGCAGCCAATGAAACCGAATTTCTTTTCTATAGTGCTGGCGCGGTTGTAATCTCCGAAATTGCTGTAGTTGTTTCACTATCAATTTTGGGTAAATATATTTCGAAATATTCTGACGGAGCATTGCAAGAAATCCTGACATGCTTAGGTATTTTGGTTGTAAACATTTTCGGAACAATTCTGTTCGAAACCGTACTTCACGTCTGGAGCCTAGAGCCAATCCCTCAGAATCTATTTCAACGAGGGATCAGTCTAGGTTTTACACTCGTTGTGTATCTCGGATTTGGTTGGACC
>Ga0136641_1000680_pt1 | contig 14432 bp, 16 predicted proteins | sample EliLak1302023Y_FD_115312 | JGI IMG/M metagenome (GOLD analysis project Ga0136641, IMG submission 115312) | Freshwater microbial communities from Elizabeth Lake, Yosemite National Park, California, USA - 13020-23Y | ecosystem: Environmental > Aquatic > Freshwater > Lake ...
AAAAGTTTATATAGGAGACGGTACCACTGCTGGCGGCAATCCTGTTAGCCTTGTTAGTTCAGTAAACACACAAACTGGTGCTGTTGTACTTACTGCCGATAATATTGCAGAAGCAAGTGGCAGTCCAACTAACTTATATTTTACAACAGAACGTGCTCAAGATTCTGTAGCGGCAGCTTTTATTGCAGGTAATGCTTATAATACTAATATTACATTTACATATGATGATGCCAATAATAGAATTACAGCAAGTGTCCCATCGAGTAATTCAGTAATACAATCTGGCACTACATATAGTTTGGCTTACTGGGCAGCCAACGGAACTACCTTAAGTCCAAGTGCTAATATTCTTTGGAATGAAAATAGTAACTTGTTACAGAACCTTAACGGTACTGTACAAATTACTGCTAACAACTTTGGACGTTCTTCTATAGTAGCTGATAATTATCATACTAGTTCAACTATATCGAATTCGTTTAGTATGATACGCGGACGTGGTACTAACATAACTCCATCTACTATACTTGCAGGAGATGTTATATACAGTCTTACATGGCAAGGATATGACGGAACAGCCTTAACAAATACCTGTGCTATTGTGGGTGTTGTAACCGGAGGTTCAACAGTTTCAACAGGTATTACGCCCGGTACTTTAAGTTTCCAAACAATGTCACAAACTGGTGCATTTGAATCTCGGATGCGTGTTACAGATGCTGGCATTGCCATTGGCCCTAACGTAAATACTGATACTGGCTCTGCACGTATTTTAATTCGCCAAGCAAGTACTAGTAGCACAAGTCCAACTATCAGTGCTAGAAATTATTATGCAGATGCATACGGTGCAGAACTAAATTTTTACAAATATCGTGGAACTTATGCCGCAACTGCCGCAGTACAAACTAACGATATACTAGGCCAAATTACTGGACAAGGTAATACAGTTGCAGGTTCGGGCGGTAGTGGAACAGCTGGTGTGGCTGCTCAAATACAATTTACTGCGGACGGTACAATATCGTCCGCAGTAGTACCAGGTGCAATAAAATTAAATGTTGCAAATCAAAACGGTGTAATGGGTACTATTGTAAAAATCAATAATGCTACGACTGGTTCTGCTAACGGTTTAGTTTCTATTACTGGAAATTTAAGCTACTCAGGTGTAAAATTTATACAGCCAACTTATATTACTGTTAGTTCATCAACAACTTATGTATTAACTACATTAAGCAGTACTATTGTATTATTAGTTACTACAACCGGTTTAACCGCAACATTAACATTTCCATCATCGCCGACGAATGGACAAGTTTTAACATTTGCTATTCATACTAATAATGTAACACTAGCATTAACCGCTGGACCCACCTTATCGGGAACCTTTGCTGGGTCAGTTACCGCACCAACAACATTTACCTATGTATATAGACTTGCCGATACTACATGGTACAGAGTACAGTAATTAACTTTTTAGGACATGGGCAATGGCGTTAAATGTCTGGACACAGCAATCTGGTATTTCACTTGGAACATTTCCACAAGAACTACCAGTAGATATACCTTTACCGTTAGCAAGTGCGGCGGCATTTAACGGTGTACCTCCACCAAGTTTTGACGGATCTGGTCATCATCCTACTGCACCTTTAAGAAATAGTGCAGGTGCACCATTTGCTCGAGCAAGTGTAAACAGTTATGTTGATGGCATACACCAGATGCGATCCGATTTACCTAATGCTCGCACAGTTAGTAATCTAGTAGTTAAAGATCCAGTCTTCCATGGCAATCAAGCAGATCCAAATGGTTATAGTGGATTCATGTATGCATTTGGGCAATTCCTAACACACGACTTAGAGTTTGCAAGATCTGGTACAGGAAATATAGATGTTATTGTTCCAGCAGGAGACACTGAACTAACACCAGGTAGCCACATTCCAGTTATAAGAAGTGCAGTTGCACCCAATACAGGTACCGATGCACAACATCCTGCATTACCTATGAACGATGTTACTGGCTGGATCGATGCTAGTGTTGTTTACGGAGTTGCATATCCGCCTGGAGTTCCTCAAGGCCCGACTCCTTTTCAAAATCCAGTTAACTTGCGTGAAGGTGGATCTATTGCTACCACTGGTAAACTATTAACTACCAGCAATGGACAGTATGGTCCAATTGACTCAATTACTGGACAATTTATTTTTGGCGATCCACGCGGTGCTGAGAATCCAGATTTGACATCAGTACAAACATTATTCATCCGCGAGCACAACTGGCATGTGGCCAAATTAAAAGCATTACACCCAGCCTGGACTGGCGAACAGTTATACCAACGTGCTCGTAGTATTGTTATTGCAGAAGTCCAAAATATAACTTTTAAAGAATGGTTACCAAAAGTTGTCGGTGCCGATAATATTCCAGCATACACAGGATTTAAACCTGGTGTCGATGGAACTATAACTATAGAGTTTGCCGCTGCCGCTATGCGTTTTGGTCATAGTATTGTATCCGATGCACAAGACAGAGTCGATGAAGCAGGTAATATAACCGAGTCCTTAACACTTGCACAGGCGTTTTTCTTAACACCTGCACAGTTTGAACGTAATGGGGGTGCCGATGGCTTCTTACGTAAATTAGCCAGCGATACATCAAACAAGTTAGATATACACATTATTGACGACCTACGTAATTTATTAAACGATCCTCCTGCCGCAATGGACTTAGCCGCAACAAATATACAACGTGGTCGTGATCTTGGTCTACCAAGTTTAAATCAAATGCGTACAGTATTAGGTCTAGCACCTTATACAACATTTGCACAAATATCATCCGACGGTTCAGTAGTTACCGCACTACAAACTGCTTATACAAATGTAAACAATATTGACTTATGGGTGGGCGGTTTGGCCGAAGATCCTGCGGTAGGCGCAATGGTTGGTACTACTTTCCAAAAGATTATTGTAAATCAAATGTTAAATGTGAGAGACGGTGATCAGCAATGGTTTGAAAATCTGCCATGGGCTCCTACCGATCTAGCATGGTTAAGAGCTAGTACACTATCTGATATAATTTTGCGTAATACCAATACAGTTCACATGCAAGCCGATGCGTTTGTTGCTGTTGACCGTGCAGACTTAATAGCTGGTAACGTTAATAGTGTAACAGCAAGAACTGCTGGACTATATGCCGATACATTTAATCTAGGATTACACGTAATTAGCGGAAAGCTTCCTCCGGGATTACATCTTCACGGTCCACGGATTCAAGGTAATCCTTACATTGTATCTAATAATACAACTTATAATTTTTGCATACGTGCTAATCAAGGTAATAGTGTTAGCGACAGAGCGTTCTTTATTACCGTCACTGGACAGAATTTTCCAAACTTTGTCACAGGCGAAGGATACTTACCAATTGGGCCAGGCCAACAGCTATATGTACTAGATCAAACTTATGTCAGTTATCAAATTGAATCTTTTGAGCTAAACACCGCAGTTGGAAAAAAATTAACTTATTTTATTGCCAGCGAAGATGGTGCATTGCCTGCCGGTATTACATTAAGTCCTGCCGGATTACTAAGCGGATTTATTCAGCCTACTGTTAAAATTACACCCAAGGACGGCAACGGTACATACGATGATGCATACTACGATGCTGTAGCATTTGATTTTGGTAAAACTCCTACCGATGGTTACGACAGTTATCAATACGACGATGTATTTTTTGACTTCAATCGTACACAGGCGCCACCGACTACACTTAATGTAAACTATCAATTTAGAGTTACATTAACAGATGGTGTAAATTATGCACAACGAATATTCAAAATATTTGTAGTAGGTACTGATCAATTCCGTGCAGATAATACTAGCTTCAACGGAGTAGCAGATGGATTCAGTAGTGATGCTACCTATTTAAGATCGCCTGTATGGATTACTAACAGTAATTTAGGAACATTTAGAGCTAACAATTATCTAACTATTCCAGTTGCACTATATGATACACTAGATGTATTGTTTAGATTAGAAACAACTAATGAAGAAGTATATGCGGTAACGTATCAAGTTAATAACACTGATAACTTTACTGGATTAGCATTTAGCGGAGATCTTGTTGCCAATAGTACAACGGTATCCAATGTTTCAAATGCAAATTCACTAGTTGTTGGACAACTAGTAAGTGGTACAAACATTGCATCAGGAACTACTATTGTTGCCAAAACTATTTCAACAGTAACACTTTCTAAAGGTGCATTAGGGACAAGTTATGCAACTACATTGTTATGCGGTGGAAATCAGCTTACAGTTGGAAATGTAAAAGGTACCCTAGCTATTGGACAGTACTTTACATTTGACAACTACGTAGATGGTGCTACCGAAATAATATATGAGATTGTTGGAGTAGAAACATTAGTTAACAGCAGATACAGACTAACATTAAACAAAGTATTACAACTGCCAATACCTAACGGGGTTCCATTCTACATTGGTTCACTAAGCCACTTGCCAACAGGTTTAAGTTTTGATGCTGGAACTGGAGATGTATACGGACAATTGCCTTATCAGCCAGCGGTTACTACTAACTATAGATTTACAATTACTGCAACACGACTAGGCGACAATATTAAAGAGTATCTAAACTCTAGTAGAACATTTAATATGGCTGTTGTAGGCGATGTTGATAGTGTTATTTCCTGGAATACTCCTAGCAACTTAGGAACTATTCCTGCAAACTATGTTAGTACTCTAGCTGTTAGTGCAACAACCACTGTTCCAGATGCTGTAATGTTATATCAATTACAATCAGGAAGATTGCCTCCAGGTTTAACTCTAAACCTAGATGGAGAAATTATTGGCACTACTCGCCAATATTTTGATCCAGCTACTAGCAATCCAGGTCTAACAACATTTGATCGCGGTACTATGACATTCGATGTAAACACAACTAGCATAGATCGTATATTCAAATTCACAGTATTAGCAAGAGATCAATACAACTATAGTGCAATTACTCAAGAATTCAGTATTACTGTAAATACACCAAATACAGTAGCATACAGCAATATAATAACTCGCCCGTATTTAAAATCAGATCAAAGAGATTTGTGGAAATCGTTTATTAATAACAGCACTATATTCCCATCAAGTAGTATATATAGAACTAATGATGCAAACTTTGGGTTACAGTCTGATTTGAAAATGCTAGTATATGCAGGTATCGAAACACAAGATGCCGCAGAATATATTGGCGCAATGGGATTAAATCTTAAGAAAAAACGATTCAAATTTGGTAGTATAAAAAAAGCACTTGCCATAGATCCAGTCTCTGGCGAAACAATTTATGAAGTTGTATATATTCAGATGATAGATCCCAACGAGTCTAATGGAAAATATCTTCCACAAAAAATTATATATACTCCTGGAACTGAATCAGATACAATTACTGTAGATAATAGTGTGAATTACTGGACAGTAGATAGTGCAAATTTAGTTATCGATGCTCCGGATAGTCGTAGAGATGTTCCTATGGTTACTGTAGACAGCACCGGTTATGAAATCAGCAACCCTAACCCAGATACATATTTTCCCAACAGTATAAGTAATTGGCAAAAACGATTAAGAAATGTAGGCTTAACAGAACGTAATTATCTTCCATTATGGATGCGTAGTATTCCGTCTGGAAGTAAAGAACAATTAGGCTACACATTGAGTGTGCCGCTTTGTTTCTGTAAACCAGGAACAGCCGATACTATTTTACTGAATATCAAATTTAGCGGTTTTAATTTTAAAGTGCTAGATTATACCGTAGATAGATTCATAATAGACAGTGTAACCGGATATCTAGGCGATAAATACCTAGTATTTAAAAACGATAGGATAACAGTATGACAAGCCAAATAAACCCCTCTACCATTAGCACAACTTACCCAGTAGCAGGGCAAGATAATGACAGCCAAGGATTCCGAGATAATTTCACAGCTATCCAGGCCGCATTAACATCTGCAAAAACAGAAATTACTACATTGCAAACTAATGCTGTAAGAGTTGCTAGTTTTGGTAATGACGATACATTTGTAGGTATAACTAACTTGTTGGGCACCACACTACACGACGGTATATATTATCAGTTTAACGGAAAATTCTTCAATAATGGCACCGTGGCAGCAAGTACTAATATTAATTTAAATAACGGTCCTATCCAGCAAGTTACACTTGGAGGTAATGCTGTACTAACATTTACTAATTGGCCTGCTAATAATCAACACGCTGTTGTTCGTATTATGTTAGTAGGTGGAATCAGCACTTACATTACCACACTTGCAACCTCGGGTGGCGGCACATTTAGAACTGCTACTAGCTGGCTTGGCGGAACAACTCCACCGACAGTATCTGTAGCTAATGGAAAAATTGAAGTTATTGAAGCATGGACTGTAAACGCAGGTGCAACTGTTTATCTTAAAAACATAGGTGAATACTAATGCATCCACTAGCAGGTGATTTAAGTCAAATTAAAGACGCCGAGCTTGAATTGAAAATCGGCGATTTATCCAAAAAATATTTTATGACTAACAATTTTTTGGTAAGGGAACAAATTGCAGGTTTATTAGACAGCTACAAAGAAGAATTGTCCAATCGAAGAAATGCGGCTTTGAAAAAATTAATGGACAATAAAAACCTTGACAAGTTAGTTAAAGTCAATTAAAATATAGGCTATGCGCCTAGATCGATTCGGTAATCCTATTTTTAATTCAGCAGATATATTCAAATTCCTTTATCAAGGAAAACTTACTAACCTCAAAGATATCACAGTGGACTATAATGATGATATCGAACAGTTAGAAAAAACTGCTGGATTCTCCTTCAAACAATTCAACGAGCAATTAGATCAAATTAGTATAGAAGACTTTGACCTAGCAATGCAAAGTGATTGGTTCATGCCCAAGGAGTACAGAGATTTTGATGTAGAAGCATGGTGTATATCAAGGTGTACTACAGACGAACAAATCGATCGTGTAAAAGCTGAAATGGATGCTTACTACGAACGTGGCATGATTCCATTACTGCAATGGACCAAACATTTTGTAGATACTTGCAATGAAAATGGCATAGTTTGGGGAGTAGGACGTGGATCAAGTGTGGCCAGTTTTGTACTGTTTTTACTAGGCGTACATCAAATAGATTCAGTCAAATATAATTTAGACTGGCAGGAATTCCTGAGATAAGTAGTATTATAATCGAGGAGATTAATATGGCAATGAAAGAACAACAAAGACAAGTTTATCGCACAGCCCGCGGTAAAGAAGTTGATTTAAACAAATTAGTCAATAAAAACGAAATGACGTTAGCAGTAGGTAATATGAAAGTTAATGCTCGTGGGGATAAAATTGGGCCAGGTGGACAGATTATTCAAAAACGCGAAGAACTACAAGCTAATACTGCTGGCGTTCCAGATCAAATTCAGGAATCACTAGCATTACCCGCTAAAAAAGATGTTAGCAAAATGGATCCAGAGGGTAATGAATGAACGTAGTAACAGGCAAAATTATACCCATCCGTGACAATGTTCTTGTAACAGATATGAATTTTGATGTCCGTGTGTCGGCTGGGGGTATTGTACTGCCAAGCGATGACGGTAAAAGTGAAGGCGTTAGACATCGTTGGGGCAGAGTCTGGGCAGTTGGGCCACAACAAAAAGACGTTGTAGTTGGCGAATGGATCTTGCTAGAACATGGTCGGTGGACTCGCGGTGTTAAGGTAACCGACGAAGATGGAAACGAAATTATTATACGGCGAGCTGATATTAACGCCATCTTAATGGTTACCGACGAAGATCCTGGAGATAATACTTTCGGTAGTCATAGTAAAGTAGAACACCAAACGTTCGATCCTGGCACATTTGCCCGCCCATCATTTTAATTGAACAACAGGGCTATTGACTAGTCCTGTTTCCACCTGTATAATATACAAAACTAAGGAATCTTATGAAAGAATTATGGGTTGAAAAATATCGTCCTAAAACTATCGATGGGTATGTTTTTAGAGATTCTCACCAAAAAGAACAAGTAGAAAATTGGATCAAGCAAAAAAGTATTCCGCACTTGTTGTTTAGCGGTAATGCAGGTATTGGTAAAACAACTTTAGCTAAAATCTTGTTTAATGAATTAGATATTAACGATTTAGATGTACTAGAAATTAATGCTAGTCGTACAAACTCGGTTGAAGATGTTAGAGACAAAATTGTAAATTTTGTTCAAATGATTCCGTTTGGCGATTTTAAAGTTGTGTTGCTAGACGAAGCAGACTATCTAAGTCCGAATGCTCAGGCCGCGTTACGGGGAGTTATGGAAGAATATCATACTACTGCTCGCTTTATTCTTACTTGCAATTACCCCAATCGTATTATTCCTGCACTACATAGTCGTTGTCAAGGATTTCATATTGAACGTGTTGACATTACAGAATTTACTGCTCGCATGGCAGAAATTTTAATCACTGAGCAAGTCGAGTTTGAACTTGACACCCTAGATACATTTGTCAAAGCAACATACCCAGACTTGCGCAAGTGTATCAACACAGTTCAAATGAATAGTTTGGATGGTAAATTGCATAGTCCCGAACGCGGAGATACTGGACAAGCCGATTATAAAATAGAAATGGTCGAATTATTTAAAAAGGGTAAGATTACGGAGGCCCGTAAACTTGTTTGCGGACAAGCTCGCCCGGAAGAAATTGAAGAAATTTATCGCTGGTTATACGACAACGTAAGTATCTTTGGAGAAGGCAAAGTACAAGATAATGCTATTCTGCTTATCAAACAGGGGCTAGTAGATCACACACTAGTAAGTGATCCTGAAATTAATCTAGCGGCAACATTAATTAGATTGAGTCACTTAAATGGATAAAATAAACGAATTTACTCGCCGAAGTATTTTTAAAGCAGTTACTTGGCGTATAACAACTTCAATATTGACTTTTATAATTTCATATATTGTAACCGGCGGGTTTGGCACTGCGGGTAAAATTGCAGGCGCATTATTTGTTGTTAACTCTATCTGGTACTTTACACACGAAAGATTGTGGAATAAAGTACAATGGGGGAAAGCAGTTAAAGAATAAAAAAGGGTCGCAATGACCCTTTTTGTTGACTATCTAAAATAGCTGTGCTATTTTATTCTCCATAAACCGCAAGCACCTCCTTCACGGCATTATGGCGTTCGATGTCCTTAGCATCAAATCTGACAATATCGATATGATGCAGTCCTTGTTTTCCCGAGAGTAGGTTGCAAAAGTTTATTAAACCGTTATCGCTCACTCGGTCTGCTTGAGCTAAATCGCCTGTAACTACCATCTTACTTCCTTCGCCTAAACGAGTTAGTAACATTTTCATTTGATTTACTGTAGCATTTTGCATCTCATCTGCAACGATGTATGCATTTTTGAATGTGCGGCCTCGCATATAGGCCAATGGGCTTATTTCGATAGTTCCTTCCTCTAACATGTGTGCTATTTCTTTTTGTTGGTAATATTCTCCAAGAACGTCGAATATAGGTCTTGTCCAAGGGGCCATCTTTTCATTTAGCGTGCCTGGTAAAAATCCTAAATCCTCGTCTACAGAGACGGCGGGTCTTGTTACCACGATTCTGTCAACTTTACCTTCCTGAAACATTTTAATCCCATGCTGTACAGCCAACATAGTTTTACCTGTACCGGCTGGGCCGATAGCAAGTACTATGCTAGTTTGCTCCGCATATAATTTACTGAGATATAGTTTCTGATTAGTATTACGTGCCTGAATGGTCACACGTTGCTTTTTTGCCGGAAGATACGGCTGAAAATCAATGATATTAACTTCTGATGTAAAACGCTTTTTCACTCGTTGTTTACTCATCTAGTTGCTCCTACTCTTATAAAAAGTAAGACTTGTAGCGACCGCCCTTGATAACTACAGAGGTCCTACACTATTATTTAACCGTTGTACAGAATAATAAACTTATCAGTTATCGTTTAAAACCAGCTAAATAAGTATAAGATCACCTAGGACTACACATGCACCACGATATTTTAGACGTTATTCAAAACATACAAGATCTATACGAAAATAACAGCAGTCTAGCTGTATTAAAGGACTTTGAAAGAGTTCTTGACGAAATGGATATGTATGTATATGAAAACTGGGAGGATGGCGAATTAGCCTATGGACCTAAAGTCGACCGTCATTGGATCACAGCAGGTTTCATGTGGGACAAAGATAAAATGCCGAACCCTGTAGCAGCCAAACGACTAACAGAATTAGGTTGTAAAGTCAGCTATCAAAAAAGCCATTTACTCGAGCCACGTAAGATTAAAACTCCAGAAGACATTCGTCCTAACAGTAAGAAAGGATTGATGGATCGCAAACCTATATGGATTGTGGAAATTGCCATGCCTAAGCAAATTGCATTTGATGTCTACAAAGGTTACATGGACAAGATGAAAAACGAAGATAAAGAAACAGAAGCAGGCCCAACTTCAGGAACTAATCCCGCAGGTGCACCGGCTCCGGCAGCTCCAGCGGCTCCTACTCCAGCAGGGCCAGCACCAGCGGCTCCAGCAGGCGGAGCACCAACAGGCGGAGCACCGGTATGATAAATGAAAGTCTACGTGCTAACGATCTTAAAGATTTAATTAAAAAAACATTTGAAATTGACAGCCATAAAAGCAAAATGGGCGACGATGAAGAAGTATGTGTTCTAACATTCATTGTAGACACGCAGGATCCTGCAAAAGATTTAGAAAACTTTGTCGAGATGGGTTATAATTTTGTGTTAGATGCTGATGTAACTCCGGGAGAAACCGACGACGGCCACTATAAAGTTTTTGTGGAAATTGAACGTACAAGACATGTATCCAAACAAATTTTTGAAATTATTGAAGGTATTAAAAAATTATCTGGTTTAGAAACTATGCGTTTTCGTTATTTTAAAAATTTTAAAAGCGAAGAAGCTACCGAAGAAAACTTAGCGGCTGTTGTTCCAACAGACAAGGCCGCGTACGAAATTGCCGCTACCCGTCAGCCGCTAAATAATTTTAGTGAATTTTTTAGTCGTAGTTATGCTGATGATATCATTGTATTAGATGAAAGTATTACATTTAACAGAACATATAGCGGTACTGTAGAATTCGATATTGTATCAAGCGGTACTAAAGAAGAAATATACAATAGTATTAAAGGTCCTATAATTTTAGAAAGTCAACACATGGCCGAAGTTATGTTTTTAACTAAAGTTATTGGCAACTATAATATTAATAAAATTGGCAACACATTTATATTCGAAAATAACGGCTGGGCCGTTGCACTTAAAAGGAAAAACTAATGGCTGATTCATTTGAATTTGATTTTACACAAGCTAAACTAGCGGCAATATTGCCTGGCAATCCATACATCGAACATTGGCATGAGGCATTAGGCAAAATTTTGCCTGACTACGATATCAACACAGTACCACGTGTTGCGGCCTTCTTAGCACAAACAGCACATGAGTCTGGCGGTTACAAAGCACTTAAAGAGAATTTAAACTATCGTGCAGAAACTTTAATGAAAGTTTGGCCACGTTATTTTCCCAGTATGGATGTAGCTAATCAATATGCTCATAATCAAGAAGCTATTGCCAATCGTGCTTATGCTAACCGCATGGGTAATGGCGATGAAGCAAGCGGTGATGGATTCCGTTACTGCGGTCGTGGACTTATTCAGTTAACTGGTAAGAGCAACTATACTAAGTTTGCTGAAAGTATTGAAACTCCTGTAGAAGAAGTTCCAGATTTTTTAGCTACATTTGAAGGTGCTATTCAATCAGCTTGCTGGTTCTGGGAAACTAACAATTTGAATACATGGGCCGATAAAGGTGATATCCTTACATTAACTAAAAAGATCAATGGCGGAACACTTGGTTTGGAAGATCGTACACAGCATTTTAACCACGCAATTCAAGTACTACAAGGATAAGCCATGGGGCAAATTACATCGGTGCTTAGTCTAATACCAGACGCAATTCTCAACTGGATATACTGGGCGATTATTGCTGTAGGACTTACCGGTATGTTTGCTGGCTGGTTTGCTAAATTTATTCCTATGTATGGAAAATACATAGGAGTTGTTAAACCCGTAGGTATTGCATTAGTGGTGTTAGGTGTTTGGTTACGCGGTGGGTATGATACTGAAATGGCTTGGAGAGCTAAGGTTGAAGAAGCCGAAGCCAAAGTGGCTAAAGCAGAAGCTGCCAGCGCAGATGTCAATGCTAAACTACAAGCTAAAATTAAAGAAAAAGTTAAAGTTCGTACAGAATACATTACTACTGTCAAAGAACGTATTATTAAAGATACTCAAGTAATTGATGCAGAATGTCGAGTTGCTCCAGAAGCAATTAAAGATCTCAACGATGCGGCTAAGAATCCAGTAAACAAAGGAGCAAAGAAATGAGATACCTTATTTTAATTGCCGCTTTATTAATTACAGGATGCACAAGTGTGCCGGTTGCTATCAAATTTCCAGATGTACCTGCCGATATGCTAGTAGCTTGTCCTGATTTAAAATCAGCTCCTGATACGACTAAACTAAGTGAAGTGCTACCTATAGTAGTAGACAACTATGGACAATATTATACTTGTAAAGACAATGTGGATAGCTGGATAGACTGGTACAACTCGCAAAAGAAAATATTCAATAGTATCAAATGAAAATTTCTGAATTATTAAACGAGTTTGAATTTCCAGATATTGGTGGTAAAATCTACGATTTAACACATCCAAAGCCGGCAACTACTCCGACTACTACACCTATTACACAAAAACCAACACCTGCTAGTCAACCTGCTGTTACAAAACCAATAGTACCTCAACCTCAAGTTATTGAGGAGCCTGCTCCATTCGATCCATCGGCAGCAAAACCTACACTCATAAGTATTGCAAAGAAAATGGGAATAACTGCTGTTAATGATTTGAGTCAACTAATAGGTAATGCTCAAGTCGAAACTGCTGGGTGGACCGCCGCCACTGAGAATTTTATGTATACCGATCCTGTAAGAATTTACAAAGTATTTACTAGTAAGTTTGCAAACCCAGATGAAGCAATACCGTACGTTAAAAATCCAGTAGCACTGGCAAACCGTGCGTATGCTAATAAACTAAACAACGGCGATGAAGCAAGCGGGGATGGGTGGAAATACCGAGGCCGTGGTTTTTTACATATAACCGGCAGAGAAAATTACAGCAAATGCGGTGCTGGTGTTCACCCTGAAAATCCTAGCATTTACCTAGATCGCCCAACTTTATTATCCAGTAATCCAATAGAATCAGCTAAAGCCAGTGTGTGGTATTATAAAAATATAGTAGGTAAAGGCAAAACAGCAAAACAGGCCGCAAAGAGTATTACCGGAAGTAATAGCATGAAACAACAAGAGCGAGGACAGGCAGCAAAAATAGCTAAACGGTCCCTACTAGGAAAGAAAAAACCTACTAGATAAATACATACATAAACGACAAAGGAGCGAACTATGTCAGATGAAAAAGAAAGCGGTAGTACAGAGTGGATGCAAAAACTATGGCGTCCAGCAATGGGTTGGATGTACATGATAATATGTCTTGCAGACATGCTAGTGTTTCCAGTATTATGGTCGTTGCTACAAGCAATGATGCACATGCCTATTACACAATGGAACCCACTAACCTTACAAGGTGCTGGATTATTCCACATTGCAATGGGTGCGGTATTAGGTATTAGTGCGTTTGGACGTACACAAGAAAAATTAGCAGGTACAGCGGCTAATCCATCGAATACATCTACAACACCAAGTTTTGGAGGATCAACAAGTGGATTCAACTCACCAACAAGCGGGGCTTCAACATTTAGCTCACCTAGCACAGGATTTGGTTCAGCGACAGGGTCATTCGGTTCTGCACCAGCAACAAGTAGCTTTGGCGGAAGCGGGTTTGGAAGCACACCTCCAGCGCCAGCACCAAGCACAAGTTTTACACCACCAGCAAGCTGGGGTACAACACCAATAGCAACAACAGCTAGCGGCAAAAAGATTGTCCCGCAAGATGATCAGCCAGCATTGTAACAAAGGAAAAATAAAACATGTCAGCACCTACCCCGTTTCAACTAAGTCATTTAAAAATGCATCTTAGCCATCATCAAGAACATGCAAATCATCATCTGTATGTACACAACATTCAGAATGGTACGCACCCAACAGCCGCTCATTTGAGTGATCCAAAACTACATGCTCATCTTGTTAGTCAAAGCCACATCAACAACATACACGCACACTTAGGACATATCAAGACACATCACCCTATTAAACCAGACGTAGCTCCTACATATAGTCCAGCACAAGAGTTAGTACATGCTGTTCGACGTTACCAGAAATACATAGGTATTCCAGCAAATGGATATTTGAGTGATGTTAC
>Ga0136641_1000681_pt1 | contig 14409 bp, 11 predicted proteins | sample EliLak1302023Y_FD_115312 | JGI IMG/M metagenome (GOLD analysis project Ga0136641, IMG submission 115312) | Freshwater microbial communities from Elizabeth Lake, Yosemite National Park, California, USA - 13020-23Y | ecosystem: Environmental > Aquatic > Freshwater > Lake ...
GAGGTTGAGACCTGCGTCGTTGAGCGCCTGGCGTGCCGCATCGGCTGATGACAGTGCGACCAACGCCGGTACGGAGATCTGCCCAAGACCACTGCTGATGGTGACGTTGACTGATTGGCCTCGCTGGATGGCATCACCTGAGGCAGGTTGCTGCGCGATGATCGTCCCCTTGGGACGGTCGGATGATTCAGGAGTCTGGGCCCCGAGATTCAGGCCCACTTCCGCAAGAACTGTGCTCGCCTTCTCAACAGTCAGTCCGGAGAGATTGGGCACCGTGACATCACCGGCGGCCCCACCAACGAATACGAACTTACCGATGAGCAGTGCACCAATGATGGCTGCGGCGATTCCCAGCATTGTGAATACCCACAGCGCTCGTCCACGACTCGTGCGCCGACGCGCAAGGTCGTACATCGGCTGATAGTTACGAACACCCGCTGCATCAATAGCGGAAAGCTCGGCAGTGTGCTCGCCACTGATCACGGGCACGGCAGCCGTCAGAGGCCCTCCCACAATGGCGCGCTCCACGTCGCCACGAAATTCCACAGCAGTCTGGTAGCGATCCTCAACACGCTTGGCCAAGGCATGCAACACGACCGCATCAACATCAGCCACGACTCCTGGATCCACCTGAGATGGAGGCAGCGGCATCTCACTCACGTGCTGGTAGGCGATGGAGACCGGTGAATCCCCCGTGAATGGCGGCTTGCCTGTGAGCAGCTCGTACAGCAGCACACCGGCGGAGTACAGGTCGCTGCGCGCATCGACAACTTCACCACGAGCCTGTTCTGGCGATAGATACTGGGCTGTGCCCATGACGGTGGAGGTCGTCGTCATCGACTGAGCGACCTCGTTGATCGCGCGCGCGATACCGAAGTCCATGACTTTGACTTCTCCGGTGCGCGTCAGCATCACGTTCGCGGGCTTGATATCGCGATGCACAATGCCGTGCCGATGGGCGTAGTCGAGTGCCGACAGGATTCCCGCGCTGATCTCTAGAGCTCGCTCTGGAAGGAGCCGGCGTCCACTTGCCAGCAACTGCCGGAGCGTCATGCCATCGACGTATTCCATGACAATGAAGGGAACGACTGAACTTGTCCCATCAGCGGAGCTCAGTTCTTCTTCACCCGTGTCGTAGACGGCCACGATGTTGGGATGGTTCAGAGCCGCAGCGGATTGAGCCTCGCGCCTGAAGCGCGCGTGGAATGACGGGTCACGGGCTAGGTCAGAGCGCAGGATCTTGATGGCGACCCGGCGACCCAGCCGGAGGTCGCGGCCCTCGTGGACATCAGCCATGCCGCCTCGCCCGATCACTACTCCGATGGAGTAGCGATCCCCCAACATGCGGGCCGGTTGGTTGTCGGTGCTCATGGGTACCAGTCTCTCAGTGCCAGGATCATTAGTTGAGCACGGCTTGCATAACGGCGCGAGCCACTGGGGCGGCCAGCCCGTTTCCGCTGACCTCGGCTGCGCCGGCGTCCTCGACCACGACGGCGACCGCAACCTTGGGGCGCAGGGCCGGTGCGAAGGACACGAACCACGCCACCGCGGGGTTGTCATTGCCGGTCTGCGCGGTGCCAGTCTTGCCAGCGACCTTCACACCACCGATACGCCCGTTGGTTCCGGTCCCCTTGTCGACAACGTTGACCATCATGTCGGTCAACGTGGCCGCATTGGCAGTCGTGAGTGCAGTGCCGAATGTGGAGGGATCAGTGGTCTGCAGCACAGCCAGACCGGGTCCGCGAACCTCCTGCACGAGGTAGGGATTCATCAGCACGCCACCGTTACCGATAGCGGCGCCCACCATCGCCATCTCCAGTGCTGTCGCTCGCACGTCGTACTGACCAATGGCGGCAAGGGCCGTCTGAGCGGGATCCAAGATGTCCGGAAAATGCGAGGTCGCTACTCGCAAAGGGATCTGGAACGCTGAGTCGAACCCCATTTTGCGTGCCTGGTCGCGCAGAGCTGCATCGCCAAGTTGCACCCCCAGCCACGCGAAGGCCGTGTTGCACGACAGCGCCAACGCCTGCCGCAGGGTGACCTGTCCCTTGGTCCCGCATGCCTTGCCATTCCAGTTATGCAACTCCTTGGTGGAGTTGGGCAGGAGATAGGTGGCGGGGCCGGGAAGAACAGAGTCAGGGGTGTACTGACCTGACTCAAGCGCGGCCGCGGTGGTGACGAGCTTGAACGTGGAGCCCGGTGGGTTCAACGCGACGATGGGGCGATTGAGCAGCGGCTTGTTCGGGTCGGCAGTGAGGGCGTTGTAGTAGTCACGGATCGCGGCGGGATCGTGACTGGACAGCAGGTTGGGATCGAATGATGGTGATTGCACCGACGCAAGAATCCGACCGGTCGACGGTTCAATCGCGACGACCGCGCCACGCTTGCCTTTCATAGCGTTGAAAGCGGCGGCCTGCGCGCGTGCATTGATGGTGGTGGTTACGGCACCGCCGTGCGGCTGGCGCCCAGCGAAGAGCTGCTGTACCCGGTCGACAACGAAGAGGGATGACTTGCCCGTGAGGATGCTGTTCTCAGTCCGTTCAAGCCCGGTGGCCCCGTAGACCAACGAATAGAAGCCCGTCACGGATGCGTAGAGCGGACCGTTGGAGTACATGCGCTGGTAGGTCAGGGTGTCGCCGGTCTCCTTGGAGCGGGCCACCGGGTCTGGACCCACAAGGATGGGGCCGCGCTCACGGTCGTATTCCTGCAACAGGATGCGTTGGTTGCCAGCCCGGTCGCGATAGTCCCTCGCCAGGAACACTTGTATGACGGTCACGTTGATGACAAGGGCCACGAGAAGGAGCCCGAGCACGAAGGCGATACGTCTAATAGGGCGGTTCACAGCCGGCGCACCACCTGGGTGAGCGCATCATCGGCTGCCGGTGTGGCGATGTCAGGACGCCGGGCCCGGTCGGAGATGCGCAACAGCAACGCCACGATGACCCAGTTGGCCACGAGCGACGAACCACCATACGAAAGAAAAGGTGTCGTGAGTCCGGTCAACGGGATCAGGCGCGTCACTCCACCGACAATGACGAACACCTGAAGCGCCAGAACGATGGAAAGGCCCGCTGCCAGGAGTTGACCGAAGGCGTCCTTGACTGAGACGGCTGTACGCAGTCCGCGTTCGATGAGTAGCGCATAGACGAGCAGCAGGGCGACTAGGCCAGTCACCCCCAGTTCTTCACCGAGGGCCGAGATGATGAAGTCGGTATTGGCGAACGGAACGAGATTGGGGAAGCCACGACCAAGGCCGCTGCCGAGCATTCCACCGTTGGCCAAACCGAACAGTGACTGCACAATCTGGAAGCCGGATGTATCGGAATATGTCCACGGGTCTAGCCACACCGTCACTCGAATGCGCACATGTGACACAAGCACATACGACAACACGGCTCCGACAAGGAAAAGTAGACCACCGAGGATCAACCACGACCTGCGTTGAGTTGCGATGTAGAGCATGCACACAAAGAGACCGAAGAACAGCATGGACGTACCAAGGTCGTTCTCTAGCACCAGGATGGCAAGAGACACACCCCAGGCGATAAGGATGGGACCAAGGTCTTTGCCCCGTGGTAGCCCAACGCCCATCACGTTGGTGCGCACAAGTGCGAGCGAGTCCCGCTTCTCAACGAGGTATCCGGCGAAGAAGATGGTCAGCAGAATCTTCGCTGCCTCGGCGGGCTGGAAGGAGAAGCCACCCACTCGCAACCACAAGGTGGCACCATTGATCGTTGTTCCAACGAATGGCGCGAGAGGAAGTACGAGCAGGACGAGACCGAGCAACCCGAGTGTGTAGGTGTATCTCTGCAGAGTGCGATGGTCGCGCACCACGAAAAGCACAGCGATGAACAGGATGACCGCGACAGTGAACCACGTGAGCTGCGCATAGACATCCGGCGACGGCAAGGGATTGCCATTGATCTCAGCCTTGTGGGCTGCCGCGACATCGAGGCGGTAGATCATGATCAGACCCAGCATGGTCAGCAGCGTTGCCAGGGGAAGAATGATGGGGTCGGCATAGCGGGCCTTCCATTGCACAACCCCATGGCTCACGAGAGCCAGAACTCCTACGACCGTGACGGTGACCCAGAGTTGAGCGCTCGCGCCCTCACCATTGGCCCACTGGACCTGAAGAAACCCCAGCAGGCCGATGAGCCATGCGAAAACCAGGAGCAGCAGTTCCCACAGGCGACGCGTGGGCTGAGGTGGAGATGGAGAGGCGACCGACCTACTCACGACTGTGCACCGGGGCAGCCCGTGGGCGGTAGCAGGGTTTGGCATTGCCCTGCGCGGGATTCAAGCTCGGTCACGATTCGTTGTGCATCGTCGATGCCCGTCGCGGGGATGCCTTTGCTGACAAGTTCTTGGTCGAACAGCGGCAGAGTTCCTACCTCGAGTTGTGAGTCTGAGGACAGTGAGGACAGCGGAATGCCCAGAAGTGCACCGGGGACACCTTGATAGATGGCGACGGTGCCGGTTCCGGCATTGCCATTCACAGCGACGTACCACTGGCTCGAAATCCACGACCGAGCGAGAAGGAGCCCAGCTGCCAACGCGACAACCAACGCCCCACAGACGGCTGCAGCCACGAGCCATCGCCTTCGTCGTGCACGACTGCTCGCGTCCCGCTGCACCTGTCGTTGATGATTCCGTCGCGCCGACTCTGCTGCGGGGACGATGAGGTCTGAGTCGACGAGAGCCTGAGGGGCCGTGGGCGGGCCGTCAGTCATGGGAGGCGGTGCATCCGGCCGATCAGGATCGGGCTGGGCATCGTTGGGGAATCGCACATCAGGGAGTCGATGGCGGACGCGCGGTTCGCCAGCGGCACCGACGACGACAGGCCACGTGGCTTCCGGCTCAGGACCGTCAACCACATCCGCCACCACCACGGTGACGTTGTCGGGGGCTCCCCGTTCCAGTGCAAGATCCACGAGTCTGATGACACAGCCGGTCGGGTCACCATCACCGAGGAGGAGTGCGATCTCCATGTTGCTCAGCACGCCCGAGAGTCCGTCAGTGCACAGCAGGTATCTGTCGCCCACGTGAGCCTCTCGTACTGAGAGGTCCGCTTCGACGGGATTCATGCCGTCAAGTGCGCGCATAAGCAATGAGCGTCTGGGGTGGACTGCTGCCTCATCCTCGGTTATTCGCCCGGCGTCGACAAGAGTCTGGACGTACGTGTGGTCGTGGGTGATCTGCGTGAGTTCACCTTCGCGAAGGAGATACGCACGGGAATCTCCCACGTGCACCACGGCTGTGCGATCACCATGCCAGAAAAGGCCGGTGACAGTGGTGCCCATACCGGTGAGATCAGGCTCCACGGCGATCACGTCTGCAATTCCTTCACTCACATCAACGATGGATTCGTTGAGCGAGCGCAGCACGTCTTCTTGGCGAGGAGGATTCATGTCGAGATCAGCCACGGTGGCAACCGCGATAGCACTTGCGAGTTCACCGGCGGCATGTCCGCCTATGCCATCGGCGACCAGGAGAAGCGACGGGCCGGCATAACCGGAGTCCTCGTTTCCTTCGCGCACGAGACCGACGTCTGACTTCGCGGCGTATCTCAGGTGATAGACCATGTCGACTACTTCTGAATCTGCAGTGTCGTGCGACCCACCCGCAGTGGCGCGCCGACCTGGAGGACGGTCGGACTGGTGATGCGAGACCGATCGATCCAGGTTCCGTTCGTTGAGCCTAAATCCTCAACGATCCACGATCCCTCCGCCGGATAGATGCGTGCATGTCGACTGGATGCGTAGTCGTCATCGATGATCAACGTGGAGTCAGGCGCGCGACCGACAGTGATCTGCTCGGTTCCCAGGGGAATGACGGTGTCCTTCAGCGGACCCTCAATCACGACGAGCTTGGTCCCTTTAACTTTTGCCTGCTTGGCGACCTTGGTCGGCTTGGGAGCGCGGGCTGCGCGACCTTCACGCGGCGAACGACCCGCCGGTCGTGCCTCGGCCGGTGCTGTGAGGTCCCTGCGCAAAATCAGCACGGTGACCAAGACGAATGCCCATAACAGTGCAAGGAAGCCAAGCCTGATGAGGGTGAGCGCAAGCTCGGACACTCAGCTACTCCGGAACACCAGTGGGGTCGCACCGATGGTGATCGTTGTGCCATCAGCGAGTGCTACCTCTGCTATGCGCGCTCCATCTACGTACGTGCCGTTGGTGGAATTCAAGTCACGCACGACAACAGGGCTTCCCAGAACGATTTCGCAATGATGCCGTGACGCACTGGGGTCTTCGATACGAATGTCAGTGTCGGTACCGCGACCCAGGCGAGTAACCGCGCGCATCAGTGGATAGGCGGATCCACCCACCTCGAGCCGAGGCTGGCCTGCATCGGTAGAACCGACGACTCCGCCAGCACTCGCGCTGACCTCGGCCTGAGCCTCACTGCGGACGCGGAAGATTCCGGTCTCCAGTTCGTCGTCCTGTCCCAGCAGTACCTGCACAGGGCCGATGAGTGTGTAGGACTGCTCGGCTCCATAGTCGCGCACCAACGTGCCCAGCTCCACCTGAAGGGCGTCCTTGAACACCGAGAGTCGGGAGTAGTCATGGGTCGAGAGCTCAACGTGGAACACGTTGGGGATGACGGTCCGCGACCGGTCGATCACCGCCGCTCGGTCGTTGACCTCGCGCTGCAGAGCTGACGCGATCTCGACCGGCTGGACCTCGGCCTTGAAAGCCCTGGCGAAGGCGCCGTTGACGAGTCGATCGAGGGAGTCCTCGAACTTCTCGAGCAAGCCCACCTAAGCCTCCTGTGTTGTGCAGTGGGTTGATGCTAACCCGCCACCTCTAATGACGCGGGGACCCTCAGCCGAGCTCGAATGTGGTGTTGCCGTAGATCTGATCAAGGGGCAACCGGGGCAGTCCCCCTCGATACATGCGGGCACACCTGAACCCAGGAGCCATGCCGGCCCGCTGGGCGAGATCGACGGCGGCGTTGTGAGGGGCGGGAACATCAAGGAAGAGGTGTCCGCCGCGTTCAGCAATCCAAGGTCTGGCCACATCCGCACACGAACGTAGGAGTGCGGCCGCCGTGTGTGCATCGTTGGCAAAAAGTGGGCCGATGCGTGCGCCATCAGGAATCGCAGGTCGCACCGTGGCCATCCCGGCGATCTCATCTCCATTCATGACGACGAACGAATGTCGATCGGGATGCGCTGCGTACCAGGCATCGACAAAAGCTGGCCGTGGGGCAGGAACATGCAACGTGTCGAATGCATGCACACGCTCACGCATCACCCCCGACATATCTAGGGGTGCGACAACTCCGTCATCAGCAAGGGCCGCAGTGATGGCGGCGGGATCGCCACCCCATCGGTCGGTCCAGTAGGCGAGTTGGAAGCCGAGCCCCTCGTACGTTGCGACTTGGGCCGGCACTCCGTCTCCACCTACGATCAAGTCATCAAGGCCCACCTCGCGGTAGACAACATCACCGATGGCATGTCCCAAACCCTGCATGCGCAAGTCTTCGCGCACGATGTAGAACCCGGCGAACGCATAGCCGGGTGAGTAGGTGACGACGCTTGCCATCGCGGCAAGCTCACCGTCCAGCGTGCCGACGAAGAAACCTGCGGGATCGGTCGCATAGAAGGCGTCAATGTCGCCGACACCGGGCTGCCAGCCTTCTCGCGCGGCCCAGTCAGCCATCTGGTGTGCCTCAGGTGCAGTGGCTCTGTGGACGTCAAGAGTCATGACGTCAGGGTAGGGCCGCCCTTGGGGAGCTCCGGGTACTCGAGGGGTGCTGATTTTGGGGCCTCATGCCACGGCCGGTACGCTTCTCCAGCCTCCTCGGGGGCAATGCGCGAGTGGCGGAATAGGCAGACGCGCACGGTTCAGGTCCGTGTACTCGAAAGGGTGTGGGGGTTCAACTCCCCCCTCGCGCACAAGACAGGGCCCCGGCGATCCCGGGGCCTTCGTCATTTCTCCTCACACAATGGGGCTGGTGGGCGGCCTTTCCGATTGGCAACTCACCGATTTTTGGGTCGGTGGACTCATCGGTGGACTCAGGAAGCCTGAAGACGACGGATTTTGTCGTAGATCCAACGGGTGGAGACGTCCTCCCGGGGGAATGTCTCAGTCGCTCCTCGATGGCGCCCCATCTGGCCCTGAGTCATGGCCTGGCGGAATCCATTAGCCCGAATTTGCCGCAGAAGCAGAGTCTCGATCCGCAGCGGTTCGCTGCCCTCCTGAAACTCGTAGATTCGGGCCACTCGGAACCCCAGCCGCTTCATGTTCTTGATGCGCTTGGAGTCGCTGTTGGTGATTCCGACCTTGATGGCCGCGAACTCGTCATGGAAGAGGACGTAGAGCGTCGTCGGCCTGCGAACGTCGAAGCCTGACTCCCCGCAGGCCACGCACGGTCCCTGTCCTTGTCGGATGTTGCCCAACTGCGGGCCGCCGACTGTTCCGCATGTGGTGCACCTAGCTCGCCACGGCTTTCGTGCCCCCGGGTATGGCTCGAGGGGTTCCATGCCAACGGTTCGCATTAGTTCGACTGCTTCCTCGGGCCGGATTTGGGCCGTCGGCTTGCAGTAATCGCAGGCTCCCGCCAACTTCTTCAGGGTCGTTACGCGGGTCGACATTGTGTTGCCGCAGCGGAGGCATCGAACTTCGACCGCAACGTGGCCACTCCGGTACTCGCCGATGATCTCTCGATTCGCCCTCTTGGCGATCCTCTTGGCTTCGGCGAGGGAGATCGCTGAACGCCCGCTGCAATGTACGCAACTAGATCCATGGTCCCGGATGTCACTTGGCCTCGGCGAGGACTTCTTGCCGCACGTCCGGCACCGCGCAGGAAATGACTTCTGCAACCCACTGTATGGCCCAATTGGTTCGTAACCTGCCTGGTCAAGGAGTTTGATAGCCGCCGACCTGCTCTGCTCCAGGCGTCTCTCCGCCTCTAATCTGATCGCGCAATGGCGACAGCCTCCCCGGGTGGCCAATGAGTTGAGTCTGGGTGATGTTTCCTCGCCGCAACGCATGCACTTGCTCCGCCAAGGCTTGCCAGATCCTGGGTACGGCACCATCGGCTTCAATCCGGCTGACTGCATGCGAGCGAGAGCTTCGTCAGGCGCGAGCAAACGAGCTTCGGTGGTTCGTTTTCGTCCGCATGCCATGCAACCGCCCTGGGATCGCAGTGCGTTGACCCTTGGCTTGCAGTCCGCCTCGCACTCGTTGCAGGTAGAGGGCCACGGGGTGCTGGAGTTTCCCGGATAGGGGGCCGTTGGCGTAAGTCCCGCTGCACGCATCCGCTTTCGCGCTTCAGCCTCTGACACGGCTTGCTTCCGTGTTGTCTCTGCTCGCCCGCACCTGCGACATCCGCAGGACCTTCGGACGCTCTCCAACGTCGTGCTGACTTGATCTCCGCAGCGCTTGCAGACTGCATCCCACTTAGCGTCGACTCGCCCTGGATACGGAGTCAGAGGGCGCAACCCGGCGTCGAGCATGCGCTTCCGCGCCTCCGACCTCGTTAGCTGCTTCGCCATTAACGCCCCCTCGCTGTTTGCCAACCATGCCCCAGGTGACGGACATTCCGTTGAGTCCACAACTGAGTCCAGATGACCTGATCCCCTCACCAGGAGGCGTTACCTCTCATCACACCCCTGTCAGAAGACGGATTGCATACGGGGGGCATGAGTTCTCACCGGAGAACACCAAAAGCCGTCGGGCTGGTGGTCAAGTGTGTCGGAAATGTGCCCGAATCCACGCTTCAGCGCGCACTTTGAGCACGGTCTCCGCACTAGACGGCCACCCAAACCAAGTCCAAATAAGACTAGATTAAAACTTATAACATTAATTACTTGCACTTTTGTCAACAAAGTGTTGTACTTAGGCCTAAGAAGTTAGTCAACGGGGGAAGGACCCAAATGAGTACAACTACTAGCCCGCCCACCCGACTGTCTGGGTACGCGACCGAAGATCAGTTCATTGCGACACGCAAGAGGATGGGTGGACGGTGGGTTATCCACCTGGACATGTCCATCGCACAGCTGGTTCTTGGTGTGGATGCCCCGCCCGTAGGCGTGATCCAGGTCGACAATCGCGTAGTCCTCGAAGGGCGATGCAAGGAATTTGCGACCTACGTGGACAACAATCCACGATGGGGAAGCCCGAGCTTGATGCTCTGGGCACCAGAAGGCACGGTTCGATTTGAGCCACTGGATGACGTCAACAGGATGATCCCCCCTGGCATCCAGGTTGGAATCCTCTACGTGCCACGAAACTCCAGATTGTCGATTCGAATCCTTGATGGGCAGCATCGGATCAAGGGTCTACACCTTTGGGTCGAGCGGAAGAATGCGGAACTTAGCAAGGCTAAGGAGCATCTCGCTCGCGCACGGGAAGTGGGTGAGCAATCCGTCATCGATGAGGCCAAGGCCAAGGTTCACGCGGCTGAGCAAGCGCTGGCTCGTACCGAGAAGGAGCACATTGGAGTCGACTTCATCGAAGTGAACTCCCCCAAGGAAGCGAAGCAGATCTTTGCCGACATTGCCAACCATGCAAAGGGAATGACAAAGGCCTTAACGACTGGATTCGATGCCAGCAAGGTGGTCAACCGAGTAACTACCGAGATCGGGCTTGAAAACCCGATTCCCGTTCTGGCAGATCGAGTTGATTTCAACAAAGATCGACTCTCGGGAAGCAACCCGAACCTCTTGTCCGCCAAAACGGTTGCTGACATCGTTCGCACAACTTACGTTGGAATCCTCGGGCGAGTCAGCAAGGCGCAAGAACGAAATACTGACGACAAGAGGGTGGCGCACAACGCTACGCAGTTCTTCGAGGCTTTGACCGAAGCCTTCCCTGAGCTGCTTTCAACACCAGCACCGCAGCTGCGCGAAACTAGTCTTATTGCGAGCGGAACGATTCTTCGAGTCCTAGCTGGCGCTTGGCATTCAGTTCGTACGACGGTTGACCACACCGGCGCCAATGTCACACCTCGGATGAGTAACCAGGAGTTTGTGGCATTCCTGAAGAAACTTGCTCCCCACATGAGCGCTCCTGTCCTGCAAGGGAACCCTTGGCTTTCGACTGGCTACTTCCCGCCAGTCCCGGATGGTTCTGCGGGCGTCATGGCACCAAGTTCGCGTACCCAGGATCTGCGTGGCCTGTCTGAGCTCATGACGAATTGGGCACTCGGCATCGAAAAGATGCCCTTCTGATCCTGCTGGGGGAGGCGCGCGGAGCGGGGGATGCGCCTCCCCCGGTGGACTCACTGTGGACTCAACAGATCGATCGAATAGTTCGATTCCGGGGGCTCGCCAAAAGACATGGTAGGCGCAATGGATGTTGCTACGCCTCACAAAACAAGGGTTCATCAGCTTGCGTGTACTCGAAAGGGTGTGGGGGTTCAACTCCCCCCTCGCGCACAACGCAAAGCCCCGGCCAGGATTCCCTGACCGGGGCTTCGCCTTGTCTCGGCTACCTTCCTGCGCTTCGCCACCAGTTGTTGTTCGAGTCGAACCACAGCACACGCCTGCATACGGGGCCGCCTTTGCCACCATTGGCCCACTGCTCCCAGGACTGTGTCCAGTTGCCTGTCTCCGCGGCGGCCCAGTCGAGATCGGACCGCTTAATGGATGCGCAGGTTCCTGAGCCATTCATTGCAACGCTCTGAAAGATGTCAGGTGGAGGTGTTGAGTTAGCGGCGCCGCCGCCACCTGAGCCAGACGATGGCACTGTCACGTTGATCGTGAACGGACCACCACCACCGACGATGCTGAATGTCCCTGGTCCGACGATCGTGAAGAGCGTGACGGATACGTTTCCAATGTTTGGCGTCACGATTCCCGTGGCGCCGGAGACAGAAAACGTGTGCATGAAGCACCCCATACCGCCGTTCTCGACCACCTGGAAGCGATCGCCGACGTTCCCCGACACGGTGACGTCACTGGTGCCGGATTCGTTCCAGTAGGTGCATTGAAGATCCATGTTCAGGCTCGACGGTGTGGCGGCCGACGTGGCCACCACGATGACGGTCAGCGTGCTGACGCCATCGGTATACGTGTATGTGCCCAAACCGATGATGGTGAGTGTCTGCGGGCCGATGAAACCGATGAGGTTCGTGACCCCGGGACTCACGATGCCGGTGGCATCGGTATTGGTGAAATTCGTGAACGGGCATGCAGCATTCGACGTCGCGGTGAACGTGTCCCCGACTGCGCCCAGGCATTGCAGGCGGAGTTCATAGAGATGGCGGAAGGTGAGGAGGCAGCGTGCGCGCCCTCCGCCCCCAGCACCACACCGGTGAGCATCAGTCCAAGACTCACGACGAGTGAGATCAACTGGCGAGCACGAGAGGTCATTTGGGAACGCTAGCACCACCTTCTGTGTGGGCGTGATACACGTGTACCCATGTCGGGATACACGTGTAGCAAGGAGACGGTCGAAAGGGCTAGAGCTCCGGAACCCCGAGAGCATGGGCCAGTTGAGTTCGGTCGACGGTAGTCACCGATGAGTCCATGACCACTCGACCGTCAGCCACGACGATCATTCGATCAGCGGTCGTGAGCATGCGGTGCACGTCATGGCTGACCAACACCACCGCCGCTCCCGTCATCGCTTCACTTCTCACTGTGTGAGCAAGGTGATAGCGCCCCTCAAGGTCCAGGGCCGCATCCGCTTCGTCAAGTAAGAGCACTGGCGACCGCTGTACTCGCACTCGAGCCAAGTGCACTCGTTGTCGTTCTCCTCCGGAGAGCTCGGTAATCACACGGGTGGCTAGATGGACCACACCTTGTTCCTGCATGGTGGTGTCAATGATCTGTTCGTCCTGGTCTGATTGTTGGGTACCCGACCAACAATGTCTTCCCCATGCGACGACATCACGAACAGTGAAAGCGAACGAGACGGCTTGATCCTGACTCAGCAGTGCGCGACGCTGGGCAAGTTCACGTGCGGAAAGAGCGTTGACCAATTCACCGTCAAGGCGTACCTCACCAGAAGTGGGTCGGAGTTCGGCGGCCATCAAAGCAAGCAAGGTTGACTTTCCAGCACCATTGCGGCCGACGATTGCCGTGACGGATCCTGGCGAAATGATGAGTGACGTTGCGTGCAGACGGGTGCGCCCTCGCAATGCATATTCGGCCTGCCGAAGTTCCAATGTCATGCCCAGCCACCCTGCTGTGCACGGGTCCGCAGGAGTAGAACGAGAAATATTGGGGCCCCGACAATTGCGGTGATAGCGCCGACGGGAATCTCCACGGGTTGAACGGCCACCCGTGCAGCGGTGTCGGCAAGCAGCAACACCAGTGCGCCACTGATGGCACTTGCCAACAGCAGCAGTCGATGTTGCGGGCCAAGGACAGCGCGGACGGCATGGGGAATCACAAGACCGATGAACGCGATCATTCCGACGACTGAAACGCCAGCGGCAACTAGGAGGACCACGGCTGCAAGACCGCCCACACGTGTGCGCGTCACGTCAACTCCAGCAGCCTGGGCCCCGCGGTCACCCAAAGACAGGGGGTCAAGCGACCCGGATATCAACGCAACGATGACCACACCAACGAGCACGAAGGGTGCGACGGAGGTGATACCGGACCACGTGCTCAGAGCCAAGCTCCCAGACGTCCAGAAGGAGATAGAGCGAATCGCGGGACTGGTGTTCGTGCTCACTAGGACACTCACGGCCGCTGCCGCAAATGCCGTGATCGCCACTCCAGCAAGCACAAGCGTCACGACCTCTGAACGTCCTTCAGTGCGAGATATGAGATTGATGGCCCAGGCGACAAGCAAGGCAACAAGGACGGCGGCCGCGGCTACGACAGGACTTCCAAACCCCACACCTAGAAAAATCACCGCGGCGGCACCCAAAGCCGCGCCACCAGAGATACCGACGATTGCGGGGTCAGCCAAGGGGTTGTGCGTGATCGCTTGCATGACCGTTCCAGCAAGGCCCAACCCTGCACCGATCATGAGGGCCATCACGATTCGTGGAGCGCGGATCTCTCGCAGGATGACGGCGGACGACTCAGCTGCACCCACGCGGAATGCGATCACCACGGCAAGGACCAGCACTGCCGTCAGAAGAATGACGATGAGTGGGCGCCTCACTTCAGCGCCTGCGCCATGAGTTGCACAAGTGCTGCTGTGCGCGGGCCGAAGGAGAGCAAGACAGTGTCGTCGACAGCGATCACGCGTCCATCTCGTCCCGCGTTCGTCTGGGCCACCCCCGGCAACTTGGTGAGTCCTGCAATTCCACCCACCGACTCCAGTCCCTTGGTCATCACGAGAATGACATCGGGGTTGAGTGTCGCGAGTGCCTCAGCCGTCAGTGGCGTGAACGGGGCAAGTCCGGCGGCAGCGCCTACATCGATTCCTCCGGCACGACTGATGAGGTCATCGGCACCTGAGCCCTTACCGCCGATCAGATAGATGGCGGACGTGC
>Ga0136641_1000682_pt1 | contig 14394 bp, 12 predicted proteins | sample EliLak1302023Y_FD_115312 | JGI IMG/M metagenome (GOLD analysis project Ga0136641, IMG submission 115312) | Freshwater microbial communities from Elizabeth Lake, Yosemite National Park, California, USA - 13020-23Y | ecosystem: Environmental > Aquatic > Freshwater > Lake ...
AATGAACTTCCGATTGGTTTAGTAACCTCACTGATAGGTGCACCGATTTTGATCGCACTTGTTGCCATGCGAAATACGACATGGAGAACGCAATGATTACGATTAATGAAGTAACTATCGAAATCGCTGGGCGCGAGATTATTTACGATTATTCCGAACAGATTCCGGCCGGTTCAATTACGGTAATTGTTGGCCCCAACGGAAGTGGTAAATCAACTCTGCTTGCCGCAATTGCTGGCGATCTTGTTCCAAGCAAAGGCACAATTACAATCGATGATGTCCATCCAGCGCTTACTTCTGCGCCGCACTTAGCCACCATACGTGCAATGGTGGTGCAAAATCAGTTGTACTCACTTGGTTTTACTGTGCGAGAAGTAATTGAGATGGCCGGTGATGCCGAATCGATTATCGATGCACTCGAACTCAAAGAGATTGCCGAAAGACATGTAACGACTTTGTCGGGTGGTGAATCACAACGCGTTGCCATCGCCCAAGCCGTTGCTCAAAATACGCCCGTGTTGTTGTTGGATGAACCTTTAGCTGCCCAAGATATTCATAGTCGAAAGCGAATCATTGAATTACTGCAAAAGTTAGCCGAAGGTGGAATAACCGTTGTAGTTGTAGCTCACGAACAAGAAAAAGATTTAACGTGGGCCGATAAGATTATTAAGGATTTCAAGTAACGCTGGCCAAGAGTTTTCAAAACTGGGATGCAAAGTTAATTCACTGACTTTTTCAATGTCCACCCAGCGCACTTCATGTGATTCATCGTTGAGTTCATGGGCAGTTAAATCATCGGTGGCATAAGCAATAACCGTGTCATAGCGCCAATTTCCATGGACATCGCTAAAAGTTTGAATGGGCTGCACATGGTCTGAATCAATCCCGGTCTCTTCTTTAGCTTCCCGAACTGCGGCTTCTAGAACACTTTCATGGCTATCGCGGGCACCACCTGGAATTCCCCACGTATCACCGTTATGCACCCACGGTGCACGGTGCTGCAACAAAATCTGCCTTCCACGAACTAATAAAATTCCGGCGGCACCGTTTAAGCCCCAATGTTTATTGCCACAATCGCACTGGATCCAGCCATCTCCATCGCGTGCGCTCATGTTCTAAGAGTGTCACAAGTATCCACAGTTAGCGTTGTGAGAACGGCAATAGTCGCACCGGCCATTTATCGTCCCAGCACATGAAGCGCTTACTTTTTCTCATACTTTCCATATCTTTTTTATTACCAACCGATGCCATTGCTGACTGTTCCACGTCGGCGTGTGTGGATGTGTATACGCAAAATAATCAGATCATCATTGAAGCCCGTAAGGGCAGTGGAGGTACGGCAACCAAAAAGCCGGCCGTAATTAAGCCTAAACCGGCGCCAACGCTGTGGTTTCCACCTAAACCTAAAGCGGTGCCCACGGTTAAGCGCACGTATAAACCGCGCACAGTTGTAAAGAAAAAAGTTGTCACCACTTCAGTTAATTTGAGTGATCGTCTTATCAAAATGGTGCCAACGGCAACTGTTGCTTATCAACCCGCTTTCGAACCGTTGGTGCATGTGCCAGTTATTTTCTGGTGCGATTTGCCTACGTTGTTTCAATCACGCGTGGACATTATTGGCGAAATTATCGATGTAGCACTACGCCCTGGTTTTGCGTGGCAGTGGGGCGATGGCGAAAGCACAACCACAACTGAACCTGGGGCGCCTTATCCCAATCAAAAAGTGACGCATACATACAAACAACCAGGAACGTACTACGTCACATTAGTTGCAACCTGGAATGGAAATTTCAAACATAACGGGGCAACTCGCGCAATTACAGGCACGATCAAAATCCCATCCTTTGCCGTTATCACCGTGGTAGCTGCTAACTCTAAATTTACGAAATGAGATTCCAATGACAACTGAGTACGAAGAGCTTTCTATTACATCTCTGCCTTTAGCAAGTGATGCGATCTTCATGGAATTAGTTCAGAGTTTTTATGTAGATCCAGAAAACGCTTACCTAAATATGCTCCAACGCGATGGGGCAACGGCAGTTATAGATTTAGCCGTTGAATTTGAGAAATACGGTGTTACGAGTAATCCCGATTTAATTGCGCGAACTTTAGGTCGATTGAGCGATATTCAAGTTCGTGATTTCGCTTTAGGGACGCATAATGCGCAGACCTTTGAAACATATTGGAGGATGTGGCACTACTTACTACAGATTGCTCCCGTTGGTTTTGTCGCACCTGTAGCTACGTTGTTTGCAACGCTGGCCTATGAACGCGGTGATACACCCCTTGCTTATCGATCACTGGAGCGGGCCACAATTGATGCACCAGCATATTCATTAACAATTTTGCTTCGACGAGTTTTTGGTTCTGGCTGGCCAGCAACTGCATTTGCCGCAATGCGCATTGAGCTTCACCCCAAAGTCACTGCGGGGATTTTCGAGTAGCGCCTTTCCTCTGTTAGAGTTGGGACAGGTCACGAGTTCTAGTGTTTAGCCCCGGCTTACTAGACGGCAACCCTCCACCACGGTGGGGTGCTCCGGGTGAGGACCAGATCGGCTAGCACAACGCAGTCGATAAGCGTGGAACACATTTTCCACTTGTTATGCCTTACTCGGCATATCTGGATTAGGTGTTCCCATAACTGGGAGGAATCACTTAAATGTCAACCTATTCACTTGAAGAAGCAGCTTTCGAGACGCGCCAAATACACGCCGGACAAGTTGCAGATCCAACAACAGGAGCACGTGCACTTCCTCTGTATCAAACCACTGCATATCAATTCCGCGATACAAAGCATGCAGCAGATCTTTTTGGTTTGGCAGAGCTAGGCAATATCTATACCCGCATTATGAATCCAACACAGGATGTAGTTGAAAAGCGCATTGCATCGTTAGAGGGTGGCGTTGCAGCTCTACTTCTTGCATCAGGTTCTGCTGCTACAACTTTTGCCGTATTAGCTGTTGCAACTTCCGGAGACCACATCGTTTCATCAAAGTATCTTTATGGCGGAACCTATAACTTGTTCCATTACACCTTACCAACTTTTGGTGTCGAAGTTACTTTTGTAGATAACCCAAACGATCCTGCTGAATGGTCAAAAGCGGTTCGCCCTAACACCAAAGCGTTTTTCGGTGAAACTATTTCAAACCCTAACAACGATATTTTAGATATCGAGGCCGTTGCAAAAGTTGCTCATGAAAATCATGTGCCATTAATTGTCGATAACACGGTAGCAACGCCTTATGTTATTACACCAATCGAATATGGTGCAGATGTAGTTGTTCACTCGGCAACTAAGTTTCTTGCCGGTCACGGAAATGCAGTTGTTGGTGCGATTGTCGATTCAGGTAATTTCGATTACGCGCGCTACCCTGAAAAATTCAAAAGTTTTAATACTCCAGATCCTTCGTATCACGGCCTTGTGTATGCCCAGGCTCTAGGGGTTGAGTCAGCATTTGGTGCCAATCTTGCATACATCTTCAAGATTCGTCTGACACTTCTTCGCGATATAGGCGCGGCTGTAAGCCCATTTAATGCTTGGCTATTGGCTCAAGGGCTGGAGACACTGACTCTTCGAATGAAGCAACATTTGGAAAATGCTAAGGCAGTCGCTACATGGCTTGAGAATCATCCACAGGTTGAGAAAGTTAATTATTCTTCATTACCTAGCAATTCATACAACAAACTTGCAAATAAGTACGCACCTAAAGGATCAGGGTCAGTGCTCTCCTTTGAAATCAAAGGCGGAATTGAGGCTGGACAAAAGTTTGTTGAAGGGTTGCGTTTGCACTCGCATGTTGCAAATATTGGTGATGTGAGATCGCTAGTTATTCATCCAGCATCGACTACCCATTCACAACTTTCGGCAGAAGAATTACTCAATGCTGGCGTTAAGCCCGGCCTAATTCGCTTATCTGTAGGTCTTGAAGATATTGAAGATATCAAGGCAGATCTCGCAGATGGTTTTGCTGCAGCTCAGTAAATGAATAAAATTAACGCTTCGGTGACCGGGGCATGGCTTGAACACCATGCACCCGGTGATCGTCGTTTCTTAAAAATTGGTGATCTTGCGCTAGAAAATGGCGAAGTTCTTACAGATGTCACTATTGCCTATCAAAGTTGGGGCGAGCTAAACGTAAAAAAAGATAATGCGATTTTAGTTAATCACGCCCTCACCGGTTGGTCGGATGTTCCTGGTTGGTGGCCGTCAATGGTCGGACCTGGTTTGCCATTTGATACCGATAAATATTTTGTTGTGTGTCCCAATGTAATTGGTGGATGCCAAGGTTCTACTGGGCCATCATCGATCGCCCCTGATGGCAAGCGATACGGTTCTAGATTCCCATCGCTGACAATTCGCGACATGGTGAACGCCGAAATTAAATTTAGCGATGTTTTGAGAATCGAAAAATATGTTTTGGCAGTTGGCCCTTCTCTAGGTGGAATGCGTTCATTGGAATGGGCTGTCCAACATCCAGATCGCGTGGGAGCAATCTGCACGATCGGTTCTTCTGCTGTAGCTACAGGCGATCAAATTGGAACGGCATCAATTCAAATCCGAGCCATTAAATCTGATCCATATTTCAACCAGGGCGATTATTACGAACAAGAATGCGGCCCCATCGAAGGTATGGGAATTGCCCGCCGAATTGCTCACCTGACATATAGGACTGAAGCTGAAATGGATATTCGTTTTGGCCGAGAACTTCAGGGAGATGACACTGGACGCTATGCCGTTGAGTCATATTTAGACCACCAAGCCGAAAAATTAGCCCAACGCTTTGATGCCAACACCTATATCGCTCTGACTGAAGCCATGAATAGCCATGACATTGGTCGAGATCGCGGAGGAGTGGTTAAAGCGCTGGAGAGCATCACTGTGCCGATTGTTGTGGTCTCTATCGACACGGATCGACTCTTTCCACAGCGACTACAAGCTGAAATCGCTGAATTCGCGCCATTGGCCCAGCCGCTAACCACTATTTCTTCACCTTTTGGCCATGACGGCTTCCTTGTAGAAGTGGAATCGGTCGGAAATGTGATTAGAGCGGCATTGAATTTAGCTAAATAGGGGGCGAAATACCGCTTTTGGATGTGCATTTACCCCTGTGGACAAATTATAATATAGCCATCGCATCAGCGCGCTCGCTGGTAAAAACCAAAGGACAATTGTGGCTGTATTTAGTGCGCTCAAAAACAAGGTGATTAAAAAGGCCACAGTAAAAAAGGCCGCACCTGTAAAGAAAACTGTCGCTAAAAAGGCAGCACCTGCAAAAAAAGCCGCTCCAGTTAAAAAAGCTCCAGTAAAAAAGAGCGCGCCAGTTAAAAAAGTAGCCACAAAAAAAGCCGCACCAGTTAAAAAAGCCGCACCAGTAAAGATTGCATTAAAGAAAGATCTAACGGCCAAAGATGTTCAAGCGATTGTTGATGCAAAAAATGCCGTTGTTCGCCAACATGAGGTTTTAGCCGAGTTAGAAAAGCGCGGCATCACATCAATTAATCGAATCCCTAAGAAAACGGATAAAGATTTGGTTGATGAGGCACGTGCATTAGCAACCGAAGTACCTATCGTTGTTGAAAAACTTCGTAAAGCGGGCCTTGGTTCACCTTCACGAATTTTGAAGAAGAGCGAATACGCACTTATCGAACCTAAGCCAGAACCAGTTAAGGCAGTTGCTGCAGGAAAGATTGATCCTAAGACTGGCAAGACTTCTGTTGTAAAAATTGATGGCGAAGAAGTTGAATTAGAAGAAGTTGAACTTGAAGATGTAGAGACTTTAATTAAAGAAGTTGTCGAAATTATTGATGGCGAAGAAGAAGACAAAGGCAACCAGCCACGCGTTGTTAACTTAGCTGAAGAAGCTTCTGGAAATGAAGAAAATGCCTTTACTTTAAAGGCCTCTGAAGAAGATGATGCGCCAGTACAAACCGTTATGACTGCTGGTGCAACGGCTGACCCAGTCAAGGATTATCTGAAGCAAATTGGCCGTGTGGCATTGCTTAATGCAGAGCTCGAAGTAGAGTTAGCTACACGCGTAGAAGCTGGACTTTTTGCTGAAGCAAAGATTAAAGATGAAAAGAAGATGGAAAAGAAGTTAAAGCGCGAGCTTGAGTGGCTTGTTGAAGATGGCAAGCGCGCAAAGAATCATTTGCTCGAAGCTAACCTTCGTCTGGTTGTTTCTCTAGCTAAGCGCTACACCGGTCGAGGAATGCTTTTCTTGGATCTAATTCAAGAAGGTAACTTAGGATTGATTCGCGCAGTTGAGAAGTTCGACTATACAAAGGGTTATAAGTTCTCAACGTATGCAACGTGGTGGATTCGCCAGGCAATTACACGTGCGATGGCTGACCAGGCCCGCACAATCCGTATTCCAGTACACATGGTTGAAGTTATTAATAAGTTGGCCCGTGTACAGCGCCAGATGTTGCAAGATCTTGGTCGCGAACCGACTCCAGAAGAGCTGGCAAAGGAACTTGATATGACGCCTGAAAAGGTTGTCGAAGTTCAAAAGTATGGCCGTGAACCAATTTCACTTCACACACCATTGGGTGAAGAAGGCGATTCTGAGTTCGGTGATTTGATTGAAGATTCTGAGGCCGTAGTTCCAGCCGATGCCGTTTCATTTACTTTGCTACAAGAACAGTTGCATTCAGTTCTAGACACCTTGTCAGAACGTGAAGCTGGAGTTGTTGCAATGCGCTTTGGTCTTACCGATGGTCAGCCAAAGACTCTGGATGAAATTGGAAAAGTTTACGGTGTAACTCGTGAACGTATTCGTCAGATTGAATCTAAGACTATGTCTAAGCTTCGTCACCCATCACGCAGCCAGGTTTTGCGCGACTACCTCGACTAAACCATGACTAACGCACGCATCTATATCAACCCAGTAAGTGGTTCTATCAAAATTATTGGGGCAGTTGATTTTGTCGATGCTGAAGGAAATATTCTTGAAACACAGGAAAATGTGAAGTTTTGTGGCTGCGGTTTATCAAAAGATAAACCTAAATGCGATGGATCACATCGCGATAAAGTTGCTAAAAAGGATTAATTAGCTGGAGTCTCGACGAGCTTTTCGCTCTCGTCTTGAATCTTTGCCGCTACAACCTTTAGCTTTTCGGCATATTCCTTGCCATGGTGAGCACAAAACATCAGTTCTCCACCGTTTAGAAGTACTGCGCGCACATAAGCCTGCGCTCCGCATCGATCACAGCGGTCAAGGGCGTTAAGAGGTACTGATTCAAGCATTAGTTCTGACATATCTCTCTCCGTTCTTAGTTTCCTACTTCTTATGGAACATCAAACCATGTCTGGATATTCCCCGCTCGTTATATTCAATTTATTTTGTTAAATTGCCGTTAAATTCTGGCTCAAATATCGATATTCCCAGTAACTGAGACGTAATCGGCGAGTTTGCAAGTGATTAGCACCGCTGGCCGATAACCTTTGGCCCCGTGGCTGACAAAGATATTGCGACAAATGTGCAGGATAGCTATACCGCAAAAGATTTAGCGGTTCTTGAAGGTCTTGATGCAGTTCGCAAACGCCCAGGTATGTATATCGGTTCAACTGATTCACGCGGGCTTATGCACTGCTTATGGGAAATCATTGATAACTCGGTCGATGAAGCTTTGGCCGGGCATTGCAAGAAAATTGAAATTAATCTTGAATCCGATGGATCTGTTGAAGTCCACGACGATGGTCGCGGAATTCCAGTTGATAAAGAACCTAAGACTGGTTTAACCGGTGTTGAAGTTGTTCTGACGAAATTGCACGCAGGTGGAAAATTCGGTGGCGGTTCTTATGCAGCCTCTGGTGGTTTACACGGTGTTGGTGCATCAGTTGTGAATGCCCTTGCATCACGCCTTGATGCTGAAGTTGATCGTGATGGAAAAATCTATTGGATGTCTTTTCAACGTGGTGTTGCAGGAATCTTCGACGGTGATGGACCGAAGGCGCCCTTTGAACCAAAATCAGGTTTGCGAGTAATTGGAAAGATTTCTAGCAAAGTCACTGGCACACGTATTAAGTGGTGGAGTGATCGCCAGATTTTCCTTAAAGAAGCCGAGCTAGAGCTTGAGGATATTTATGATCGCGCACGTCAGACTTCTTACTTAGTTCCAGGTTTAACGCTTATCGTTAATGATAATCGCACAAAAACAAAGACCACAGAAACCTTTTTCCATAAAAGTGGAATTACTGAATACTGTAATTTTCTTCAGCCCGATGAAGCCGTTGGCGATGTAATTCGTATTTATGGGACGGGCCATTATCAAGAGACTGTGCCTGTCCTAGACGATAAGGGCCACATGGTTTCAACTGAAGTAGAGCGCGATATGGAAGTAGATATCGCGATGAAGTGGGGTAATGGTTTCGAGACCACCCAACGCTCATTTGTAAACATCATTGCAACACCTAAGGGCGGAACACATGTTGTGGGCTTTGAGCGCGCTTTGGTAAAAGTTGTTAACGAAGCCCTTCGTTCTACCAAAACCTTGTCCAGTAAAGAGATTGATGTAATCAAAGACGATGTTGTCGAAGGTCTCACTGCAGTAGTAACCGTTCGTATGTCCGAGCCACAGTTCGAAGGTCAGACTAAAGAAGTTTTAGGAACAGCGGCAGCAACGCGAATTGTTTCAGCTGTTGTGGCCGAAAAGATGAAAGAGTATTTCAATACTTCAAAACGTATCGATAAAGCTAATGGCCGCCTAGTTCTTGAAAAGATTGCCGCAGCTTCTCGTACGCGTATCAGCGCTCGTGCGCATAAGGATCTACAGCGTCGTAAGAACGCTTTGGAATCATCATCACTTCCAACCAAACTTTCCGATTGCCGCTCTGAAGATGTGACACGTACTGAGTTATTTATCGTAGAAGGTGACTCGGCCCTTGGAACAACAAAGGCCGCGCGTAACTCTGAGTTCCAAGCGATTTTGCCGATTCGCGGAAAGATTCTCAACGTCCAGAAAGCTTCGTTGTCACAGATGTTGGAAGATAAAGAGTGCGGATCAATCATCCAAGTAATTGGTGCGGGTTCAGGTAAATCTTTCGAACTCGATGAAGCGCGTTATGGCCGTATTATTTTGATGTCTGATGCTGATGTTGACGGTGCACACATCCGTTGTTTGTTACTTACTTTGATGTATCGCTACATGCGCCCACTTATCGATTCTGGCCGCGTATTTGCCGCAATCCCACCTCTACACCGCATAGAAGTTATGGGCGGGGGAGGCAAGAAGGGCGAATATATCTACACATATAGTGATGATGAGATGAAGAAAATTACCGCTGATTTAAAGAAAACCGGAAAGCGTTGGAAAGAACCTATTCAGCGCTACAAAGGTCTGGGCGAGATGGATGCTGATCAGTTGCGCGAAACAACTATGGATCCAGATGCCCGTACTTTGCGCCGTATTACCGTTTCAGATGCCGGCGCCGCCGAAGCCATGTTTGAGCTATTAATGGGTAGTGATGTGGCTCCGCGTAAAGAATTTATTGCTAATGCTGAAATTGATCGCGAACATATCGACGCTTAGATAGTAGGGATATACAACCGCCTCCCTTGCTTTTTTTGATATTAACCCTATTCTCATTAGGTGCGCAAAAGACTAAACATCCTTCTTACAGCGATGGTTCTCGGCGTTCTTTTTGCCCCAGCGAGTACTGCAGCCGCACCTGTTACTGGAAAAGCTTGTAGCAAGTTGGGTCAAACTCAACTTTATAAATTTAAAAACTACACATGCATTAAATCTGGAAAGAAGCTTGTTTGGAGTAAACCAGTTGCGGTAGCACCCATAGCCCCAACGCCAACGCCAACGCCAACGCCAACGCCAACGCCAACGCCAACGCCAACGCCAACGCCAACTGAAACCACTGCGGGCGGTTTAGTTCTTAGCGAACCTAAGGCTTATCCCAAATCTCTAGGGGCTTTACATTCACTCACAAACCCTCTGGCAAATGTGACCATTCCTTCCGCACTTGCGGCTGCGCCAGCTGGATCAAATATAAAGATGTGGTTTTCAGATCCACGCAATCCATCGCAAGGACTTTCAGGTGCGGGGGTGTTTGTTTGCCAGGGGGTAGGTACTCCCTGTGTTTTTCATGCTGCCAATTCAGATGGATCTTTCTATCTAACTCTTGCGAATGGTTCTTATGGCTTTGATACAACGGAACCAAATGGAATGTCTACGACCTTTGCAAGAAAATATTACACAGTCACGGTCACCACATCCGGCTTTACAACGAAAGATGGTGATGCAAATATTGGCGTAGCAAATAGCGCTGGCTTTATTGCGATCACGCTAGATTTACAAACAGTTGCAAACCCAATGCTTCTTGATTTGCAAAACAAAATAAATGCTCTTGCCAACATTCGAGTTACTTCTTTTGCGCCAAAATCTGCCTGCCAATTAATAGATCAAGTCACACCTAACCGCGGACTTAGTGTTGATTTATCGGCAGGTTTCCCAAAGGTGGCTCAGAGATTGACTTCGGCAGGACGCATTAAGGCGTTAATAGTCCCCATTGATTTCAGTGATGTGCAAGGCAATGACAATACTGTTAGCTATTTCTCAACTATCGCCACAAACGTTCGAGATTTTTACTTCAAGCAGTCCTATGGAGCTGTCGCATTTGACTTTGACATCGTTTCTAACTGGGTTCGGGCGCCATTTACTTCAACAAAATTTGGTACCGGGGGATCAGTTGGGGCTGGTGACCCAAATGGATATTTGAATGCAATTATTTCCTTAACTGATGGAGCTATTGATTACAATGGATACGACGCCGTCTATTACCTAGTTCCAAAAGAGATGCCGATGGCAAATATGGGCTGGGGACCAGCAATTACTTATCCGCATTTCACTAGTAATGGAGTCATCATGAATGGGGCTACAGGTGGCGCCGACATGTATTACAACGAAAATAATGGAATTGTTGGTGGAACATGGAAATGGATGGCCCACGAAACGGGTCACGCATTTGGACTTTACGACGAAGATCTCAATCATGCTTCACAAAGTCTGGGTTACTGGAACATTATGGCCATGAGTTGGTCAAATAACGCTATCGAATTAGGGGCTTGGGATAGATATTTGCAAGGTTGGCTGCCACAGTCACAGGTGAATTGCAGTGAAATGGCTTCAATTACTTCAGAAGGAACCACTACAAAGATTTCACCAATTGTGCGTCAAGATAAAGAGATTAAGACAATCATGGTGCCACTCACTGCTTCCAAAATTTTAGTGATTGAATCTCGTAAAAGTGAAAGCTTAGATAAGATTTCAGCTAATCGCGAAGGTGTTTTGGTTTATACCGTTGATATGACGAAAGGCCAATTGGGCGGCGGTTATGAAATCCAAAAAAGAACTGGTTCAACTGATAGGAACTTTGAAGATGCAGCTTTGCGCACTGGAGACTCAATCACTGTAGGCGGGGTAAAGATTACGGTGACGACCTTGGATAAATCAGGTGACACTGTAAAGATAAGTAAGCCTTAGTCGATAGAAACTAAGTCGAAGTACTCGTCTTTCCATAGATCTTCATCGCCATCGGGCAACAAAATAACGCGTTCGGGCTTGAGAGACTGAACTGCGCCTTCATCGTGAGAAACCATGATGACTGAACCTTGATATTCAGCTAACGCACCAAGGATTTCAGCACGTGATGCTGGATCTAAGTTGTTTGTTGGCTCATCAAGAAGCAAAACATTTGCCGCAGATACAACTAGAACCGCTAGAGCCAGGCGCGTACGTTCTCCACCAGATAAAACTTTGACGGGCTTATGAACATCATCACCAATGAAAAGGAAAGAACCTAAAGTATTGCGTGCTTCAGGTTCACGGATATCGGGCGTTGCCGACATCATGTTTTCTAAGACAGAGCGCTCGAAATCCAGAGATTCGTGCTCCTGGGCGTAGTAACCAATTTTCAAACCATGGCCATGTTCAACTTTTCCAGTATCGGATTCAAGTTCACCGGCCAAGATTCGAAGCAGAGTTGTTTTACCGGCACCATTGAGACCAAGAATTACAACACGTGAACCTTTATCAATAACGCAGGAAACATCGGTGAAGATTTCCAATGATCCATAGGATTTCGAAAGTTCTTCACCTGAAAGTGGAGTTTTGCCGCAAGGAGCTGGCGTAGGAAAGCGAAGTCGGGCAACTTTGTCACTAACGCGAACATCTTCTAAACCACTGCGCAGTTTTTCAGCACGGCGCAACATGCCTTGAGCCGCCGTTGCCTTAGAAGCTTTAGCACGCATTTTCTCGCCCTGCTTCTGCAGAATCTCGGCACGCTTTTCAGCATTTGCGCGTTCTTTCTTACGGCGGTGTTCATCTTGTTCGCGCTGCAATAAATAAGCTTTCCAACCTAAGTTATAAACATCGATCACGTTACGGTTGGCATCTAAGTAAAAGACTTTATTTACTACGGTTTCGATTAAGTTCACATCGTGGGAAATGATGACTAAGCCGCCGGAGTACTTAGCTAAAAATTCGCGCAGCCACATGATTGAGTCCGCATCTAAGTGGTTAGTCGGCTCATCTAGTAAAAGTGTTTCAGCACCGCTAAAAAGGATGCGGGCTAATTCAATGCGGCGGCGTTGACCACCAGAAAGAGTAGAAAGTTCGTGACCAAAGACGGCTTCGGTAACGCCTAGGGATGTAGCGATCGCTTCAGCTTCAGCCGTTGCGGCATAACCACCGGCAGCACTGAACTCATGTTCAACGCGGGTGTAACGCTCCATCGCTTTTTCTAGAGCTTCATCTTGAGCAGTTGCCATCTCTTCTTCAACTGCACGCATTCGATGCGTAATCTGATCTAAATCACGTGCAGATAAAATTCGCTCAATAACAGTGCCCGGTTCATCACCTGTACGAGGATCTTGGGGCAAGTAACCGATTTTTCCTGTGCGATTTACCGCACCACCTGCCGGCATAGTTTCTCCAGCTAGAACTTTTGCAAGCGTTGATTTACCTGCACCATTTCGTCCAACAAAACCGATGCGGTCACCGCTATTAATACGCACCGTTACGCCTTTAACGAGCAGGCGAGCACCTGCTCGTAGTTCTAGTGCTTGAGTTGAAATCACGCCGTAGTTTAACGGTTAAGGCTTAAGCAGCGCCAATTCTCGTTTTGCGAGGAGTAGCAAATGACTTACCTACGGTAGTTAATTCATCAGAAACTTGAGTTTTAATCGCATCTTCACTCTTGAGCAGCTTTGTGAGTTCGGCGATTGTTGTTTTGAGTTCTTTTTGCTCGGTTTCAAGTTCTAACTTGCTCATCTTGGTTAAACGACGAAGTGGCATATCCAAGATGTAGGTGGCCTGTTCGTCATTGAGTTTAAAGTCTTTGATTAATTTCTCTTTAGCTTGTGCAGCGTCATCACTGGCACGGATAATCTTAATTACTTTATCGATATCGATTATTGCTTTAAGTAAACCATCGACCAGCGTTAAACGTCCCTCAGCTTTAGCTTTACGGAACTCGCTTCGTCGGCGAACAACTTCAATGCGGTGTTCGATGAAGACTTTTAATAGTTCTTTGATGCCCAGCGTCTGTGGCTTACCTTTGACAAGGGCCACAGCGTTAATGGAGAAAGCATCTTCCATCGGGGTAAGTGCATATAACTGCTCAAGCACGGTCTCGGGTTCGAAACCATTCTTGATTTCAATGACAACATTGGTGCCGGTCTGGCCATCAGTTAAATCGATAATGTCGCTGATGCCTTGAATTTTCTTGGCTTTAACTAGCGCAGCAATCCGCTCTACAACTTTTTCAGGCCCGATAGTAAATGGAAGTTCCTTAATAACGATTCCCATTTTGCGGGATGAGACTTTTTCAATCTCAACCGTTGCGCGAACTTTGAAAGATCCTTTACCGGTGGCATATGCCTCTCGCACACCCTCAAGACCAACAATTTCCCCACCAGTTGGAAAATCCGGACCTGGTACAAATTTCATCAATTGTTTAACTGTTGCCGTTGGGTTTTCAATTAAGAATTTAGTTGCCGCAATAACTTCGCCTAAATTATGTGGCGCCATGTTAGTGGCCATACCAACGGCAATTCCTGAGCCGCCGTTAACAAGCAAGTTGGGATAAGCCGCAGGAAGTACGAGCGGTTCAGCTAGTTGTCCGTCATAGTTAGGACCAAAATCAACCGTGTTTTCATCGGCTTCGGCAACCATTGCCATTGCAGCGGTCGCAAGTCGTGCTTCGGTATAGCGCATCGCTGCAGGACCTGCATCAAGTGAACCAAAATTTCCGTGACCATAAATGAGTGGCAGACGCATTGAAAATGATTGCGCCATACGAACGAGTGCGTCATAAATAGCGCCGTCACCGTGAGGGTGCAATTTACCCATCACTTCACCAACTACACGTGCACTCTTTACATG
>Ga0136641_1000683_pt1 | contig 14375 bp, 12 predicted proteins | sample EliLak1302023Y_FD_115312 | JGI IMG/M metagenome (GOLD analysis project Ga0136641, IMG submission 115312) | Freshwater microbial communities from Elizabeth Lake, Yosemite National Park, California, USA - 13020-23Y | ecosystem: Environmental > Aquatic > Freshwater > Lake ...
TGCTTCGCATACCCCAGAAGTTTCTATGTGCGTTTTAAAACCGGCCTCATTGAAGGCTTCCGTTAAAGGACCCAAATCATGCATCAAAGGTTCTCCGCCAGTAATAACAACAATTCGCCCCGGAAATTGTGAGGCGTCTTGAACTAAATCTGCCACCGATTTTTTGGGGTGGGTATTCACGGGCCATGATTCTTTGACATCACACCAATGGCAACCCACATCGCATCCACCCAAGCGTATGAAATAAGCGGCATGTCCTTGGTATTTGCCTTCACCTTGAATTGTGTAAAAAGATTCCATCACAGGATATTCAAAAACATCTCTTTTTGCAACTGATTTTATATCTTTGGGATTGAATTCCATTTTAACTTTTAAATTCTTAGTAAAATTAAGAGTTGATTCGTAATTTAACTAATTAGAAATCGTTCTAACGTTTAGAATCTTTTTTTTGAATAGAATATTTCAAATCATGCACGTATTTCGTTTTTTTTCACTCCTCATCTCCTGCCTTTTTTTATGGGCCAGCATGAGTAGTTGTTGGTCTGCGAGATGTCCGCGAGAAACTTGCCGCGTGCGTGTCGAACATAGGCATGGAGAGTTATATTTTAGACCGAGGGAAGCATTTTCTTGGATGTGGACGCCCCGTTACAAGCATGTACGAACTCCAAATTATGCTTTAATGGGCGCATCAGGTATACAAAAACGAAAATTATGGTATCGTTTTCTAAGTCGAAATCCTAAAATTACTACTCAAAAACTTCAAAAATAAATGCCAAGAATAATCGTTGGTTCTGGGGTTGTTAATCAAATCCCATTGGATTGGGAGGGTAACTTTGCACGTGTATTGAAGGTAATCCAAGAAGCTCAACAATCTCGCGTTTCCATTTTATGTTTACCTGAGCTTTGTTTAACAGGATATGGTTGCGAGGATCAGTTCTACTCTTCATTTACAGAAGATAAAGCGTGGGCAAGTCTTGAAAAATTAATTCCTCATACGACCGATATAACCGTTTTTGTTGGCCTTCCCATTCGTTATTCTGGTAAACTGTATAATGTAGCCGCCTGTATTTCTAACAAAAAATTAGTCGCTTGTATCCCTAAGCAGCATTTGGCCAACGATGGAGTTCATTATGAGGCTCGTTGGTTTAGTCCGTGGCCAAATGCCCTAAGAAGTCATATTGTTAAAAATGGCTTTAAAATTCCCTTGGGTGATTATCGGATCGAGGTGGGAAAGGGGATTTTAATCGGGGTAGAAATATGTCAAGATGCTTGGGAGGGAGAAAATCGTACGGCTATTTCCTTGGGCCAACGAGGTGTTTCGTTGATTTGTAATCCAACGGCCTCGCATTTTTCTTTTGGTAAATCACAGATTAGGAAAAAATTAGTACTTGAGGGTGCTGAAATTATTCATGGAGTTTATGTTTTTGCTAATTTATTGGGCAATGAATCGGGCCGAGTGATTTTTGATGGAGATGCTTATGTTGCTCAGAATGGCCGGATTTTAGCTGAGTCCAATCGTTTTTCGTTTGCCGATTCAAATTTAATTTATTGTGCGGTTGACCTGGAGCCAATCTCAATCCAAGCTGATGATATTATTTCCTCACATACAGCTATCTCCGAATCGCAGCTCCCATTCATAGACAATCCATGCGATTCTTGGGAAGACTCAAAATACATCAAAGAGGAGGAATTTGCTCGGGTCATCTCATTAGGTCTTTTTGATTACTTGAGAAAATCTAAATCCTTTGGTTATGTGGTTTCCTTGTCGGGTGGAGCGGATTCCTCGTCGATTAGCTCGCTGTGTTTTATGGCCATACAATTGGCCGAAAAAGAACTAGGATTTCAAGGGCTTAAACAGAAATTAGCTTATATACCTTGGATGAATACAGTCGAGGATAGGAGTGATTTAATGTCAAAGTTGTTGACCACGATTTATCAAGGAACGGTAAATTCGTCTCAGGGTACGCGTCAGTCAGCAAAAGAATTGGCTGAATTTATAGGATCCACACATTTTGAAATAGATATCGATAAGCTGGTGAACGGATATCGATCATTAATTGAGGGAGCTATTGATCGTACTTTGTCTTGGGAAACGGATGATATTACCTTGCAGAATGTACAGGCAAGGGTCAGAAGTCCGAGTTCCTGGATGTTTGCGAATATCAATAATGCTTTACTTTTAGCCACATCAAATCGGTCTGAGGCGAGTGTGGGATATTCCACGATGGACGGAGATAGTTCGGGATCTATTTCGCCCATTGCTGGTATAGATAAAACATTTTTGAGAAGATGGTTGGTATGGGCCGAAATGTATGGTCCGACTGAAATGATTAAAATGACCGGTTTGCATCGGGTCAATTCGCTTGAGCCGAGTGCGGAACTTAGGCCATTAGGGAGTCATCAAGTGGATGAAGAAGATTTGATGCCTTATCCGATTTTAAATAATTTAGAACGTTTGGCTTTTTATGAGCGAAAATCTCCTGCAGAATGTCAGGAAATGATCATCCATATGTACCAGTCAAAATTCCCTAAAGAAAAGTTAATTGAATTCATACATCGTTTTTACCAGCTTTGGGCAAGAAATCAATGGAAACGAGAGCGATATGCGCCGGGCTTTCATGTGGATGATTATAGTTTAGACCCTAAATCCTGGTTAAGGTTTCCAATTTTATCCGCCGGATTAGAAAAAGATTTACCCGCTTAATTATGCTATTAGTTATTGACATTGGAAATACGGATATCGTATTTGGATTTTATGCTGAGAATGCTTGGAAAGCAATTTTACGGACTCCTACGCATCAGCCTTGGAGCCCTTTACGCCTGCAAATGTGGATAGTAAGGGAATTGAAGGAGAAGGGTTTTGAATCTTTTCAACCTGATTCCATTTTAATCAGTTCAGTTGTTCCTTCAGTTTTACCGCAAATTCAGAAGGGGATTGATTTTTGGTCAGGCAAAAAATCGAAGTGCATGGGCACTGAATTGTATGCTCATTTGCCCATAGAGGTCATTAGTCCGGATGAAATTGGTTCTGATTTGGTAGCTAATTCAGTCTATGCACATTTGAGTTATAAAACCGATGTGCTGATTGTTGATTTTGGTACCGCGCTGACTTTTACTTTGGTAGATGCTAAGGGAAAAATGCAAGGAGTTTCCATTGCCCCGGGGTTAAAAACCGCGGTTAAATCCTTGTTTTCACAGACGGCTCAATTGCCTGAAGTACCACTCGAAATGCCAGAATCGGCCTTAGGCTTTGATACAGTTTCAGCGATTCAATCCGGAATATTATGGGGTTATGTAGGTTTAGTGAAGGAAATGATTTTTCAAATCAAAGCGGAAAAAGGCGCCCACATTAAAGTATTAGCTACCGGAGGTTTATCCTCTATTTTAACCCCTTTGGAATCTTCATTTGATGAAGTAAATAAATTAATTACGTTAGAAGGCTTGCGTTTGATCGCTCAGCTTTAATTTTATGGGTATGACTCCAAAATCACAAGGATATTATTTTCCTCCCGAATGGCATCCCCATGAGGCTACTTGGATTACTTTTCCTCACAATGACCATTCTTGGCAATCAGAAAAATTGCATGAAATGTATCCTGAATATTTTCACTTGATAAAAGCGATTTCAGTGGGAGAAAAGGTGAATATCAATGTACATAGTTTTGCTTTAAAAATTTTTATTGAAAGTCAATTGGCCTTATATGGCATAAATCCAGACCAGATATTTTGTCACATTCGACCCACAAATGATGCATGGTGCCGGGATCATGGACCTGCATTTTTAGTACATAGCACCCAATCGAGTCGGATGATTGTAGATTGGGAATATAACGCTTGGGGTGGTAAATATCCACCATTTGATGATGATAATAAGATTTCTGGGGCGATTGCTCAATCTTTAGGCTTACCTATTTCCCGTCCCCATGTTATTATGGAAGGTGGCTCCGTTGAGTTTAATGGAGCTGGAACTTTGTTGACCAGTAAATCTTGCCTTTTAAATCCCAATCGAAATCCACATTTAAACCAAAGTCAAATAGAAGCGTACCTCATGGATTATTATGGTGTGGACCAAGTGCTTTGGGTGAGTGATGGGATTGTCGGGGATGATACGGATGGCCACGTTGACGATACGGTTCGCTTTGTGAATTCGGATACGGTCATCGCGATGGTGGAGCCTAAAAAGTTCGATGAAAATCATCAGGTATTGGCTAAAAATTTATCAGAATTATCTCAGATGCGTTTAACTTCAGGTAAGCAACTCAACATTATTGAATTACCCATGCCCGATCCTGTGATCATTGATGGATTTAGGGCGCCAGGTTCGTATGCGAATTTTTACATTTGCAATGCAGGGGTTTTAGTGCCCACATTTGATTGTCCTCAAGATGAAAATGCCTTACATCTTTTAGCACAATTATTCACGGATCGACCCGTTATAGGTTTATCAGCAAAAAAAATTATTTGGGGGCAAGGAAGTTTCCATTGTTTGACCCAACAAGAACCACGAGGAAATTAATGCGACAAATTGCAATATTACTAACGGGCTTATTGGTTTTTGGATGTAGGTCCAACATTCCTTTGAATCAAAAAAAGGTAAGCGAGCCACAAGTAAATAAAATTCGATGGAAGCAAATTGATTTAGATGTAAACCAATTAATAGCCCTTGACATTCAAGAAAATTTAACCTTATATGATGAATTATTTATGACCTATAGTTTGAGTGTGGTGGAGCAGGATTCAGTGATGAAGGCGGTTCATGGAACGCATCATTTTAGCAATGTCAAAAAAGGGGCTAAGTTGAGTTTAGATTCAATACCAGACCTTCGATTGGATTTAAAAGAAGGGCAAAAATTAGGGATACAAATAGCATTGTGGGAAATCGATGACTATTCAAAAAGTCAAATATTATTTTCAAAAGTGAGTCATTTCAGTGGAGCACTTCAATTGCCCTTAACACTAGTCGAATGGAGCTCTGCTAGCAATCCATTGAGTTGGTTTTTATGGGCTACACGTCTAAGTTCTATGGGATTAGATTTTTTGGCTACCTTGGATCAAGATGATTTATTGGGTATGACAGAAGCGGTTTGGACTTGGGATGAGCTGTCAAATCAACGACGCCCAAGGTTTAATCGTGTAGTCTGGAAGGGCAAGGGTTCTGCCATAAATTCATTTCATTATGAATTGGGGTATCAAATAAAGATCAAGGATATTGTCAAATAAATCACTTTCTCAATGATTTTTCGTAATTTTATGAGCTTATTTTGGTTAAACAATACCAAATAATTTCAATTCATATGCGCTTAAAAATACTGTTTTTATTTTTATTGTTTTTGAGTGTGTTCCTAGAACCTAATTCTTTAATGGCTCAAACTGATTTTGTGCTACAAATTGGAAATAAGAAAATAAGTTCAACTCTTTTTGAGAAAGATTACAGAAGATTATTAGAAAGTGATAGTATTAAATCAGGGAACAAGCAAAAGTTTTTATTGGATTACATCGATTATCACATTAAAATTTTAGCTGCTGAGGAAGCTAAAATACCATTATCCCCTGGATTTCAAGATGAATATCAAAGCTTTAGAAAGGAATTGGCAAGTCCTTATTTGGTTGACAATGAAAAATTGGATGCCTTAGTTAAGGAGGCATATCAACGGTCTAAATTTGAAAAGCAGATCGCGCAGATACTCGTCAAATTGCCCATCAATCCAAGTGCTTCAGATACCTTGTTGGCCTTCCAAAAGATTGACAACTTACGAAAAAAGTTATTGTCAGGCGACGATTTTCAAAAATTGGCAACTCAGTTTTCTGAAGATGAAATGTCGGCACCTAGAGGAGGATTATTGGGCTATGTCTCTGTTCTTCAGACAAGATATCCGCTTGAAAATGCCATTTATTCGTTGGATAAAGGACAAGTTTCAGGGATTATTCGGACAGAAACGGGATACCATATCATTAAAGTTTTGGATATTAGGCCGAATCAAGGTAAGATACGTTTGGCTCATATTTTAATTTCGGTTCCGGTAACTGCGCCTACGAGTATGCAAGTGGAGTCCAAAAATAAAATTGATCAGGTACAAAAGTATCTAGCGAAAGGAGATGATACTTTTGAGACAATTTGTCGTAATTTTTCTGAGGATCCTTATTCGAAGGGAAGGGGGGGGGAATTAAGGCGTTGGTATTCTTCGTCTGAATTATCGGAAGAACTTCAATATAAATTATTTGGTATCCAACGTTTAGGAGACTATACTGAACCTATTCGGACAAATTTAGGTTGGCAAATTTTTAAATTATTGGACAAAAAACCTTTGTTGACCTTTGAGGAAATGGCTGAATATTTAAGGCAAAAAGTGTTGACAGATGCCGATCGCACTGCGATGATTAAGTCATCTTTTATGAAGCGGGTGCGTCAAGAAAATAAGGTTTCTATAAATGAGGCCAATAAAAAGATAGCGTTGGAGCGGTTTGCGCAAGACCGTGTAGGGGATGAGGTTTATTTGAATTTGCCATTGTTTTCTATTGATACTTTTTCATTTACAATCAAGGATTTTTATTCTTTTATTGTCGATCAGCAAAGGAAAAAAATTAAGGCTGTAGGATATTTACCAAGCATAACCGAGGACTTTTGGTTGGAGGAGTTTATCGACTTTCATACACTTCAGACTGAGGAGCAATATTTGGAGATTAAATATCCGGCATTTAAGGATCAAATGAAGGAATTTTATGAGGGCAGTTTGTATAGTAAAATAACGGAAAGGGAGATTTTTGAACCCTCGTTGGATTCCGTGCGTCAACAAAAATATTTCACGTCAAATGAATTGAAGTTTACTTTGCCTAGTCGTATAGAAGCCAAATTACTGAGCGCAGATAGTCCAAAGACCTTATCAGATGCGATGGAGCTTTTAAAGTCCGCACCCTATCCGATGAACAAGCGTTTTCCAGACCTACTGTTTGAGTTTGGACAAAGCGGATTGTTAGATGCCTCGAATAAACTCTTGCAAGAGTTATTTATTTTAATGGCTAAGAACCGAGATTATATTATTGAGATTTCTGGACATCACGATTCGAGTGAAATTGATAGTTTGGCCCAAGGGAGGATTAATCGGGTAGTTTCCTATTTAAATAAAAAGGGAATCGCAAACACTCGGATAATTGAAAAATTAGAAGGAAATTTGAAGTCTGCATCAAAAACAGATAAAACTAAAAACTCTCGGGTTTCTTTTAAGTTTTATTCTCAATCGATGGAAGATGTGGTAAAGCGATTTAATGCGATCAAACCAATGAGTCTTGTGGCAGAAGAAGGTTTCTTTAAGCGTGGTGATCACGCAAGCTTGGATAGTATTCCGTGGGAAGTGGGAAAAAAGAATTTTGAAAAAGCGGGCAGGTATAATTTTGTTGATGTAAAAAAAATTGAAAAAGAACGATTAAAGAGTTTTAATGAAGCTAGAAGTACAATTATTCGAAATTTACAGGCTGATTTAGAGCAAAAATGGTTGTTGAATTTAAAACAAAGGTTTCCAATTATCCGTCAAGAGGATGAGTTAAATAAAATAATGCAATAGAAATGATGAGGATTAAGAATTTATTTTTAGGAGTAGTGGCATGTATGATTTCGATCAATGGCGTAGCCCAAGAAGCAAATACAGCACAGTTATTGGACAAGATTATTGCCAAAGTAGACAATCATTATATCCTTAAATCAGAGATTGAACAACAATTTCAGCAATATCAATCGAGTGGACAAGCCAATACCCCTGATCGATGCCAAATATTAGAGGGACTAGTCATTAATAAATTGATGTTGGCAAAAGCTGAAATTGACTCCGTAATTGTTGAAGACAAGCGAATAGAGTCAGAATTAAATTCTCGGATGGACCAAATGGAGCAACAATATGGAACGGCCAAGAATATTGTGGAGGCTTTTGGTAAACCTATTGCTACTATGAAAGAGGAGTTAAGGGCCAATTTGAAAGAGCAGATGACGGGTCGGAAAATGCAGGATAAAATTACGGATGATGTAAAAATTACTCCAAAGGAGGTGGCTGCTTTTTTTGCCACGATTCCCACGGATTCATTGCCATACCTCCCCTCGGAAGTTGAAGTGGGACATATTATTCGCTTGGCCCAACCGAATAAAGATCAAAAAAACGAATTAATTTCGCGTTTATTGGATTATCGTAGGAGAATTGAAAAGGGAGAGAGTTTTGAGGAACTGGCAAAATTATACTCTGAAGATTTGGGGAGTGGAAAGCGTGGTGGTGATTTGGGTTTTTCAAAGCGAGGTCAAATGGTGGCTCCTTTTGAAGCTGCAGCTTTAAAATTAAAGCCAAATCAAATGTCAGAGGTGGTTGAAAGTGAGTTTGGCTTTCACATGATTCAGTTGCTGGATGTACGTGGTCAAGAATATCATGCTAGGCATATTTTGCTTCGACCTGATTATCAAAAATTGGATTTAACTGGGCCTTCTAAATATTTAGATAGCATCCGAATTTTAATTCAGCGAGACTCGATTAAGTTTGATGCGGCTGCACGTGAACATTCTCAAGACAAAGGAACGCAAGACGCTGGAGGTTTAATTATGGACATGGGAAGTCGTTCTTATCGAATTCCATTTGACGGTACCATGGAACCTGGCTTGTATTTTTCGATTGATTCTATGAAAGTTGGGACCATTTCAACTCCGATTCCTTATCGTACTGAAGATGGTCGAAGTGCCGTACGAATTTTGTATTTCAAGGCAAAACATCCGCCTCACTTTGCTAATTTAAAAGAGGATTACCAAAAAATTTCGAATATTGCATTAACTCGAAAGAAGAATGATGCGATTGAAAAATGGTTTTTGAAAGCAAAAGAAGATGTGTTTATTTACATCGATGATGAGTTTAAAAGTTGCAACACAATGGGGACAGTGGGTGGATCTTCCGGGGGAGCCTCTCAATAAATATGATGAACGACGTTAAACTTGCTGAAACATTTTTTGAAGACATACAGGCTTTAAAATTGGCTATTCATCAAAAGATAGTAGGTCAGGATTCAACTATTGAATTCATGCTCAATGCCTTGTTTTGTCAAGGACATTGTTTGTTGGTCGGAGTGCCAGGTCTTGCCAAGACTCGATTAGTTCACACTATTTCTTCATTGGTTGATTTAGATTTTAAACGTATTCAGTTTACTCCTGATTTAATGCCCTCTGATATTATTGGATCAGAAATTTTGGATGCAAAGCGCAACTTTGTATTTAACCGTGGTCCGATATTTACCAATTTAGTATTGGCTGATGAGATTAATCGGACACCACCCAAAACACAATCGGCACTTTTGGAGGCCATGCAAGAGGAAACGGTTTCTGTGTCTGGTACAAGCTATGAATTACCCTCACCTTTTTTGGTCTTTGCTACTCAAAATCCGATCGAACAGGAGGGGACTTATCCTTTACCTGAGGCTCAACTAGATCGATTTTTATTCATGATTAAGTTGGAATATCCTAACTTTCAAGATGAAATGAATGTGGTTCGAATGACGGAAATGGCTGCCAAAATTGAGGAAGATGTTAAACCCTTATTGACAATTAGTCAGTTGTTAGCGTTTCAAGGATTGATTAGGCGTGTGCCCGTTTCGGATCATGTGGTTGAGGCGGCTGTGACGATGGTTCACCAAACGAGACCGGATAATGTGTTGGCGACTGAGGCGACGAAGGAATTTATCACTTGGGGCGCAGGGCCACGTGCCTCTCAGAATTTAATTTTGGCTGCAAAATGCAGGTCATTAATGCATGGTCGATATTCACCTAATGTTGAGGATATTCGAGAAGTTGCAGTGGCTGTGTTACAACATCGCATCATTTTGTCTTATAAGGCAGAATCTAAAGGATATTCTGCTGCTGACGTCATTGAAAAGATTATTGCTTAAATAGCTACAGGTGCTTTGATCCCAGGATATGGGTCATAGTTTTCCAAGGTAAAATCTTCATACACAAAATCGAATATATCTTTCTTTTCTGGATTAATCCGCATGTTGGGTAATGGTCGAGGGCTACGGGTCAACTGCAATTCAACTTGTTCCATGTGGTTACTATATAAGTGTGTATCTCCACCGGTCCAGATAAAGTCACCTAAAGCTAATTCACATACTTGAGCCACCATCATCGTTAAAAGGGCATAACTAGCGATGTTGAAAGGTACACCCAAAAATACATCAGCAGATCTTTGGTATAGTTGGCACGACAATTTTCCATCCGCCACATAAAATTGAAAAAAAGCATGGCATGGCATCAGTGCCATTTTAGGTAAATCAGCAACATTCCAAGCGCTAACGATAATTCGCCTAGAATCAGGATTTGTTTTTAGGGTATGAATTACGTCCTTTATTTGGTCAATTACCTGACCATCAGCACCTTCCCAAGATCTCCACTGTTTTCCATACACAGGCCCCAAATCTCCTGTGGGACTGGCCCACTCGTCCCATATACTGACATTATTTTCTTTTAAATAGGCCGTATTTGTTTCTCCTTTTAAAAACCAAAGCAGTTCATAGACAATGGATTTCAAATGTGTTTTTTTTGTAGTAACCAATGGAAATCCATCGGCTAAATTGAAACGCATTTGATATCCAAATACACTTGTTGTACCTGTACCCGTACGATCCGATTTATAGGTGCCTTTTTCTTTAATATGAGTCAATAAATCTAAATAAGCTTGCATGTTAGGCTATAAATTGAGTTGAGTTTAAAACTAAAGTATGTGTTATAATAGCACTGGTTTCTAGTTGGGCCGTAGCCGAGCAATATTTCTCCATGGATAACTGGATTGCTTTTAATGCTTTCTTTCCGTCGATGTTACCTTTTAGTTGAAATTCAATGTTGATCTCTTTAAAGGGTGTTTTTTCTGTACCTTCGATTTTTTCCCGATTTCCCGAAATTCTAATTTCAAAATCTTCGATGGATTGACGTTGTTTTTTAAGTATCAAAATAACATCGATGGCCATGCACCCGCCTAAGCCCATGAGCAATAATTCCATGGGTCTTGCACCTGCATTATGACCCCCTATGCCCTCTGCCGCATCAATATGGACGGGAACATTTGAACTCCCTATTCCTTCAAAATGAAAATCATCATCGATTCTTTTTAAAATTACTTCCATCTTATTTTCAGCCATTTAAATTTTATTTGTTTGGACTATGTGGGTGTTTTCCTCTTGCATCAGGTATTCTTGACGCTCATCTTTTTTTATGCCTATTAAGGAATTATTCGATGCTCACATAGGGTAATTTATTGTTAAGGGGACAAATTGCAGTTAAGCTCAGCATGAAATAAAGAAATGTGTGCAAGTATTTCATTAGATGTACTTTTTAAGGCTATATTTGTCGTTAAATTTAATTATAATGGCTTATTATTCCATTCAAGGTATTCAATTAACGGACTTGGCCCAACGATTTGGAACTCCCCTATATGTCTACGATGCCGACAAAATTAGGGAAAAAATTTCAGTTTTAAGAGGTGCTTTTGAGGGAATCGATTTGACCATTAAATATGCTGTTAAGTCGAACACCAATTTATCTATTTTACGCTTAATGCGAGAAAATGGTGTTGATATGGATGTGGTCTCCCCTCAAGAATTAGATATGGGTTTGATCGCGGGGTATGAAGGAGAAAATATTACGTTTACGCCATCAGGAGTCCATTTTTCGGAAATTGAATACGCTGTTTCTAAAGGCGCGATCGTGAACTTGGATAATCTTTCTGTTTTAGAAAAATTTGGTATAACTTTTGGCTCTCAAAAGCCTTGTTTGATTCGAATTAAGCCGCACGTTTTTGGAGGGGGGAATGAGAAAATAATGACAGCTCATCCAGAATCTAAATTTGGGATTTCGATTCATCAAAAATCAGATATTCTCGCCATTGTTGAAAAATACAAAATCAACGTGATCGGTTTACATCAGCACACAGGATCTGATATTAAAGATGGAAAGACTTTTGAGCAGGCTGCTTCGGCCTTGTTTGATTTTGCTTATGACTTTAAAGATTTACAAATCATCGATTTAGGCGGTGGATTTAAAGTGCCTTATTCACCAGAAGACCCAGGGGTTAACATGAAAGAAGTTGGCCAAATCATGAGCAATGCCTTTCGTGCTTTTTGTAAAAAATATGGCCGCGAACTTCGCCTTTGGGTCGAGCCAGGTAAATTTTTAGTCAGTGAGGCGGGAACATTCTTAGCGGAGACCAATGTGCTGAAACGAGATCCAATAAAAACATTTGTGGGTATTAATTCTGGATTAAATCACTTGATTCGTCCCATGATGTATGGCTCTTATCATTATATTTTTAATGCCTCGAATCAAGATGTCACCAAACAAGAAGAATACCGCGTGACAGGTTATATCTGTGAAACCGACACTTTCTCATTTGACTTTCATGGTAAACAAAATGAACGCCTTCTAAATGAAGTCAAAGAAGGTGATATCATTGCCATGGCCAATGCAGGTGCCTATGGATTCACGATGGCCTCGCATTACAATTCTCGTTTCCTTCCAGCAGAAGTGTTAGTGGATGGCGGTGTTGCGAAAGTGATTCGAAAAAGGGAAACTCTAGATGATTTGACTAGAAATCAGGTATTTCCATAGAGACGCGATACTTCTCGTCTGTTTTATGTATTTTGGAATAAATTTATGCGCCCCAAAATAGTCGCGAGGTGTCGCGTATCTACAAGGTGGGGACTAATATGCGAGGTATCGCGACTCTACAGGAATTGGGGTTTAATGCGCGAGGTATTGCGTCTCTACATTTTTTTCAATAAAGCACCCAAGTATCCTTGGAGCCACCTCCTTGGGAAGAGTTAACGACTAAAGATCCCTTCCGCAAAGCCACTCGAGTTAAGCCTCCCGGCATGACATTTACGCCATCCCCATATAAAATATAAGGCCTTAGGTCGACGTGCCTACCTTCAGCGTGGTCATCGATTAAGCATGGTACTCGAGACAATGAGATGGTGGGCTGAGCGATGTAATTCCTTGGGTTAGCTAAAATATATTTTTTGAAATTTGCTTGTTCTTCTTGGGTTGATTTTGGGCCTATCAACATGCCATATCCGCCGGCTTCATTGGCTTCTTTGACCACTAAATCACCTATATTTTCTAACACAAATTTTAAATCATCGGGCTTGCTGCAGATATACGTTTTTACATTATCAATGATGGGATCTTCCCCTAGATAATATTTGATCATTCGAGGTACATAAGCGTAAATTACTTTATCGTCGGCTACCCCAGTCCCTGGGGCGTTGGCTAGTGCCACTTTCCCCTTTTTATACACATCAAAAATTCCAGGAATTCCAATTAATGAATCTGGATTAAAGGTTTTGGGGTCCAAAAACGTATCGTCAATTCTCCTATAAATGACATCTACAATTTTAAAACCTTTGGTCGTTCTCATTTTTACGTAGCCCTCATGAACGACTAAATCACGTGCGTCAACTAACTCGACACCCATTTGCTGGGCCAAATAGGAATGTTCAAAGTAAGCTGAATTATAAATTCCTGGTGTAAGTACTACGATTGTGGGCTCCGGTCGATCACTTATAAACTGGAGCATTTGCAATAGCTTATGTGGATAATCAGCAATGGGCCTAATTTGTGTTTTAGCTACGACTTCTGGAAATGTTTGTTTTAATAACTCCCGATTTTCCATCATGTAGGAAACACCTGAGGGACACCTTAAATTATCTTCTAAGACCATGTATTCGCCATCTTTTCCCCTAATTAAATCAGTTCCTGTTATGTGAATCCAAATATTTTTCGGAGGCTTTATGCCCATGCATGGTTCTAAAAAGTTTTTTGATGAATAGATAACCTCTTTGGGAATGATGCCATCTTGAATGACTTTTTGATCCGAATAGATATCGGCCAAAAACAAATTTAAGGCTGTTATTCGTTGAATTAGTCCCTTTTCCATTTTCTCCCATTCCTGAGCATTCACAATTCTAGGAATTATGTCCACCGGCATAATACGCTCCGTACCTTCATTTTCTGAATATACGTTGAAGGTAATGCCCATTGCCATTAATGCTCTTTCTGCTGAAATTTGTCGCCTCATAAATTCTTCCTTGGAAAGCTGTTCCACACGGTCTTTGAAAAAAGTGTACCCCGACCTTGTTTGTCGGTCTTCAGTAAACATTTCGTCAAAAAATCCCTCTGTATTGTAGTTATCAAATGAGAAATTCATAGGCTAGAAAATTAAAAATTGCTTGATTGTTTCAATAATTTAAAATTTTATTTTTGATTTTACTTTTCAAATGAACTTTTTTTTTAATTCTTTCCCTAATTGCAATTTTAATTATTGAAAATTTACAATTTTTATCGGCTTGTTCGGTGATTTTTAATTCAA
>Ga0136641_1000687_pt1 | contig 14333 bp, 16 predicted proteins | sample EliLak1302023Y_FD_115312 | JGI IMG/M metagenome (GOLD analysis project Ga0136641, IMG submission 115312) | Freshwater microbial communities from Elizabeth Lake, Yosemite National Park, California, USA - 13020-23Y | ecosystem: Environmental > Aquatic > Freshwater > Lake ...
TAAGTTTTATTCGTTGTAAAATTATATACCCGTTTGTACAGTTGTAAAAATAGAAAATATAAAAATATAAAGTGTTTCTTTATGTTTTTATTTTACTTCGTAAAGACCGTTGTTAATCGGCGAACCGCTTCGTCAGGCGCATCTCCTTGGCCTTGGTCCAGGCAGCGCGCTCCTCGGGCCGCGCATGAGCCCAGTCGAAGCGGACGGCCTTTGAGGCCAGTTCCTTCTCCTTCTTGGCCGTCTTGGCTACGCTGCAGAGGGCGTGGGCGACGGCCTTGCGCTCCGCAATAAGTCGCTGGAAGGCGTTCATCGCGGTCGAGGGCTCCTTGGCGATACGCTGGTGGCTGGGCATTTTAATCAGTTCTTTGCTGATTATGATACGAGGGACTCTGACTCTGTATTTATTGCCAACCCACTCTTCAATTTTTTCATAAGATGTCACGTAATTCGTCTTCCATGGCCTTTATCTTGGCCTCTGCACCAGTTGACCAATACTCTTTTCCCTTCTTAACGTGAACACGACAGCAGCCAAATGGCTTTGTCACCTTATTAAAGAGCCGCCCAACGCGAAAGGCCTTCTTTATTAACTTCTCCAAAGTCGTCGTTCCAGCAGAAGGAATATATCCTAGCCAACCACCTTCAGGAACAGCCGGACCATAATCAACATAACCACCAGGAACCGGTATCGTTTTGCGCTCGTCGTATAAGAATACGTATTTATATTCAGGTTCGCCTATAACACCAATATAGAGTTTATAATGTTCGGCTGGTAATTCTGTTATCCGTTTGGGTAATTTATAGGTCTTGCGTATAGCCCGTCCTTGCTTCTTTATGGCCCCGTAGTCACGCGCTGTTAATCGATACGAAGGATTCAGCATATTCTTGACAGGTACATCGCGCTCTAGACTTGATTTAATATGGTCATCTAATCCATCGACAGTATAGCAGAATCCAGAGCCGAGTCGAACAAGTGACCGCAAATCCTTCAAATCTATTTCAGCAAAGGATTCAAGGCTAACGGGGTCTTCGGTATTATGGCAATGACGGGTTAACCATTCGACCATTTCTGCGCGGTTCAAACCGGGAGGCATAGTAGCATTTTCGCGTGGTTCTTTTGTTTCAATTTTAAGTTTCTCCATACGTGCGGCAGAAGCGGCTGCTTTGGGCACCACAATATGAACAGGCGAGGCTCTCCTGCGCACAGCAGGAGCGGCAGGAGCAGCAACAGGAGCAGCAACAGGAGCAGCAGCAACAGGAACAGCAGCAACGGGGGCGCGCCCCTTTCGTAGCCGCTTCTGCTCCGCCGATGCCGCCCGTACAGCCTTTTCACCATAGTCTGCCGCATACACATTTTTACGTATACAGCGTCTTACCGCTGGAAGCCATGCTTCTCCTTCACGACAAGGAGACTGTGATTTACCTTTGGCTCCAGGCAAAATTTCATTTAGTAGACACTTTTTTGCGTCCTTATCATAATATTGTCCAGGTGGACACTTCATCCCTACTAGACTTTTATAAATTTGTAACAGAGCCGCCAGTTAAGACGACAAGCGCATCCAGAAACGAAATTCGATTAAGAATCATTGCCACATGTCCTTCGCCGCAGAGAGCGTAAATTCGCTGCGCGTCTTCAGGTAAATAAAACGAATAGGTTTTACAAATTGTCTCCAGAAAAGCAATAATATCTTCAAAACTGTATCCCGCTGACCAGAGTTTTAGAAAATTTCGCACAACACCCGTTCTATCGTTGGCCAGAGAGGCATAGCCCAGGTCTCGCAACAATTCAACCGGTGGAGTATTTACAATGCTCTGCGCCTCGGTCGCCTCAATTACATTCTTTGTACCGACAGATACACACAGAGTCTGCAAATAATGCTGATAGAGACGGGCATTGCCAAGAGACATGGAAATTAACCAACTCATGGCCTCAGGACTCAGTCGCAAATTGGAATTCTGCCGCTTAAGAATTTCGGAGCCATGGCGAATTAAATTTACAGGCAAGAATTGCAAAATTGTGCACCGCGATTGAAGCGGCTCGATAAATGGCTCTGGTCCAGTCGCACAGAAAAGAAAGCGTGCATGCGCCTCATAGCGCTCCAAGATGCGGCGCAGCGCCTGCTGTGAGACTATAGGCAGTGAATCTGCGTCGTCGAGCCAGACCCAAGCCACCGCCTCCTTATTCGGTCTTACCCTCTTAACAAATTCAGCCAATCGATTGCGAACCATAGCAATACCGCGGTCATCAGTAGACTTCAATTGTAATACATAGATATCACGGTCCTTCGGTGCAATACCCATAGAATCCAGATAATCCTTGATAAAGAGACGTGATATAAAGGTTTTACCCGTTCCAGGAGGCCCCAAAAACATAAGATGAAATGGCTTCTTGATGTGGTCTTTTAAATATTCAACTATGTGTTCCTGACCCAAAGCCGAGTCCAAAAGCATTCTAGAGTTTAACTATACAGAAACCTTTAGACCAAGGGCGAGCCCTACCTAAAATGAGCCTCCTGTATAAATAGCAAAGATGGCAACAAAATTCTATACCTTTTCCTTTTATAATCCTGTCAGAGAAGCGAACATGCGCCGGCGTTTCACAGAAGAAGGAATAGAATTGGAATTCGTAGAGCCGGTTGAGTTCCATGATTCGAGAATTCAGAAGGCGTCGCCTGAAATTCGCCGAAATTGGGCAATTATGTTCAACCACCTGGACATGATAAATAAATTCCTAAATTCCACAGCCGAATTCGGCGTCTTCTGTGAGGACGATATTTTTATTCGTACAGGTCTGAAGACATATATGCCAGAAATTGAGGCTCAATTTAAACGTCGCAATCTAGAAATTCTTCTCCTAGGCTACCTCCTTCCGTTCAAGCCGGTCGAAATTCGTCCAGCGGGTCATGAATTTTCCGAATTCGGCCTGAATTTCACCTTCCATCAATTTCCAGAAGATATTTGGGGCTCACAAATGTACATGTTATCAAGGGCATCGGCACAGAAACTTGTCGATAAATATACACAGGGCTATGCGGAAGCCACGCTAATAGACAAAGCCCTTGTACATTTTAGTCCAGACTGGACTCTAACAAAGGACGGTAGACGTGCAATTCTATATCCTATGCTAGCCGTAGAAGAGGGTATCGTAGTTACAACTCATCAAGGTCAAGTTGACTTTCATAAGCGTTGTTTTCAGGCGCAGTATACGGCAGAATTTCATTAACCCTCTAATCTAAAAATTCGACGCATCAATTCTGTAAGAGTAGCCCTATACTGTGTAGAAAATCCATGTACATCAGCATCCTCTGTTAAATATATTTTATCCACATTAACAGTGTAATTTATTATATTAAAACTGTCAGCGTAGTATTTATTAGTATGAATTGCAAGAATTGTAAAATCGGTATACATGTATTTCTCAATTAAATAGGTGCGAATTTGCTCTAAGAATAAATAGTTATCTTTATTCCGACTATCGGCGTCGTTATACAAATCGCGTTCACTAGTATAACAAAAAAGAATTCTCTTCTTACTCTCTAATGCAGAATAGAGACGGTTGAAGCGCCGATTAAAAGTAGCGATTGTTTCTTCGTATAGTTCGTTTACATTAAAATAGTCAAATTCGAGTCCATCGTCGGTGACGCGACAGCCCTTCTTGGGAAAAAAGTCTTCGTTATTTTTCAGATATTTGAGTATTAATTCGGGCGTAGTCTTAACGGAATCAAACGGAAATGATTCTTTATAAATACCTAAATCTTTTAGTATCATTCGCGTGGGGCATTTACTACCAATCGAAACAATATATTCGTATTGTTTCGGATCTATAAAATGAGTAACAGTACTATATTGCATTTTTCTTTGTAGATAATTTACCTACGAATTTAATACGCAACACCTGGTCCATACAGGGCCTCACGCACTCTGGGTACGGCTAAAGCCCATACTGCAATCGAATTCGCCAAAAGGGACGTGACCGAGAGCCATTCGCCGATGGCCAGAGGATCCGCATAGCGTCCAGCAAAATAGGCTCCACCCGCCAAGACCAATGTACCAGTCCCTAAAAAGGCAGGGTCAACCAAAATCGTAGGCAGAACCATTCCGAGTAACCACATCATGTTTATTCGCATAGGAACCTTCTCATTTTGAAAATACCAGATAGGTTGCCAGATAGAACCAGGTGCCGAGCACCAATTCGAACTATCAGAATAGGTCAAAGAGGCCAGTGATAAAAAGAGGGCGAAGAACATAAAACCTGCTCCCAAAAGCAGGTTCCGAGAACTGGGGTCAGCAACTAGATTTGAACCCAAGTAGGCGCCCGAAATACACAGGACAGCCGGCATTAGCCAGAGTAGCAAATAGGCACCTTTAGAGGCCTTTGTATTCGATTGGCCGGGATTACAGCCCAAGTCGGCCCAGACACCATATTCAAAGAGTTGTAAAAGTGCTATCATAAAAACTAAAATACCGGCGTAGGCATCATTGGGCTGTCCACGCAATACCAAGAGGAGACCGAGCCCTGAAAAAACAAAGAAGGTGCCGAGACTAACCCGTCCGTCGCTCATTATATAGTGCGGAGATTATCTTCTCGCCACAGAAGCCCATACGAAGGTAGATTCGGACGCAAGAATCTGTTCAGGCGACATACGCAGGAACCACGTATAGGTATAATCACGCTCTAACCGCTCCTGGTCCAGGCACACAAATACGGCGTCCGTAGGTACATCAAGACTAGAGCGCCCAAGAATATCCTCTAGTTCCAGTGGCCGTCCATCCTCGCGACGACACCATTCGACATTACGCATAACAGATACAACGGGCAAAACTGACTTAACTGTGGTTTCAGCAATCTGTCCACGAGCGATAGCCGCCGTCCAAGCGGTTTGACCGGCTTCAATCAAATCGGTCATTGTAGTGGCCAGACGCGACCAGCCAAGGTGTCCAACACCTGAAGACCAGCCAGCATAAGACCCAGGGGGAGCCACAGATGTAACGTGCGTTTCATCGTGGTCTGTACCGAAGATAGCGTCATCTTTACCGGCTATCACTGTAGCAAACGACGGCCCAAGGCAGAGACCAAAACCGTCGAAGTAGAGACCACCCGCATAGGTTAGAATAGCCGCTCTAGACCACGCCTTCCATATCTTGGGCGGAGCCTCCTCAACACCCTGCGGAACCCGTCCTCTCATCGAATATATAAGTTCAGACACAGCCTTCCGCCCTAAAAGTTCGCGTATTTCAAAATCACCTCCCTGCGTTTTAGCACACTTACTGCGGGTAATATTTAGAAAGCCAAGATTAAGTTCGCGACTGTTACGGGCCCCAAAATCGGCCCACTTGCGATGATTGACCCCGTAATCATCGACAACAAACCAAAGAATTGGTTTCGTAGTCAGCATTCCTCCAACAAAATTCTCGGCAACGAATTGACTCACACCGCTTCGTGATAAATAAACGGCAACACCAATTCCTAAAACGGCCCCAAATAAATAATATGGGTCGGTAGACATCCTACTGACCTACACTATTTTAACAAATACAATAAATCGCAACTACTTTTTTTCAGTAATAAGAAGTCTCTGTCGCATACGCTCCTCATACAAGGCTCCATCCGTATCACGTGCAGCCAAGCGCATAACGCGCGCCCGTTCTATCTGCTCTGTACGGATTCGTAGTTCCTCCAAATGCCTCTGCTCATCGGCAGAGGCCGGGCCGGGGTCTTTTTCTCTTTCTGCCTTGGCTTGTGCTATAGATTTGTTAGCAACACGAACATCCGCTACATCTTGTGAAAATGTAGTGCGACTTGAGTAGGCTGCTTTCAAATCTGTATACTGGAGACCCGCCCCAGCGGGTGAAGTGTATTCCGAAGGTTTATCACCACCAAGAACAACCGCAGTTGGACTCAAGATAAGAGCATCAGGTGAATTATATTTGACGAGCCCCGTTTTTGGTCGCACCTCGGCCGCATCAGATTCAAACGCCTTATTGAACACATCGAGGTTAAACTTACCACGCAGCGCCCCCTGCGCTCCCTTACTCTTAATAGCCTCCTCCTGACTTTGTAACCAATCACCGTATCCGTCGTCGCGTTCAGGGTCGGGCAACCTATTCTGCTCAAATAATTGGTTAAACACATTCATATCAAGTTTTTTTGGATTCAACATAACAGGAGCAGTCGTAGGAGCAGGAGCAGGAGCAGGCCCTCGACTGACAGGCGTATCAGGGTCGCGCACAACAAGCGATATACCAGCGCTACCATCATCATATACAGGTATCGACGGGTCGTTGCGATACTTTTTTGCTTGAGCCATCGTAACAGGTACAGCCGTATCCGAACGCGCCGCTTTTGGTATGAGTTTGTTATAGACTTCCTGCAAATACAAGTAAGACTTTGTTAGCGCATCAAAATCTTCAGCGTTACCACCAGGCTTATCGGGGTGGACAGCGATAGCCCGCCGTTTATATGCCGCCTTTAGCCCTTCGAGAGTCAAGGGTTCGTCATCCGAGAGACCAAGTCTATCATAGGCCTCGTGTAGAAAATCCATCGCCTTTCGACCAGGCGCCATCTTTGTTATAGCATTACTGACAGTCTCGCGACTAGAAGGAGCAACTTTGGGTCTCTGCGGAGCCGCCGCCGGAGGTAGATAATTCGGCCAACCCGCCCATTGGTCGCGTTTGATAGCCGACACCCAGGCAATGATATCTCCATAGAGACCTATGCGTTTTAACGATTGTATGTATTCTGGAGCAAGTAAAAGAGTTTCAACCATTTTAAGTCGTGTAGTATCACTTTCGATTGCCGAAAGTTCATTCCAAATTCGCTGGTGGTGACTAGGAACGTTTCCCATTAGTATAGTCATATTTCTTTGGTTTAAACCTGTAACGCAACGCATTCCTTGATAAATTTTGTGTTAGCCTTGATAATTTGCATAATACGGTCGTTAGTGAAATTGATAATTGGATCTATTTTTGGAAAATTTACATAACAGATTCGCCGCTCTGCATCAAATCTAGTTGGTTCCGAAAAAGTCATGTAGACAATTGTATAGACCAGACCCTTCGCTTTTATCAAGTCCGCAAATAAGACCATCGACTCTGATTCACCCCGTATCGATTCAGCCGATTCTGGGTATACAAGTTTATCACTTGGATCGCGTTCTAATCGTATAAAAAGTAACTTTTGTTGTCCAGAAAGCAAAGAGCGTATTCTCTCTATGCGCCGTCCATAGCGTTCGGCAGCCATTGACATCACATTAGGAGGAATTGTTTTTACGTTAACACCAAAATCATGTAAAAAACTAATATCATATTTAGTATTTACGGGATACGCCTCCTTTTTATAAGTGTAGCGAGAGCGAACAGAAATATCAGATAAAAAACTATTAAAATCATTCTTAACTAATTCATAGATACCCCACATCGGTGTGCCGAGCCAATCAAAGATTTGGCGTTCATAAAAGCAATTATCCATACGACCAAGTCGTTCAATAAACATGGAAACATGGCAGTTAAAACCGAGTGAAATCGGTATATGACCAGCAGCGTTAAACAGGACGTTCATGGATTGTTCCTTGATGATAGGTTCCAAATAATTTATCCCAAATGGAGAAGCGCTTCGCAAAATTGTATCGGGCTTTAATATGGTGTAAATTATGGTTTCGGGAATACAGTTCTATACCTAGTGCTTTTGGCAACCAGATACATTGAATAAAAGAACTAGATGTATCTTTACCTGTATGCCCAGCAACTTCGACAATTGATTTGTACCAGAATACCAGAATAGTGGTATAATCGGAAAGAGGGACTATACTTGTAGCCAAAACAACCGGCAAAAAATTCGTCAAAAGTAGGTCCAATGCATTATGATTATAGGTTGTGGCAGCACTTACGAGCGAATGCTCATGATGCTTGGAATGAACTATTCTATAAAAAGCACTAGTTGCGTGGGCACCTCTATGGGCCCAATAATGGAAAAAATCAAAAACGAGTTCAAATAGGAACGACATGGGAATAAGCATGATAATATCGAAAGGAACACTTGTAGTCGGGTAGGCAATTTGCGAAGCATAATAGTAACTGGCTGATTCAATTAGACTTGTTTTAGTAAAATTACCAATTTCAAATTTCTGTTTACGCTCACCTTTAGTAATAAAATCACGTCCAACCGTTGCACTATTGATTACAGTATAACTAACATAATTTTTAACGAACATCATCGATATTAATGCCAACAGGTGATTTTCAAAATATTGTAGCAAGTAATATTGTCCCGTGCCAACCAAGAGGACGGACCCGTTAATGAGAAAAAACCATTTTAGGGATACGAGAGATACCATCTAAAATAGTTTTATATTTGTAGTGTAGAATGGGAACGTGTTCCTCCAAAAATTTTGTACGTGTCCGGCTAAACACCACCGAGTTTTCGATACACATAGAAGATATTAAAAAAATAAAATTTATGGGACAATTTCTCAATAAAATAGGAATTAGTAGAAACGAGTGGGCCTTACTGGAAACAGTTGACGGAGCCCCGTTATTTGATTATTCTATCTTCCGATACCAGACAGTTATTATTACAATGACCAACGGACGTAAAAAACGATTAGAAATTACACCCATGTACAGAAAGAAAACTAAAAGTCGTCGGTAACAACGAGCGTTCCCATCGTCTGAAGTAAGGACTTGAGACCATCGACGTGTTTCGTAACAATTTCCAAAACAAGTTTATCATCCTTAAAGACTCGCAGAGTCGGAACCTTGGTAACGCTATCATCCTCAATCTCATCGGCATCCATAACCGAAATAGGCACATTAAAAGACCGTGCTATCAATTCCAGTTCCGGCTTTACTACAATACATACCTTACACCAAGAGGCACCAATATAGTCAATACGTAGAGCCATTTTAACAAAGAACCGGGTTATCTTGTCGAGTCATTTTTTTCACGATTTCGTAGGGTAGCATCGGAATCATCGGCTCACACTCCCATAGTTGGCGTCGACCACAACTAAAGAAGTTCCACGTCGTAGGGTAGAATTCGGGCCTCAAAAAAGGTAACCGGCGCGCGGTCCTAGGTAAAAGCCCATAGGATTCTATAGGCAATACCATGATGAGTTGCTCTAAAGGCGCAATGGCATTCGGCCCCGCCAAAGAACCAGCGCAAACAAAAGCCTGTTTAGCGATATCACTAAACAAGGGTGGTAGATACCATGGATAATACCAGTACATGTCAACTGCCCGAGTTCCCGTATAGTAGTCGAGAACCCACTGGATACCAGTAAACCACTGTTTTACCGCATCAGCGGGCGCACATGACCACATGAAGTCACGATAGTATGCCGAAGCCCAATCCTCTTTCAAAGCCCAACCCTCCTCTCCACGTGCCATCATACTCCGTTCGACCTTCCAGGTCAAAGGCAGCGCATTGAAGATAGCAAGAGCCTTCTCCTCATTAGAGACCGCCTCTCGACTAACATAGCCATTCATTTTTAGTTTCTTTATAAGACCGTGCCGTATGTGCGACTCTTCATCCGAAGCAATCGCTTTTAAAACCAGGCCCAACTTTTCGGCATTGTAGGTATAACCATTCTCTGAAACAACAACGAGTTCCCCAGGTATGTCCCGTAACAGTTCCATTAATAGGTCAATACCGTCGTCACGAATACAGAGAGTCAGTCCGTGCGGCACAAAATCGTTGCCCAGAAACGACATTGCCCCCATATAGTCCCGCAACGTTACATTCCACTTACCCTTAATAATATCGCCACATTGGTCAATATCAAAGTACAACAGTTGCTCTTCTCCAAACGCATTCATCTTGACGCCACCCTTCATCTCAACATCCTCGCGTAACAATCGAAATGACCAACCGAATTGCTCGTGATGCCAGAGGCAGAGAACAATCAAGTCCGCATCCAGACCGTAGACAACGATTTCGGTTCCGGCCTCATAGCAGCCAGCAGACCGCAGATAGGCCATAATTTTCTGCTCACCTTCGCCCGTTTCATAGACATCAGATACGATTGTATTTTTTTGACCAGAAGCCCACGCCCGTAAAGCCCGTGATAATTTATCCATGAACACGGTTCCAGGTGTGATAGCATTACGGTCCCAGGATACGCCCGTAGAGCCCTTAATTTTTGCCTCTTCTGCGCCGACCCAAACGGATTTGAAGCGGCGCATACGTTGCTGCCTTATTTTCGCCATAGGTACGACACCATCTACAGCAATATACAGAACACCTGTAGGCTGGACATGGTCTCGCAACTTAACAATATATACAATAACAGATTTTATCAGTGCCTCCTCAAATTGTGAATGAGCACCAACGGTATACGGAGTTTTCTTTTGTAGTTTTGCCAAGCAGTGGTAGATAGCACAGTTTAAGTCGAGTGCCAGTACGGTCGTTTTACCAGTTCCTTTTTCTTTTATTAATGTCGGATTCTTTTTAACTAAATGTCTATAGAAAGAAGGTATACCCATAGCAGGTGGATGTCTGACTTCCAGATAATTATAGATCGCGTTACCGCTTTAACTAGATTTACAGGAAAGGGTATCTTATTTAACTTAAACTATATGCCCGACACAATTCTCGGCGGAATTGTACTATTCGCCTTACTTTTACAGAGCGTTCCGTTGGCTCTGTTGGGCGTCTCACTTTTCTCACTTGAATTTGTCCATGCGGGCATAGCAGCCTTTCTGACGAGAGCGATACCAGGACTAAATGAGGCAGCGAAAGATGTGGCGCGCTGCTCTGGTCATTTTCCCGGAATCAGTTACGAACGCGCCACAGCAACTTTATTATCTGAAGGCACGTTGAAAACATTAAGTGTCAGTTTCCCAAGTTACTACATCATGTTCTTCGGAACGCTTTTCGGCTATATGTTCGCAATGACACAAACCTATGAAAAAGAACTCGAGAAGATGCCACAGAAGCGCGCAGCGGTCTTCTCCGGTGCCATCATAATGGCCCTCTTATCGGCCATGTTTGCCATCTTCCGTATAGGAACAGGCTGTGATACATTTTTGTCAGTCATCATCGCAGCCTTGTTCGGTCTGCTTTTTGGCTTCACCGCAGAAAAACTAATCGCATTCCTATCGGGCCGCACGCTAACGAACCTGATGAATGTACCGCTTATCAGGGATACGGCGCCCGACGGAAAGCCGATTTATGTTTGTAAGAAAGAGTAGGGAGGATGGCTCTGTCAACGGGTCTACATACAGCAACAGACGTTACCATGCGTTTACGCGAATTTACGCTAACAACCTATAATAATTTACCGAATACGCTCTTTATTGCCTCTTTTGTTTTAGGCGCCATTCAGGGCAATTTGCCCATGCTATGGGTTTCACTGGGCTTCGTTCTGAATGCCGCTGCCACCGGTCTCTTACAGGAATTATTAGGATTAATCTTTCCATCAGAGCCACAAATCTGGCAGCCGACTTCGGCAACATGTTCGGTGTTGCCAGAGTTTACAAAAGGGTCTGAAAAAATTATTGTTTCACCATCGATGTGGTTCTCTTCTACCACCTATTTTGTAGTCTTCGTCTTCTATAATGCAGTTCAAGTTGCCTTACGACCAGTATCCAAGGGCGCGGATTCCAAGAAAGTCGATACTCGTATCGCCTTCTCAATGAGCGTCATCATGTTATCGGTCTTCTTTTTCGCCCTCATCATGTTGCGCGGTTTCACAGGATGCGAAACATGGATGGGCTCTATACTAGGTATCTTACTGGGTACAGGATTCGGCATCGGCTACTGGCACTTACTAGACGTATGTAGTTCAGGTATACCACCCGACATTCTAAATATCGTGGCTGCAACAGCACCCGAGCCAAAAGAGGACCCAACACCAGTTGTCTGTGTAGCCTAATTTAGATGATAAAATCCGGATTATATACAATACGAGCCCCGTGGCTACGTAAACAGGACTGAAAACTAACATGTTCGCAGACCATTCCATTGCCATGTGTTGGTTCGAGACCAATAAATTCACAACACGGCTTTATAAATGAAACCTTACATATCATCGCACCATTAAAAGCACTGTTAACATTTATCGGTACTTTTATCGTATTCATATAATCCATGTGATTAAAACCAATCTTTTGTAGGGCTGCCTCATGAGAATAGCCCTTATGCATTAGTATATGATGTTCTGCCCAGCAATCGAACTCAATGACGTTTGGCACTCTTAAAGCCCATATATCATAATAACCATTACGATGCCACGTCTTACAATAGTTTGAATTTGCCGTAATAACATCCCAATTTTCGATGCTGAAACAGGAATCAAACGACTCCTTTTTAACGGGCCAATTAAATATGTCATCCATGTCAATCATTAACATATAATCAAATGAAGGTGTAACATATTTCAATAATTTATTACGAATATATGCCAGTCGTGCCGTTCGTAAAGGATATACAGCATCAAGATTAGATTCTTGAACCAAGATGCGATTATTGGATAAAGAAATCCAGTCGTGTAACAGTGTCGGTGTAGTATCTTTAGAGTCATTCTCAAAAATAACTATTTTCGATGATGCCCACCAGGAAGATATGGTTGTTATATTTTCCAGAACACTATGTATATAGGGTTCTATATCGCGACATGCTCCTATAATACAGACACTGGCTTGGTCCATTACCTACTGAAACCATGCTCCGTTTTAGGCTACTTCTCTAGCCTAATTCGCCGCCGCCAATAAGACCAAGTAAATGGCGAACCGAATTACCAAAAAGAATATGCGGGACATCAATCCACATCTCTTCAATCTCTTTTAGAACACGTCGTCCATCAATGACAGCATCTGCGTGAATACCGAGTCCATAAAAGGGTCGTAAAAATTCGTAGTCGAACGAGTCAACCCCTTTACGCGAATTGACGCTATTATGAAAATGAAAGAGCCAATTTACAATTGTATCACGAATCACAGCCCCGGAAGCCCCACTGGGGAAACCGAGCGGCACTTGCTTACAATACGTTTGCATATGAGTTCTACATAGTGAACACGGCATGGTCATGGACAACTGTTGGATAACATTTTTCCACGCACCCGGTATATCAGTGCGGTTGCTAAAAAATGCCACCCTGTGTAGCAAATACCAAACTTTGGGTCCCCATTCCGATGGTGACATACTTAATTTGTAGGAGCATGTCCTCTTTAGATTAAATTAAAAATAAGATGTAGATGGCAAATCCACTTGATAAATTCTGGGGTCAGAAAGGCGATGATTGTTTAGAATTTCAAGTATGTACGCCAGCACTCGCGGCACAAGGTAAATGTGTTCCTATACCACCACCGTGTGATGCAGAATTAATGCCTATTTGGAATGCACGGCAGAAAAAGGTAAAGGGACTTCAAGGAGTACTCGACGCTACAGTAGCAACAGTAAATGCAAGGCTAGACGCGATCGCGCGGAATGAGGAAGAGGGCGCCCAGCATACAGCACGTTTAGTCGAGATAGGGGCTGCTAGAGCAAAAGCACAAGTTTTAGCGGACGCCGGAGCTGCTGAAGAAGCAGAGGAGGTAAGAAAATTCCACGAACGTAAAAGACTAGCCAAACCTCCTCCACCCGCAGCCCCTAGAAAAGTCCCTTCGGCACCGCTGCCCATCGGTGAGTCCGAGCCACTCCCAATATACGGCCTCCCTCCTCCATCCGCAGCCCCTAGAAAAGTCCCTCCTCCATCCGCAGCCCCTCCTGCGGCTGGAGATAGAGTAGGTTTATTTTTAGGCGCTGGTATATTTGTCGCAGGAACACTTGCAGCAGGTATATCGATGTTTACAAATCAGAATAGTAAAGAATCGCAAGTAGCGGAAGCAGTCGAAGCAGCAAAAAAGGCAGTAGCAGCACTCGAAGCAGCAAAAGAGGCAGTAGCAACAGTTGTAGAAAAATTACCACCTGCTGCACAGGGTACAGCACTAGCAGTGGCTATGAAATCTAAAAAATCCCCTCAAAATATTCGAGAAATGGCATTAGAATTAGCCCAACGTGAACAAAAATCAACGAAACATAAGCAAAAGGTACTTCATTCTACCGAAGAATTAGCCGATGCCGCAGTAGTATCAGTGGTATTAGAATCTAACCTAGCCTATCCCAAAAAAGAAAAGCCGAGACGGGCAACTGGTCTACAAGGAGCACTCAAAAATCCATCAAAATCCCGTCTAGCAAATGTACTGCCAAAACTTACGCCTAAGATTGAAGCTGCTTTAGCAGAACAAAACCACAGAGCAGAACAAAACCACAGAGCAGAACAAAACCACAGAGCAGAACAAAACCACAGAGCAGAACAAAACCACAGAGCAGAACAAAACCACAGAGCAGAACAAAACCA
>Ga0136641_1000688_pt1 | contig 14299 bp, 12 predicted proteins | sample EliLak1302023Y_FD_115312 | JGI IMG/M metagenome (GOLD analysis project Ga0136641, IMG submission 115312) | Freshwater microbial communities from Elizabeth Lake, Yosemite National Park, California, USA - 13020-23Y | ecosystem: Environmental > Aquatic > Freshwater > Lake ...
CCAAGTATGTTCGAACCTGTTCATGGCAGCGCACCTGATATTGCCGGGCAAGGTAAAGCTGATCCAACTGCAACCGTTTTGAGCATCGCAATGCTTCTTGATCATTTGGGTTATGCAGATGCAGCCAAGAAGATTGACGATGTGGTTGCTGCCGATCTTGCAACCCGAACTGGCACTCGATCAACTAGCCAAATTGGTGACGCACTAGCAGCAGCAGTAGGCTAAGGAATTTACTATGACAACATTTGTGCACAATGATCTAGACGTTTCAGCAGCCAAAGTAGTTGCCTCTGGCCAACCGCTTTATCCGGCAGTTGAGCGCGTGAGCGCCGCTGCTGCGATTACCAACAAGGCAAATCCTTCGCCAGCAACTGCAGAACTGCGGGATGCGATTTTCGCGGATCCAGGTTTTGGTAAGTACTTCACCGACAATGTGGTGCGCGCGATTTGGACTAAAGCCGATGGTTGGAATCAAGCGGAATTAATCTCTGGCTCAGCAAGTGCTGGTGGCCTTGGTATTAATGCGCTTCATTACGGGCAATCGATTTTCGAAGGCTTAAAGGCCTATCGCCAAGCAGACGGTGGAATTTACACTTTCCGCCCGGAGGCAAATGCACTTCGCTTCCAACGCTCTGCGCACCGATTAGCTTTGCCACCAGTGCCAACTGACTTATTTATTGGTGCAATTGAAGCATTGGTAAAACAAGACCAAGCCTGGGTGCCAACCGATCCAGAGCAGTCTTTGTATTTGCGCCCACTTGAGTTCGGTTCAGAAGATGCGTTAGGTATCCGACCTTCGCCACACGTTACTTTTGTGCTACTTGCATCACCCGTGGGTGCCTACTTCCCACAAGGCGTGAAGCCGGTTTCCGTTTGGATAAGTGATGATTATGTTCGCGCTGCCCTTGGCGGAACCGGTGAAGCAAAGTGCGCCGGAAACTATGCATCGAGTTTGATTGCCCAGGCTGAAGCTGCCGACAACGGATGCGATCAAGTGGTTTGGATCGATGCTATCGAGCGTAAATACATTGAAGAGATGGGTGGCATGAACATGTTCTTTGTTTATGGCTCAGGTTCAAGTGCGCGGCTAGTAACACCTCGATTAACGGGAACTTTGTTGCCAGGCGTTACTCGCGATTCGATTCTTACTCTTGCGCGAGATTTGGGTTACCAAGCCGAAGAAGGAACTATCACCATCGAGCAATGGCGCGAAGGTTGCGCATCTGGTGAGATCATGGAAACTTTTGCTTGTGGAACTGCAGCAGTCATCACTCCTGTTGGTCGAGTTGATAGTAAAAATAGCGGTGCTTGGAATATCGCCGATGGTGGTTCAGGCCACATCACTATGAAGCTTCGGGCCGCACTTGTAGACATTCAAACTGGTAAAGCTGCCGATAACCATAACTGGATGCATCGGATCGTCTAATGTCAAAAGCTTCCCTAGTCACAGACGCATTCCATCTATATGACACGACGTTGCGCGATGGCGCACAACGTGAAGGCATTAGTTATTCGGTCGAAGACAAACTTACGATCGCAAAAATGCTGGATGGTTACGGTGTTGGATTTATCGAAGGTGGTTGGCCAGGCGCGTTACCTAAGGACACTGAATTCTTTGCTCGGATTGCTGCTGGCGAAATCGTTCTTAAAAATGCAAAGCTGGTGGCGTTTGGTGCAACTCGCAAAGCCGGAGTTAAAGCCGAAGATGACGCTCAAGTAAAGGCATTGCTTGATTCGCAGGCGCCAGTTATAACTCTGGTAGCCAAGAGTGACGTTTGGCATGTTGAGCAAGCACTTAAAACTACTAATGAAGAAAACTTGGCAATGATTGGCGATACCGTCGAGTACTTGGTTGCCCAAGGCCGCAGAGTTTTTGTGGATTTCGAACATTTCTTTGATGGCTACAAACACGATTCGGATTACGGCGTGGAAGCAATCAAAGTTGCCATGAAAGCTGGCGCTGATGTTGCAGTGCTGTGTGATACTAACGGCGGAATGTTGCCATCTGGCATTGCCACAATTGTGACCGACGTAATGAATAGAACACAAGCACGTCTTGGAATTCACTGCCAAGATGACACGGGCTGTGCAATCGCTAACAGTGTTGCCGCCATTGAAGCTGGTGCTACTCACGTACAGGTCACCGCCAATGGTTATGGCGAACGTACAGGTAATGCTGACTTATTTGTGGTTGCCGCTAACTTGCAGCTAAAGCTTGGCATTAATTGCCTGCCCGAAGATTCACTAAAAGATTCCATGCGAATCTCACATGCGCTAGCAGAAATTGCAAACCTGCCACCTGATACGCATCAGCCTTACGTTGGCGTTTCTTCCTTTGCTCACAAAGCCGGACTACACGCGAGTGCTCTGAAGGTTAATCACGAACTTTATAGCCACATTGATGCATCAGTAGTTGGTAACGATATGCGCGTGCTTGTTACCGAGATGGCAGGTCGAGCATCAATTGAAATGAAGGGCCAAGAACTTGGTTACGACCTTTCGAAAGAACCTGAAGCCATTACCCGCGTTGTAGAGCAAGTGAAAGACCTGGAAGCTCACGGTTGGTCATTTGAAGCAGCGGATGCTTCTTTTGAATTACTTTTGCAAGATGCTGTGGCTGGTAAGTCAACTAAGAAATTCACAGTTGAATCTTGGCGAACCATCGTGGAGCAACGCGAAGACGGTCGCATTGTTAGCGAAGCAACTGTAAAAGTTCACGCTGATGGCCAGCGCATAGTTGCTACTGGCGAAGGCAACGGTCCGGTCAACGCACTCGATAACGCATTACGTTCTGCTTTAGTTCAACACTTTCCACAAATTGCTGACCTTGATCTCGTGGATTACAAGGTTCGTATTCTTGATGGCGGTTTGGGCACTGGCGCGGTCACTCGCGTGCTAATAGAAACCGCCGAAAAAGGCCGCCGTTGGACCACTGTCGGAGTTAGCGAAAACGTGATTGCGGCATCATGGCTGGCACTCGAAGATGCAATTTCATATGGCTTGCTTGGTAAAACCAATTAGGGAACTAATTTGTGCAATGGGTAAATCCAGTTAAGCCAATTAACTGCAGTCAATTGCCTAGCAAGTAGTCTTAGAAAATGCGTATTGCTCGAGTATCAGTTCCAGGCGTTGAGTTTCCGGTTTATGGCGTTATCACTGGCGAAAAAATCGAATTGATTACAGGTTTACCTTGGCCAGACATCAGCGACCCAGTTGCTGCATTGAATCTGGCCGACGTAAAAATCCTGGCTCCGGTCATTCCGAGCAAGATCGTTTGCGTTGGAAAGAATTACGCAGATCACGCCAAAGAAATGGGTGGCGATGTACCCGTTGAACCGGTAATTTTCCTAAAGCCAAACACCACGGTAATCGGCGATGGCGACTTTATTGTTTTGCCACCGCAATCAACCAATGTGCATCACGAAGCTGAGCTGGCAATCGTAATTGGCGCCTTGGCTAAGAATGTAGAAGTCGATCGCGCTGACGAAGTTATATTTGGCTACACCTGCGCAAATGATGTCACGGCGAGAGATTTACAAAATAGCGACTTGCAATGGACTCGTTCAAAAAGTTTTGACACATTTTGTCCACTAGGACCATGGATTGAAACTGAGTTAGATCCAGAGAATTTGGATATCTCATGCCAAGTAAATGGCGAGACTAGACAAGATGGAAACACCAGTGACTTAGTTAGAAGTGCGCGCGAAATGGTTTCTTGGATTTCACACATGATGACTTTGCTTCCCGGCGATGTCATCTTGACAGGCACACCAGCCGGCGTTGGAGCAATCGTTTCAGGCGACTCTGTAACTGTCACTATTGAAGACATTGGTACTCTTACTAATTCAGTTACTGTTCGTTAATTTTCAGGAGAATCTGTGTCAAATGTTCGAGTTCGGTTCTGTCCATCACCGACAGGCAACCCGCACGTTGGCATGATTCGCACTGCGTTATTCAACTGGGCCTACGCTCGGCATACCGGTGGCACATTTGTCTTTCGAATTGAAGATACCGACACTTCGCGAGATTCCGAACAGTCCTACACCGACCTTTTGGATGCGTTGCGTTGGCTTGGCATGGACTGGGATGAAGGTCCAGAAGTTGGCGGCCCACACACGCCATATCGCCAATCCCAGCGCATGGATATCTATGCTGATGTTGCTGGAAAGTTAATTTCATCGGGCCATGCCTATAACTGCTATTGCTCGCAAGAAGAACTTGAAGAACGACGCGAAGCCGCGCGAGAAGCTAGTAAGACTCCAGGTTATGACGGCGCTTGTCGCAATTTAACTGCTGAACAAAAAGCTGATTACGATGCACAAGGCCGCTTACCTGTAGTTCGATTCCGCATGCCAGACACCGATTTCACCTGGACTGACCTAGTGCGCGGCGATGTAACTTTCGCGGCTGAACATGTTCCGGATTATGTAATTGTTCGCGCAACCGGTGAACCGCTCTACACACTTGTCAACCCTGTCGATGACGTGCTTATGGAAATCACTCACGTTCTTCGTGGTGAAGACTTGTTGAGCAGTACGCCACGTCAGCTTGCGCTTTATGACGCGTTAAAAGAAATTGGCATTGCAAAAGGTGAACGCCCACTTTATGGTCACTTGCCTTATGTGATGGGTGAAGGAAATAAGAAACTTTCTAAGCGGGATCCAGAATCAAGTTTGTTGATGTACCGCGAAGAGGGTTACCTGCCGGAAGGGCTGCTTAACTACCTAGCGCTTTTGGGTTGGGCATTTGGCGAAGATCGCGAATTCTTCTCAAAGGAAGAAATGGCTACCGTTTTTGATGTTGCCAGAGTCAATGCAAATCCGGCGCGTTTTGATCTTAAGAAGTGCACATCAATTAATGGTGACTGGATTCGAACTTTAGCGCCTGAAGAATTAGCAAGGCGCATTGCGCCTTTTCTAATCAAAGATGGAATTCTTTCGGCTGAGCCGACCAGCGAACAGTTAGAAATTTTGAAGAACGCAATTCCTTTGGTGCAGGAACGAATGGAAACTTTGCGCCAGGGAATTGGAATGCTTGGCTTTTTGTTTGCAGACCAACCCGGCAGTCCAGCATTTGCTGTCGAGCCAACAGAAGCGGAAAAGGTTCTGACCCCAGATGCCCAGCCAGTTTTGGTTGCAGCTTTGGCCGCACTTACCTCGGTTTCAGATTGGACGACTCCGGCAATCGAAGAGGCATTGCGCACTGCATTAATCGAAGGCCTTGAACTAAAACCCAAGATCGCTTTCGGGCCAGTTCGAGTAGCAGTCACTGGTCGTCGAGTTTCGCCACCACTTTTTGAATCACTAGAAATTCTTGGCCGCGACCGTTCGCTTGCCCGAATTACCGCTTCAATAAAGTAGGCATCTGCAAACGAGGCATTTCGCTCAAATGCAGGCCTTGAGATAGGATTTCGAATCGTAATGCCATTTGGGATATGGGGTAATTGGCAGCCCAACTGATTCTGGTTCAGTTAGTCTTGGTTCGAGTCCAGGTATCCCAGCCACACCAAAACATTCCAAATTGTGACTAATGCTGGAATAGTGAACTTCATGAGTAAGCGACAATTGCCAAGTTGGTCTGGTCTGAAGCCACTTCTGGGATTTAGATCTCCGTTTTCCAGAACTGATGAAGTCGCGCGAGCTGTCACAATTTCCCAGCTTCGCGATATTGGAAAAGCTAAAACTCCAAAGGCAGTGTTTGACTACACCGATGGCGCAGCTGGCGAAGAACTAAGTTTCGGCCGCGCATATGAGGCGTATCGGCGCCTAGAGTTCCATCCGCACGTTTTACGAGATGTCTCGGTTGTGGATACTTCAATTTCGATTTTTGGTCAAAAGTCTGCATTGCCTTTTGTGTTTAGCCCAACTGGTTTTACTCGCATGATGCACTATCAAGGTGAACCTGCAGTGGCAAAGGTTGCCGCTGAGTTTGGTATCCCTTATACGTTGTCAACACTTGGCACAACTTCAATCGAAGAGCTTGCGGCGGCTGCGCCAGAGACTCGCAAGTGGTTCCAACTTTATTTATGGCGAGATAAAGCAACTCGATATGAATTAGTGCAACGAGCTGCGGATGCCGGATACGAAGCAATTATGTTGACTGTTGATACAGTTGTCGGCGGAATGCGAGTTCGGGATGTAGAAAATGGCTTAACGATCCCGCCGCAATTAACTTTCAAAACCATGGCGGATATGGCCCGATACCCAAAATGGTGGGGTAATTTGCTAACAACTAGACCACTTGAGTTTGCTTCCCTTAAATCCACCGGCGGCACAGTTGCCGACTTGATGAATAGTGTTTTTGATCCATCAATCACTATGAAAGATGTGGAATGGCTAAAAGATAATTGGCCAGGCAAGTTAATAGTTAAAGGCATACAAAATGTTAACGATGCCTTGATGCTGGCTAATGCAGGCGTTGATGCCGTCGTGCTTTCAAATCATGGTGGTCGCCAACTTGATCGCTCTGTGGTTCCGCTAGAACTGTTGCCATCAGTTAAGACTGCAATCTCCGGAACTGCAACCCAGTTGTTTATTGATGGTGGTGCATTATCTGGCTCTGACATCGTAGGTGGCATTGGCTTAGGTGCAGATGCAGTACTAATCGGCCGCGCTTACCTTTACGGAATTATGGCTGGTGGGGAAGCGGGAGTTCGCAGAGCGGCTCAAATCCTGCAAGGTGAAGTAGAGCAAACTATGCGACTGATGGGGATTACATCTTTGGATCAATTGACTCCGGATATGGTCCGAGTCCGCGGCCAGATCAGTTCCTAAAACGCTATTTGTATCTTGTATTCGAATCACTCATTGCGCCTATGTGCCAAGGCGGTAGCAGGTGGCACAAACATGTTGTTGAACAAGAACTAAAAAAAGACCCATTAAGGGTCCTTTTTAGTTCTTGTAGCCCCGACGGGATTCGAACCCGCGCTACCGCCTTGAGAGGGCGGCGTGCTAGGCCGCTACACAACGGGGCCGCACCTGATCACAATAACGTAAACCGAGCGAAGTTCTAAATGCCCAGTATCAACTAGCCACGCGCTTTCAGCATTTCGCTAATTCGACTAGCTGCGGTCATGACAGCAGCGCTATGAATTCGTCCTGGAGTTCTAGTAAGGCGTTCGATCGGTCCAGAAATTGATACTGCGGCAATTACTTTTCCATTCGTCCCACGAATCGGTGCACTAACCGAAGCAACTCCTGGTTCACGTTCACCAAGCGACTGAGCCCAGCCACGACGCCTTACGGCAGACAAATCTGTAGCACTGAATTTCGCGCCTTGAATTCCGCGATGCAGTCGATCTGGTTCTTCCCATGCCAACAGGATTTGAGCTGCTGAACCGGCAGCCATAGTGAGTCCAACTCCGACCGGGACGGTATCTCGTAATCCAGTCATGCGTTCAGCAGCTGCGACGCAAATTCGTTGGTCGCCTTGGCGACGGTAGAGTTGGGCACTTTCTTTAGTTGCATCGCGCAGTGCGATCAAAATTGGGTTAGCGATCGCGAGCAACTTATCTTCACCAGCTGCGCCAGCTAATTCACCAACTCTTGGGCCAAGCACAAATCGGCCATTTAAATCACGGGCCACGAGTCGATGATGCTCTAGCGCAGTTGCTAGTCGGTGAGCAGTTGGACGAGCCAACCCAGTTGCGCTCACTAAACCAGCCAAAGTAAGCGGTCCAGATTCCAAAGCGTCCAGAATGTGGGCAGCTTTATCCAGAACTCCAACACCACTACTAATATCGTCCATGTAGTGATATTGCTATCTCGAATAGTGAGATGTCAAAATTGATACGCAACAGGAGGCAATAATGGGTCGCACGTTAGCGCAAAAGGTTTGGGACGATCACGTTGTTCGTCGGGCCGAAGGTGAACCAGATTTACTTTATATCGATCTGCATCTAACACATGAAGTGACGAGCCCCCAGGCTTTTGATGGTTTGCGCGCATCTGGACGTCCAGTGCGTCGTAAAGATTTAACGATCGCGACTGAAGATCACAATGTGCCGACAACTGATATCGACAAACCAATTGTTGACCCAATCAGTCGGGCGCAAATTGAAGCATTGCGAATCAACACAAAAGAATTTGGAATTGAAAACTACGAACTCGGAAATAAAGAACAAGGAATTGTTCACATCATCGCGCCGCAATCCGGTTTAACTCAGCCCGGCATGACAATTGTCTGCGGTGACTCACACACTTCAACGCACGGGGCATTCGGATCAATCGGAATGGGTATCGGCACCAGCGAAGTCGAACATGTTTTGGCAACTCAGACTTTGCCGCTTAACCCTTTCAAGACCATGGCCATTACTGTCAACGGAAAACTTCCAGTTGGGGTAACTGCAAAGGATCTGATTCTTGCGATCATTACCGAGATCGGAACCGGCGGCGGTCAGGGCTACATCCTGGAATATCGTGGCGAAGCAATTCGCGCACTTTCTATGGAAGGTCGCATGACGATGTGCAACATGAGCATTGAAGCTGGCGCTCGCGCTGGCATGATCGCGCCGGATGAAACAACGTTCGAATACGTCAAGGGCCGCGAACATGCGCCAAAGGGCGAAGACTGGTACGCCGCAGTTGCTTATTGGAAATCTTTGCCAACTGATGACGACGCAGTATTTGATCGCGAAGTATTTATCGATGCCACGAAACTCAGCCCATTCGTTACTTGGGGAACTAACCCAGGCCAAGGCGCACCACTTTCGGCAAATGTGCCAAGTCCTGATGACTTCACTGACGAAGTAGACAAGAAGGCGACTGAAAAGGCGCTTGAATACATGGACTTAACCGCAGGTATGCCAATTCGCGATATCAAAATTGATACCGTGTTCATCGGATCCTGCACCAACGGACGGATTGAAGACTTGCGCGCCGCAGCTGATGTGCTTAAGGGCAACACGATTGCAGATGGAATGCGCATGATGGTTGTGCCAGGATCAGTTCGAGTCCGCTTGGAAGCAATGGCTGAAGGTCTAGACAAGGTTTTCCTTGAAGCCGGCGCAGAATGGCGTGAGGCAGGTTGCTCAATGTGTCTTGGTATGAACCCAGATAAATTAACACCGGGCGAGCGTAGCGCTTCAACTTCTAATCGAAATTTTGAAGGCCGCCAAGGCCCAGGTGGACGCACTCACTTGGTTTCACCTGCAGTTGCAGCGGCAACTGCAATTCGGGGAACTCTTTCTTCACCAGCAGATCTTGTAGGGAGTAACTAATGGAAAAGTTCACAACACACACCGGAACTGCGGCGCCACTTCGAGCCAGCAATGTTGATACTGACCAGATCATTCCGGCCGAGTATCTAAAGCGCATTACTCGCCATGGTTTTGAGGACGGGTTATTCAACTCGTGGCGCAAAGATGCGAACTTCGTATTGAATCGACCGGGATACCAAGGTGTCAGCGTCTTAGTTGCAGGTCCTGACTTTGGAACTGGATCAAGCCGAGAGCATGCAGTCTGGGCGCTAATGGATTACGGATTCAAAGTTGTGATTTCTTCACGCTTTGCTGACATCTTCCGCGGTAATTCAGGTAAACAAGGCCTACTAACTGCCATGGTTGAACAAAGCGCAGTCGAACAGCTTTGGAAAATTATTGAAGAAGACCCAAGCACTCCAGTAACTGTGGACCTAGAAGGTCAGGTGATTACGGCAGCGGGCTTCACAACCAAGTTTGAGGTCGACAGCTATGTCAGATGGCGCCTAATGGAAGGCCTTGATGACATTGGCCTGACCTTAAAGCACGTTGACGAGATCACTGCCTTTGAGGCAAAGCGGCCGAGTTTCAAGCCCACCACAATCTAAATCACCCTAAAATTAGTGAAAAATCCCAAGAAATTGGGATTTTTTGCGTTTCTTGGGCGTGTCAGGCTAAAAACCCTTGATTTTGAGCCGTAAAGTCACAAGTGAGCCAGGCGGGGAAGTCTGGAACAACTCAAAGGTCGTTAATTCGCAAGGGTTACCGACAACAAAGATCGCCGGCATTCATCAATGGAGGTCGGGTAACTATGGAGGATCCAAAGTGAACAAGGCAGAACTAATTGATGGAGTAGCTGAAGCCGCAGGCCTAAGCAAAAAAGACGCCACAGCAGCCGTAGATGCAGTTTTCGACAGCATCTCCCGTGCAGTAGCCAAGGGTGACAAGGTTTCCCTAACCGGCTTCGGTATCTTCGAAAAGTCAGACCGCGCAGCACGTACTGGCCGCAACCCACAAACTGGTGATCCAGTTCAGATTGCAGCAACCTCAGTACCTAAGTTCCGCGCTGGCGCTGAATTCAAGAAAAAGGTTTCAGGCAAATAAGCCTTAAAGCTTTAAGCGATCGGACTCGTTGGGAAACCAACGGGTCCGATCCATTTTTATGTCAGGATGATTAGGTTATGAAAAAGTTCCCACCACAGTCGCCACGTGGTTTTTGGTATCGGTTTATCGAATTCATCCTGCGCCCGCTCCTAAAGGCAGCCACAGCGAGAGATTGGCGTGGTGGCGAATATATTCGTAACGTTGAAGGCACTGGCAAACAAGCGGGCCAAGTCACTGGCCAAGGAAATCCCAACGGCATTGTCGTGGCCATGAATCACCTGTCTTGGTATGACCCGTTAGTCGCAGCGCATTTTGTAAACGACAACGGTCGTCCAGTTCGCTTCATGGCAAAAGCGGAAATATTTAAAATTCCAGTGCTTGGTTCGATTTTAAGAAATGCTGGTCAGATCCCAGTACAACGTGGAAGTTCAGATGCCGCCGCGGGCTCACTCCGCGAAGCGTTCACTGCGATTGAAAATGGTCAGTGCATTGTTATCTATCCCGAAGGCACTTTGACGCGCGATCCAAACTTATGGCCAATGACTGCCAAAACCGGCGCAGCTCGAATCGCTCTTATGACTGGCGCGCCAGTGATACCTGCAGCGCAATGGGGACCGCAAGAAGTCATCCCGCCTTACAGTAAAAAAATTAGTTTGTTCCCGCGCAAGACTATGCATGTCTGGGCTGGGCCATCGGTGGATCTAGATGATTTACGCTCGCAACCCGTAACTACTGCAACGCTGCGCGAGGCTACTGAGCGCATTATGTTGGCGATAACCAAAATATTGGCAGAACAACGCGGCGAAGTTCCACCTGCCCAGCCACTTGATCGTCGGACCACACTTCAAAAGAAAGCAGACTCGTAATGCGCGTTGCAGTTATGGGTGCTGGCTCTTGGGGATCAGTATTTTCGATGATCCTTGCCGATGCCGGCTGTGATGTTTCGCTTTGGTCGCGGGGAACTGCGATTGCAGATGACATAAACAAAACTCACGTCAATCATGCATATCTTCCAGAACTAATTTTGCCAGACAATATCGTTGCCACCTCCAACCCAGATCAAGCATTAACTGGCGCTGATCTTGTGGTCCTGGCAATGCCGGCGCAAACTTTGCGCGGAAATCTTTCAGTCTGGAGTTTGTCGATTCCAACTAATGCGGTCCTTGTCTCTTTGATAAAAGGTGTAGAGCTAGGTACCACCGAGCGCATGTCTGAAGTAATAGCCGAAGTTGCCAATGTCGACCCGGATCGAGTTGCAGTTGTGTCTGGTCCGAACTTGGCAAATGAAATCGCGTTGCGCGAGCCAGCAGCAACCACAGTTGCCTGCGCCAACGAGGACTTCGCCATTCAGATTCAAGATGCTTGCACAACTGAATACTTCCGCCCGTACTACACAACAGATGTGATCGGTGTTGAAATCGCTGGCGCAGTAAAGAATGTCATAGCCTTGGCAAACGGCATGGCAGTTGGACTTGGGTATGGTGAAAATTCCCAATCCGCGTTGATGACTCGTGGCTTAGCGGAAATGTCCCGACTCGGTGTTGCCCTCGGCGCGAACCCATTAACGTTTGCTGGCCTTGCTGGGGTAGGGGATTTGATCGCAACCTGTCAGTCGCCGCTATCGCGTAACCGCACAATCGGGGTTTACCTTGGCGAAGGCAAAACCATTGACCAGGCGCAAGCTTTGACTAAAACAACTTCCGAAGGCGTAAAGAGTTGCCAATCCATTTTGGATCTAGCGACTCGAAATGGCGTCGAGATGCCGATCACCGAGCAAGTCGTAAGCGTGATTCATCGAGGAACAAGCGCAGAAAAAGTTCTTAAAGCTTTCATGTCTCGGACAACTAAGGCCGAAGAAGGGCAAGAGCAAATGGAGCACATGTAGTTCTTAGTAGCCCATTTTTGGTTGAGTTTGAGTTTCGATTTCACCGGTGGCATTAAGGGCTCGATCCAGATCTTCCCAAATATCATTAACATTTTCGATTCCAACCGACATTCGAATTAGATTTTCCGGCACTGCGGAATTTTCCTTCGGCCATCTGCGCCTTCGTTCCATTAATGTTTCAACTCCACCAAGAGAAGTGGCATAGGTTATTAGCTCGACTGACTGACACACTCGCTCAGCATCTTGGGCATCCCCATCAACTTCAAACGCCAACATAAATCCAGGACCATCCGTTTGTCGCTTGGCAATGTCGGCATTCTTGTGACCACCAAGACCTGGGTAATGCACAGCTCGTACTTTGGCGTGACTTACTAATTTTTCAGCAATAATTTGTGCATTAGATTCGGCGCGCTCAACGCGGATTGCCAATGTGCGAATTCCGCGTAGTGCCAAAAACGAATCAAATGCACTAGGCACCGCGCCCAATAAAACGCGGCGACCAATAATTTTTTCGGCAAGTTCTTCATCAGCGGTTACAAGTGCGCCCATCAATAAATCGGAGTGCCCAGCAAGTCCTTTGGTTGCGCTATGCATAACCAGATGCGCCCCAAGTTCAAGTGGTCGCTGTCGAATTGGAGTCATAAAAGTGTTATCGACGGCGAGGTGGGCTCCGTAGTGGCGAGCCACAACTGCAGTTGCTTCAATGTCGCAAATTTCCATCATCGGATTTGTTGGGGTTTCAATCCAAACCCATGAGGCTGGGTTGCCATCACCGGCAATCGCAGCCTTGACTGCGGCGTCATCTGTGACATCAACTAAGCGCAATTCAATTCGACCAAGATCATGCAGTTCTTTTAGTCGCACCGCTACACCGGTGTATGAATACTGACTTGCAACAACTGGTTTGCCTTGTGGAAATAAATCAAAGATGGCATTTGCCGCTGCCATGCCACTTGAGAAAACGGTGCAGTGCCCACCTTCAAGTGCGCCGATTGCCTGTTCTAAGGAATCCAGCGTGGCATTCCAATCTCGCATGTAACCGTAAGGTCCACCTGCGTGCATCGTGCTGGATAACACGATGGGGGGATTGATCGGACCATCTGGAGTAACCGGCGGTCGTCCTGCTTGCACGGCGGCAGTATCTAAATTGCGAAAAGAGCTGGCATGATTTTTCGGCGCGTTCATAAGGGAAACACTAGTGCCATTGGATTTCTAAATGTTTCGGTAGCGTTAGGCAGGTGAGTAAGAAAATCCGAGTAGCCGTAATCTTTGGCGGCCGCAGCAGCGAACACTCGATATCATGCATTTCTGCTGGAAGTGTTTTGCGAGCCCTGGATCGAACTAAGTACGACGTGGTCCCAATTGGCATCACAAAGTCTGGCAACTGGGTACTTGAAGCCGATGATGCGGATCGTTTAACGATTCAAAATGGCATCTTTCCGGAAGTCGACCCAGCTAATCCAACAATTCTTTTCACTGCGGATTCAACTGCAACGCAATTAGTGGTGCAATCCGATTTTCCAGATGTTTTAGAACAAGTAGATGTCGCATTCCCAGTCCTTCATGGCCCATGGGGAGAGGACGGCACAATCCAAGGCCTGCTTGAACTAGCCGGAATTCCATACGTTGGCTCAGGTGTATTCGCTTCGGCAGCAGCAATGGATAAGGCCCACCTTAAGGCGATGATGCAATCAGCAGGGCTGCCGATTGGTCCGTACGAAGTCATCAGCAATGCGCAATGGGTTAATGATCAAGCCGGATGTCTAGCCCGAATTCAAACTTTAGGTTTTCCAGTTTTTGTTAAGCCATGTCGAGCGGGATCAAGCGTTGGCATCAGCAAAGTTAAATCCCACAATGAATTAACCGCAGCAATTGAAGCTGCCCGGATGCATGATCCAAAAGTAATTGTCGAAGCGAGCATCGAAAATGCTCGGGAAATTGAATGTGGAGTTCTCGGAACCCCTACTGGACCTAAGGCAAGTGTCTGTGCTGAGATTATTGTGCGCGAGGGTCATGAGTTCTATGACTTTGAGGCAAAGTATGTCGATGACTCAGTTGAGCTATCAGTACCGGCTGATTTGGATCCAGAACTGCATGAAAAACTTCGCGAGTTA
>Ga0136641_1000689_pt1 | contig 14290 bp, 13 predicted proteins | sample EliLak1302023Y_FD_115312 | JGI IMG/M metagenome (GOLD analysis project Ga0136641, IMG submission 115312) | Freshwater microbial communities from Elizabeth Lake, Yosemite National Park, California, USA - 13020-23Y | ecosystem: Environmental > Aquatic > Freshwater > Lake ...
CTTGGATGCGAGCAATCTACTCAAGCCAGCTCTATCAAATGGCCAACTGAAATGTATTGGTGCAACTACCTTTACTGAATACCGCGGAATTTTTGAAAAAGACGCTGCCTTGTCTCGGCGTTTCCAGAAGGTGGATGTAGTAGAGCCAACGGTTGATCAGACGGTGCAAATTCTGCGGGGACTAAAATCCCGCTTTGAGGAACACCATAGTGTGAAGTATGCAGCTGGTGCTTTAGTGGCTGCTGCCGAACTCTCTGCTCGTTACATCAACGATCGCCATTTACCAGATAAGGCAATTGACGTGATTGATGAGGCTGGCGCTGCACAGCGCATCCTGCCTAAGTCGAAGCAGAAAAAAACCATTGGCCGTCCAGAAATTGAGGAGATCGTGGCTAAGATTGCACGTATACCACCTCAGTCCGTTACTGTAGATGATCGTAGTAAGTTGCAAACTTTAGATCGGGATATTAGAAGCGTAGTGTTTGGTCAAGATCCTGCTATCGAGGCATTAGCTAGCGCTATTAAGATGACTCGTGCTGGTCTCGGTAAGATTGATCGCCCAATTGGATCATTCTTATTCTCCGGTCCAACTGGCGTTGGTAAAACTGAGGTTGCTAAGCAACTTGCTTATATTTTAGGTATCGAACTCTTGCGTTTTGATATGTCGGAATACATGGAGCGTCATGCAGTAAGCCGTTTGATCGGTGCGCCTCCAGGCTATGTAGGCTTTGATCAAGGCGGCTTGTTAACCGAGGCGGTAAATAAAAAGCCGCACTGCGTGCTCTTGCTCGACGAGATTGAAAAAGCCCACCCAGATATTTTTAATATCCTGTTGCAGGTAATGGATCACGGCACATTGACTGATAACAATGGACGTAAGACCGACTTCCGTAATGTCATCATGATCATGACTACTAATGCTGGTGCAGAGGCGATGCAGAAATCGACTATTGGCTTTACGAACGCACGTGAGTCTGGCGATGAGATGGCAGATATTAAGAAGTTCTTTACGCCTGAGTTCCGTAACCGTTTGGATGCGATTGTCTCCTTCAAAGCGTTGGATGAAACGATCATCATGCGCGTTGTCGATAAGTTCTTAATGCAACTAGAGGAGCAATTGCATGAGAAGAAAGTCGATGCAACCTTTAGCCCAGCACTACGTGCACATTTAGCTAAGCATGGCTTTGATCCATTAATGGGTGCCCGCCCAATGCAACGCATTATTCAAGATACCGTCCGTAAAGCCTTGGCAGATGAATTGCTCTTTGGAAAATTAGCGCAGGGTGGTCATGTAGATGTGGATATTGATGCTGATGGTAAAGTCCAGCTAAACTTTGACGCTCCGAAGTTGCCCGGTAAAGCCGCTAAGGCAGATGTTGCGCCTGCAGAAGAAATTTAAGAATTAATAGTCGTATCACCACCAAAGGAAAATATGTCCCATCACGATAAATTGCTAGAGTCTTTTGAAACCTACAAGGCTGAGAATGAAAAGTTTCAAGGTAAAGGCATTAAGGCATCCGCTGCACGCGCCCGTAAGGCTTTACAAGAAATAGCTGGCTCTTGTAAAGAGCGTCGCAAGGAAATTACTGCGGAAAAAGAATCTCGTGAAGGTGCTGGTAGTGGCATGTCCCAAGATGCGGCACGCCACGCCCATATTCGGAAATAAACTGAGTCTTTGAGAAAAGGCCACCTGCGGGTGGCCTTTTTTATGATTTACACTATTCTAAGTGGCCCCATAAACACTTGTTTTGTAATAGAGATCATGATGAGTACCCTAAAACGCGAACCAGCATTTTTCATGGCGGTGATAGCAGCAATCTATTTATATGCCTTCGCTCCTCCTATGGAGGATATGCAGTATCAGCTAGTTGTCGCTGGCATTTTGTTCATCATTATTCTGCTTTGCATATTCAGAGTTGCTCACTTTGCTGATGTATTGGCTGAGATGTTAGGTGAGCCCTATGGAACCTTACTGCTAACCATTTGTGCAACCTTAATTGAAGTTGCGGTCATGATTACTGCCTTAACTCATGGAGATGGAAATCCCACCTTTGTAAGGGATACGATTGCCGCTACCTTATTTATCGTATTAGGCGGCATGATGGGCTTATCCATGATTATTGGAGGATCGTATCACCTAGATCAAAGCATCAATACTAATGGTGCTCATATGTACCTAGGCTTACTAATCCCGCTGGCATTACTGACTTTAGTTCTTCCTAATTTCACAACAAGTACTGTTGGTCCTACCTTAGCTTGGAGTCAAGAAATCTTTATTGGGCTCATCGCCCTAGCACTTTATGGTGTATTTATCTTTGCGCAAACCAAGCGCTATCGAAATTTCTTTGACGACCCTTATCCTTTTGGTGCATCAAGAGGCGCCACCTCTGATGCCGTGCATCCCCCATTAACCCATCAAGAGATGACGAAATTGGAATGGACAAAGGTTATCCATTCAGCTTTCTGGTTAATTCTTACATTGATTGTCGTGATTCTGCTCATCGAAAAATTGGCGATTCTGATTAATATGGGATACGCGAGACTTGGGTTTCCAAAAACGCTGAATGGTACGACGGTAGCTATTTTGGTCTTAGCCCCAGAGTGGCTGGCTGCATTGTATGCAGCAAAGGCCAACCATTTGCAACGCTCTTTGAATATTGCCTTAGGTAGTGGTTTAGCTACCCTATCTCTGAGTGTGCCGGTAATGCTGTTTTGGGTGGCTTATCAGGGCCTTCATATCGAGTTAGGATTGCACGCGAGGGAAATTGTGATGTTGTTAGCATCGCTTTGGGTTGCTCACGTTTCGATTTCAACTGGGAAGTCAAATATCATGCAAGGATCCATTCTCTTTATCTTATTTCTCTCCACAATCTTTTTAATCTTTAACCCCTAATTAGTTTTCAAAATGAATTCATCTGGCGAGTTAGCCAAAAATTCGCTTGGTGTATTTGAGTCCATCATTATGGGGATTGCTGGGACGGCACCCGCCTTCAGCGTAGCTGTTACCAGCGCTGCCATTGTGGCCTCGGTCGGAGTATTGTCAGTTGGCAGTATTTTGTATTGCGGCCTCATCATGTTTGGTATCACTTTGGCTTTTATTCATCTGAGTAAGATTCAGCCAAATGCTGGTGCGGCATATGCTTGGGTAGGTCATGTCTTTGGGCCAACATGGGGCTTTTTCGCTGGCTGGGGTTTATTAATTGCATCCATCTTTTTTATGGTTTCTGCCACGATTCCTGCGGCTAGCTCCACCTTATTATTATTCGCCCCCGATCAATCTCAAGATACTCGCTTCATTACGGCAATTGCTGCCGTGTGGCTCACAGTTGTTTCCTTGATAGTTGGGCGCGGCATCAAACACTCAAGCTTCATGCAAATTATGCTTACTCTTTTTGAGTCAGTGATTTTATGTGTACTCATTGTGGCTGGCTTAATGAGTTATTGGGATTCGCCAGCTCATCCACCTTCAATTGTTTGGATTTCTCCACTCTCTTTCTCCCCACAATTATTTGCCACCGGAGCACTTACAGCCATCTTCTTTTTTTGGGGATGGGATGTGACGATGAATCTCAGCGAGGAGAGTAAGGGTAGTGGCAACAATGCTGATGGCGCTGCAGGGAAGGGGGCATTTTGGTCGGTGCTCAATATGATCCTTTTCTTTGTTCTGATGATGGTTGTGGTCTTAATGGTCTTAACGGATCAAGAAATCGCTGACTCTGGAACGAATGTACTGTTTGCGATTGCTAATAAATTATTCCCCGCTCCTTGGAGCTATCTGGCTGTCTTTTGCACCATATTTAGCACGGTGGGGACTATAGAAACTCAGATTTTGCAGTTCAGTCGCAGTATGTTTGCAATGGCGCGTGATGGCATGCTACATCCAGTTTACGCAAGAGTCCATGAGCACTGGAAGACGCCATGGGTAGCCACTTTTGTCATTTGGTTTTTAGGAATGGTGTTGCTGTTTTCTTCTTCCTTTATGCCCTCTGTCAAAGTCATTCTGACAAGTTCTATTTTGGCAATCGGATTTCAGATCTGCTTCTACATGAGCTTGACGGGTTTTGCCTGTGCATGGCATTACCGAGAGCAACTGAAGGTAAGTGTTGGTGCTGCTTTAGGTTATGTTATTTGGCCTGCATTCTCAGGCGGATTTATGGTGTTTGTGGCTATTTACAGTATTCCCATCTTTGATTCATTCACCATCATGATGGGGGTAGGTGGCTTGCTTCTGGGTTTCTTACCCCTGGCATTTAATCGCAGAAGATCTGTAAAAAAGTAAATCTATATAGAACAGTTAGCCTCGGCCAGTGCTGCCAAAGCCACCTGCACCACGACTACTCTCGGTAAACTCTTCCACCACTTTGAGTTCTACTTGTTGCACAGGCATCACCACTAATTGAGCTAAGCGCTCCATAGGCTCCAGTTTAAATGGGGCGGATCCACGGTTCCAGGTGCTCACCATGAGTTGACCTTGGTAGTCAGAATCAATCAAACCCACTAAGTTGCCCAGAACAATCCCATGCTTATGACCTAGGCCTGAGCGCGGCAAAATAAAGGCGGCGTAGCGTGGGTCTTCAACGTAGATTGCCAATCCTGTCGGTACCAGTACAGTTTGGCCAGGGGCAATCTCGATAGCCTCATCAATGCAGGCGCGCAGATCTAATCCAGCGCTGCCTGGTGTGCCATAGCTTGGTAATTGGTCGCGCATACGTTCATCGAGAATTTTGACTTGAAGGACTTGCATGGGATTTCCTAAAGCGGGGAATAAATAAAAAAAGAAAACGAAAAATAGGATGGGTTAGATTTTCTTGGCAACCAGCCCAATCAGTTGACGTGCAAGCTGTAGTTTTTCAGCCTTAGCAATCTTTTTGCTACCGCTAGCATCAATGATGAGTAATTGATTGAGATCACTACCGAATGTGTCGGGACCAATATTGCCCACAATCATCGGGATGTTTTTACGCTTCCGCTTTTCGTCGGCATGTTTTTCTAAATCAGTAGACTCCGCTGCAAAACCTACGCAGTAGGGATGAGGCTTGCCACCTTTGGTTTGCACTGTCTTAGCAAGATCGAGGAGGATATCTGGGTTTGCTACAAACTCTAGAGTTGGCGCTTGATTACCTTGGCGCTTAATTTTTTCTTTGGCTGGCTTAGCAATACCCCAGTCTGCAACAGCTGCCACTGCAAAGAAGACATCACAGTCAGCTGCGGCTAGAGTGGCTGCATGCATTTCTTTGGCGCTAAGCACATTGGTGCGGGTAATTTGTCCGGTAGCGAGCAGCGGAGTTTCAAGATCACAGGGTCCGGCAATTAAGTGGACTTGAGCCCCAGCCTCAACAGCTGCTCTTGCGATAGCAAAGCCCATCTTGCCGGAGCTATGGTTAGTGATGCCGCGTACGGGATCAATGGCTTCGAATGTGGGACCAGCAGTAATCAGTACTTTTTTACCGACTAGCGTTTTTTTCTGAAAGAAGGCAATGACTTGCTCGGTAATTTCAGCAGGCTCGAGCATTCTGCCCATACCCACTTCGCCGCATGCCTGAAAACCGCTAGCCGGTCCCAGAAGGGTGACACCATCAGCTGCAAGTCGTTGCACACTTCTTTGGGTGGCAGCATGCTCCCACATTTGCTTGTTCATCGCTGGAGTTAATAACAGCGGGCAGTCTCTTGCAAGACAGAGCGTGCTCAATAAATCATCTGCCAAACCTAAAGAAAGCTTTGCCATCAAATCGGCGCTTGCCGGGGCAATCAAAATAGCATCTGCTGAGCGGGATAACTCAATGTGCGCCATATTGTTTGGAATAGTGCTATCCCATTGGCTTAAGTAAACCGGATTACCAGTCAGTGCCTGCAATGTGACTGGAGTCACAAATTGCTGTGCGGCTTCAGTCATCACTACTTGTACCGATGCGCCTTCTTGCATCAGTTGTCGCGCAAGTTCAGGGGCTTTATAGGCGGCAATGCCGCCAGAAATACCGAGAACGATTTTCTTGTTTAAAAGTGATTGCATGGCGCCAGCTTAATGGGGTTGGGAGGATTTGCCAAATGACTTGCGTAATTCACCCCAAATGATGAGGGCAGCACCAATACAGATAGCACTATCGGCGATATTAAATGCGGGCCAATGCCAGTTTGTGTAGTGGAGATCAATAAAGTCAACCACCGCACCATACATTATTCGGTCCAAAACATTACCTAGAGCACCCCCTAGAATCAGACTTAATGCTACGCACAGGAGTTTATCGTTCTGGTTTTTACGAAGTAGCCAAACGATATAAACGCAGGCTGCTAGACCAAGAATGGTAAAGAACCAACGCTGCCAGCCAGAACCTTGAGCTAGAAAAGAAAATGCTGCACCCGGATTAAATAATAGAAGCCAATTCAGAAAGGGGAGTACGGGCTCGGGAACGCCCATTTGCAAATTACTTAAAGCCGACCACTTGCTCAGTTGATCTAAGAGCAGGATAAGCGTGGCAATTACAAAATAGCGCAGCAGCGAGTGGTTCATCAAGTATTGCCTTTAAGCAAATAAACGATGATCACCATCGCCGAAAAGATTGCTAATGCAACGGCTACACAATTCAGGATGATCGGCATTACTACCGACATCCTTAGTGTGATGCCAGCAGCGGCCACATTTTTTATATTGACTGCCACGCACCAAGACTTCTAAGCCAGCGTTGCTTAGTTCAATACTGGCGCTAGAAGTAATCGTAACAAAGCGTAAATCATCTTCAAGTGAATGGAGGATAGCGAAGTCTACATCAGCAACTTTGATAGTGAGTTCAGCTTGTAATGATGAACCTACATTTCCGGCTTCACGCTCGACCTCGATTGCCTTGGTGACTTCTGAACGAATTTCACGAATACGGTTCCATTTGGCAAGTAATTCATCGGCGTGCAAAATTTGCGGGAATTGGCCAAACTCTTCCATAAAGATCGATTCGGGTGGATTGGCTCCTGAGCCATGCGGGAATGATTTCCAGGCTTCCTCTGCGGTAAAGGAGAGGAATGGTGATAAGCATTTCAGGAGGTTACGGGTAATGTGAAATAACGCGTTCTGTGCTGCCCGACGATCGGCTGAGTCAGGTGCGCTGGTATAGAGGCGGTCTTTTAGGATATCTAAATAGAAGCCACCTAAATCTTCAGAGCAGAAAGTCAGCATGCGAGCAACTGCAGGCTGGAATTCATATGCCTTGTAGTGGGCTTGGACATCATTTTGGAGTTGATTAGCAAGTGCTACTGCATAACGGTCGATTTCTAACCACTGATCCGCGGGCATTGAATGTTTGCTCGGATCAAAGTCAGACAGGTTAGCCAATAAGAAGCGCAAGGTATTGCGAATACGACGATAGCTTTCAGTGACGCGCTTCAGAATCTCATCGGAGATCGTCATCTCACCAGAGTAATCGGTAGAGGCTACCCACAGGCGAATGATTTCAGCACCCAGTTTGTCAGCTACCTGCTGTGGTGCGATGACATTACCCACGGACTTACTCATCTTGCGGCCTTGGCCATCGACCGTAAAGCCATGAGTGAGAAGGGCTTTATATGGCGGCTTACCATCGAGCATTGCGCCTGCTAGTAAGGAGGAATGGAACCAACCACGATGTTGGTCTGAACCTTCTAAATACAAATCAGCCAAGCGGCCATTTGGTGTCTCAGCCTCTGCTGTTAAAAGCTGATCCCGGTGAGAGCCACGGATAACATGCCAATGGGTTGTCCCGGAATCAAACCAGACGTCTAGGGTATCGCGATTCTTTTCATATTGAGCAGCATCATCACCAAGCAGTTCAGCCACTTCTAATTTTTGCCAAGCTTCGATACCATCCTTGTCTACTCTTTTAGCAATTTCTTCGAGCAGCTCAACTGTGCGTGGGTGCGGTTCACCACTTTCTTTATGAACAAAGAAGGCCATCGGTACGCCCCATTGGCGTTGACGTGACAAGGTCCAGTCAGGACGATTGGCAATCATGCTGTGTAAACGTTGCTTACCCCAGGCCGGAAAGAACTCAGTATTTTCAATGCCAGCTAAGGCAGTCTCGCGGAGACTGGTTTTACCATCAGATGGCTTCTTATCCATACTGGCAAACCATTGGGAGGTGGCGCGATAAATGATGGGTGACTTATGGCGCCAGCAATGCATGTAAGAGTGAGTATAGGTTTTGTCGCGTAAAAGACTGCCTGCTTCACGCATTCCCTCAACAATTTTTGGATTTGCTTTCCAGATATATTCGTTAGCGAAGAGTGGTAACCAAGAGGCATACACGCCATTCCCCATGACTGGATTCAGAATATCTTTGTCAGCTAACTTATTCGCTTTGCAAGACTTAAAGTCTTCCTCGCCATATGCGGGGGCCGCATGAACGATGCCTGTACCCGTATCCAGAGTGACATACTCAGCTGGGTAGATGGGCGCGAGGCGTTTGTATCCTGCATGCAACGGTGCCAAGGGATGCCAGAAAGAGATGTTGGCTAACTCAGTGCCAAGACAGGTCGCGATGATCTTGCCTTCGAGACCGTAATCTTGCAAGCAAACCTCTACGCGATCTTTTGCCAGAATCAGTAACTTGTCGCCAACATCAACCAAGGCATATGTCAAGTCGGGATGAACGTTCATTGCCTGGTTGGCTGGAATAGTCCAAGGTGTCGTTGTCCAGATCACAATCTGCCCTGGTTTATTCGGCAACTCAGTAAGTCCAAACGCTTTAGCGAGCTGTGGGCTCTGCGCATCGTCAAAAGCGAAACCAACGTCAACTGTGGGATCGGTCTTATCTTGATATTCCACTTCAGCTTCAGCAAGCGCCGAGCCGCAATCAAAACACCAGTTCACAGGCTTTAAGCCACGAAAGACGTATCCTTTTTCCCAGATCTTCCCAAGAGCACGGATTTCATCGGCTTCGTTACGGAAGTTCATGGTGAGGTAAGGATTGTTCCAGTCTCCCAATACACCTAAGCGCTCGAAGTCTTTCTTCTGTTTTTCGACTTGAATATGAGCATAAGCACGGGCTTTAGATTGCACTTCAGCGGTGGGTAAATTTTTACCAAATTCTTTCTCAATCTGAATTTCAATTGGCATGCCATGACAATCCCAGCCAGGAATATACACAGAATCAAAGCCCATCAACCAGCGGGACTTGATGATCATATCTTTGAGAATCTTGTTTACTGCATGACCAATATGAATATCACCATTTGCATAGGGAGGCCCATCGTGCAAAATGAATTTAGGTTGATTAGCATGAGCAGCACGAATCTTTTCGTAGAGCTTATTTTTTTGCCATTCAGCTACCCATTGCGGTTCACGCTTGGCTAGATCTCCTCGCATTGGAAATGCGGTATCGAGTAGATTAACGGGATATAAGTTTTCGTTTTCAGACATGAGTTTTTTTCAGGAAATAATTTCTGGCGTGCGCTGCATCGGCTGCAATCGCTATTGTTAGTGTGTCGAGGTCATTATATTTGGCCTCATCACGAATTTTTTCTAAGAGTTCCACGGTAATAATTTTCCCGTAAACATCTTGCTGGTAATCAAAGATATGCGTCTCGAGCAATACGCGACCCTCATCTTCTACGGTAGGTCTCACACCAAGGCTCGCTACAGCAGGTAAAGGGCTATCTGCTAAACCTAAGACCTGAGCAGTAAAGATACCAGTGGTAGCTGGTTTACGATGATGTAAGTGATTAGCAACAGCTAGGTTCAGAGTGGGGAAGCCTAACTGACGACCTAATTTTTGACCGTGAAGCACATGTCCAGAAATTCCATAAGGACGGCCCAATAATTTTTCTGCTTGAATCATATCGCCATTTGCAAGTGCAGCTCTCAAAGCAGAACTGGAAATACGTTCACCATCTTCTAAAATCGTTTGGATACTGGAAACTTCAAAACCATATTTTTCACCAGCTGCTCTCAGGCTTGCAAAATTGCCAGCCCGTTTTGCGCCATAGCAAAAGTCATCACCAATCAAAATCCATTTAGCCTTTAAGCGCTTGACGATAATTTCTGAAACAAATTCTTCAGGGGTCAGACGCGCGAATGCAGAGTTGAAATGTTCCACCACTACTTGATCAATACCAATTTCAGACAGGGCTGCTAGTTTGTCGCGTAGATTCAGAATTCGAGGGGGCGCTTGATCAGGTGAAAAGAATTCTTTTGGGTGAGGCTCAAAAGTCATGACGCAACTGGCAAGACCCCGTTGTTTAGCGCCCTCAACAAGTTGCTTGAGTAGGGCGCGATGACCCCTGTGCACGCCATCGAAATTCCCGATGGTTAGGGCACAAGTAGGTCCTGCAGAAAACTGGGTCGGGCCACGCAATACGTTCACAAAATCGCTTTCAGGGTAGCCATCAATTATATTGTGAGCATGCTTTCAATCGTCACCTTAATCTCCGGCCGCGGATCTAATTTCGAGGCAATCGTCAAAACAGCTCAAAAAGAGCAGTGGCAGGTCAAATTTGCCGGGGTCATTGCCAACCAGGGAGCGGCTCAGGGCCTTGATTTTGCTCGCTCGCAGGGCATTCCAGTGTTTGTTATAGAGCACAAGGAGTATGCATCGCGTGAATCCTTTGATACCGCCTTGATTGCTCAAATTGACGCCTTAGGGGCTGATTTGGTGGTGCTGGCGGGCTTTATGAGAATCTTGACCCCAGGCTTTATTCGTCATTTTGAAGGTCGTCTGGTGAATATTCACCCCGCGCTCTTGCCAGCATTTCCGGGTTTGCATACCCACGAGCGGGTATTGGAGGCTGGGGTGAGGGAGCATGGGGCCACGGTGCATTTTGTAAATGAGGGCGTGGATGAAGGCCCCATTATTTGCCAAGCCTCTGTTCCAGTGCTCGAAGGGGATGATGCTGGTACCTTGGCGGCCCGTGTTTTAAGTGCCGAGCATCAAATTTACCCGCGGGCCGTAAAATGGTTCCTTGATGGACGATTGCGAATAGAAGGTAATCAAGTGAAGCTACATCCCCCAGAGTCGCAATTTTTTAAATTATGAGTGCAGAGCGCCCTCCCCGTAAATCTGGCAGCAGATTAGCCCCCCACAAAAGCTACGCAACTAAAACTAAAGATGCATTGCGCCGCCCTGAGAGGCGAAACGCTATTGGCAATCTCATTGCTCCAGAAGGACAAAAGAATTTTTCAAATGCAAAGGCGTTGCCTCAACACGCACTGCATTTAGAGCGCTTGCTACCAGAATTACTAAGCTTTGAGCAGCCGTCAGATCGTGTTGTGAGTCGCTATTTTCGTGCAGAACCTCAGCTTGGAAATCGAGACCGAGCATTAATTGCTGAGAGTGCCTTTGCCATCCTGCGCCGTAAAAATGAGTTCTCCCAATTTGCCTCTAGTGGTGAGGGCTCACAAGCGAGACGCTTAGCCCTATTGGGTTTGCTGTCCGCGCTATCAGAGGGTGGTCTGGGTTCGGCCAACCGCGCAGAGAGCGCCATCGCAGATTTAGCGCACGTTCTCAAGCCCGGTGAATATGAATGGCTGCAGCGCTTTTCTACGGTAGATCCATCTGCACTCAATCCTTTGGTACGCAACAATTTACCTGAGTGGCTTTGGGAGGCCTTTGGAAAATATCCTGGTGAAGAAAGCCGTGAAGAGCTGGCGAAAGCATTAATGCATCCCGCGCTGTTAGATTTGCGTGCTAACACGATGAAAACCAATCGTGAAGATTTACTGGCGCAAATGAATGCCTTGGGTGGTCGTTATCAGGCGATACCTACCCCTTATGCGCCTGATGGAGTTCGCATTATGGGTAAGCCTGCGCTACAAAATACGGTTGGATTTAAAGCGGGGATGTTTGAAGTCCAGGATGAAGGGAGTCAACTCCTGGCTTACTTACTTGCCCCCAAGCGTGGCGAGATGGTCGTGGATTTCTGTGCAGGTGCTGGTGGCAAGACTCTCGCTATTGGTGCATTGATGCGTTCCACAGGCCGCTTATATGCATTTGATACCTCTGAGCGTCGTTTAGCGAATTTGAAGCCACGGCAAGCTCGCAGCGGCCTATCTAATGTTCACCCCGTGTGGATTGATAGTGAGAATGACGCCAAGATTAAGCGCTTGGCCGGAAAGATTGATCGGGTTCTGGTGGATGCTCCTTGTAGCGGAATGGGTACCTTACGGCGTAATCCCGATCTGAAGTGGCGTCAAAACCCAATAGGGGTTTTAGAGCTCAATCAAAAACAAATGAATATTTTGGCCTCAGCAGCCCGCTTGCTAAAACCCGGCGGACGCCTGGTTTATGCCACCTGCAGTCTTTTACCGCAGGAAAATCAGCAAATTGCTGATGATTTCCTGTCGAAGCACCCAGATTTTGAGGCGGTTCCTGCTGCCGAGGTTCTAAAGCCCCTTTTTCCTAAAGACAAGCTGCCCTTGGGCTGCAGTCCCGATAACCCTTGGTGGCAGTTATGGCCGCATATTCATGGCACAGATGGGTTTTTTGGGGCAGTTTTTCAGAAAAAAGGTGTAAAGCCAGAGAAGGCTGAAAAGCCAAAATCAGAAAAGTTAACAGAAGATAAGCCCAAAAAGACCGAAAAAGCGCTAAAATGAGGGATTAACACCCCTTTAGGAATTCCTTTTGAATACCGTTTCAAGCTCTGATTTTGACTTATTTCTCAATTGGCTAGCCAATGGCTATCTGGATTGGTCTTGGTGGCAAATTACGATTTTTACATTGGTCGTCACACACATCACGATCGCTGCTGTCACCATCTTTTTGCATCGCTGCCAAGCGCATCGCGCCTTGGACTTGCATCCGATGATTTCTCACTTTTTCCGGTTTTGGCTCTGGCTTACTACCGGCATGGTGACCAAAGAGTGGGCCTCTATTCATCGCAAGCATCACGCTAAATGCGAAACCATTGATGATCCCCATAGTCCCCAAATTTTAGGGATTACTACCGTACTTTCTCGCGGTGCTGAACTTTATAAAACAGAAGCGGCGAACCAAGAAACTCTAGATAAGTTTGGTCATGGCACTCCTGATGATTGGGTTGAACGCAACATTTATTCTAAGTTTTCTTGGCAGGGTGTTGCCATCATGCTCATCATCGACGTATTTTTATTTGGCGGCCTAGGCCTCACTGTTTGGGCAGTCCAAATGTTGTGGATCCCTATTACTGCTGCTGGTGTGATTAATGGTATTGGTCACTATTGGGGATACCGTAATTACGATTGCGAAGATGCTTCAACCAATATTTTTCCTTGGGGAATTTTGATTGGTGGCGAGGAGTTGCATAACAATCACCACACTTTTGCAACCAGCGCCAAGCTTTCAAACAAATGGTATGAGTTTGATATCGGCTGGTTTTATATTCAAATGATGAGTGCTGTTGGCTTGGCTAAAGTTAAAAAGACACCACCTAAGCCTGTACTGAGTGATTTACGTCCTGCGGATCAAAACACTTTGGAAGCCATTATTGCTAACCGCTACGAAATCATGGCGCGTTATAGCAAGACCTTGCGTAATTTCTTTAGCCATGAAATGCAACACATGCAGGTACTTGCAGCCCATTTGAGCGATGCTCGCACTTGGTTATCGAAAGACGAATCTCGCTTGAGTGAGGAAGAGAAGGCCAAGCTAGAAGAGCTCATGGCAAGCAATGCTCAGTTGCGTAAGATGATAGAGATGCGTCGTGATCTACAAGCCATCTGGGGGCGCTCTAGTGCCACTAAAGATCAATTACTTACACAGTTACATGCTTGGTGTCAGCATGCTGAAGATAGCGGCTTAACCAGCTTGCGTGAATTCTCTTTGAGATTGCGTCGTTACGCCTAAAGAGTAAAAAATGTAGGCAATAAAAAACCCGCCACTCAAGCGGGTTTTTTATTTGTTCGAACTGCGCCGAATAAATAAATTACTTCAGCTTTGTTTCTTTGTAAGCGACATGCTTGCGAATAGTTGGATCAAACTTCATGATCTCCATTTTCTCAGGCTTAGTACGCTTGTTTTTTGATGTGGTGTAGAAGTGACCAGTACCCGCTGATGACTCTAACTTAATTTTTTCTCTACCGCCTTTAGCCATTTGTGCGCTCCTTAAATTTCGCCACGTGCACGCAAATCAGACAACACAGCATCAATGCCATTCTTGTCGATAACGCGCAAACCAGCATTGGTTAAGCGCAAGCTAATCCAGCGGTTTTCAGATTCAACCCAGAAACGACGGTTTTGCAGATTAGGCAAAAAGCGACGCTTCGTTTTATTGTTTGCATGGGATACATTGTTGCCAACCATCGGCTTCTTCCCAGTGACTTGGCAAACTTTTGCCATGACATTACTCCATTAATTGC
>Ga0136641_1000690_pt1 | contig 14286 bp, 17 predicted proteins | sample EliLak1302023Y_FD_115312 | JGI IMG/M metagenome (GOLD analysis project Ga0136641, IMG submission 115312) | Freshwater microbial communities from Elizabeth Lake, Yosemite National Park, California, USA - 13020-23Y | ecosystem: Environmental > Aquatic > Freshwater > Lake ...
CACAATGGGCGCACCAGCGCCCGTAGCTCAACGGATAGAGCAACTGGTTTCTACCCAGTCGGTTGGGGGTTCGAGTCCCTCCGGGCGCACTTGTGCTCACGTGCAAGTTCAGACTCCGCTGGCCGTCGTTCGTGTGGCCGAATCAGGACGCTCACCACTGACGTGTGCCCAGCGGAATGCACGACAGGAGTTATGGATTTTGAATATTCGATGCTTGCTTGCCTTTGGGCACCTGCGTGACTTCGAAGGAGACTTTCTGACCTTCCTTCAAGGTCTTGAAGCCATTCATTTGAATGGCCGAGAAGCGCGCGAATAGGTCCTCTCCGACATCGTCGGGAGTGACGAATCCGAATCCCTTGGCGTCGTTGAACCACTTCACTACACCGGTCGCGCCCTTGAGCATGCTGGGGTTGGCAACGGTCGACTTGCAATCGGCCTCGGTTCCCTTGCAGGTGCAGGTCACCCTTCCGCCGTCATTTGCACAGGCCCACTTCGCAATCACAGGCTCGGTCGTGGTTGAAGTCGTCGAACTCGAGCCGCAGCCCGAGAGAAGGAGCGCTCCCGCGGCAGCCATGGCAACAGCCACTGTGGTGACCGTTCTCGGTGCATGCATGGCTCGGAACCTTTCGTCGACCCCACGCTGCAAGCACAGCGGCGACACCGATTATGGCTCTCCCCGACCGCACCACCAAGTCATGCGCGCCACGCAGTGGTAGTCAGGACCCACTAGTGAACGAGGACGATTACCCCGCTCAAGAGCCCCACGATGAACACGTAGACGGGAACTCCAAGGAGGCGTCGTGCCCACTTACCCAAACGAGGCTCACCGTGTGCCGAAATCCCATGGAGGATCGCGAAGAGCGCTGACGGGACGAAGGTCAGTACCAGCAGGCCCGGAAGGAGGTGGGCAGCCGGACCCCACTTGAAGAAATAACTTGCGAGGATCACCCCGATGACGGCAGTTGACGTCAACTCCACGATTCCTTCGGGCAAGAACTGATGCAGCCCTTGAATGCGAGGAACTCGTGACCTGAACACATCCATCAGCAGCGGCATCGCGAGGAGCAACGCGGCACCCAGCGCGAATCCCGCGTACCCGATAAAGGCACCGAAGACCAGGAACGTGATGAGCGTGCGGCATGCGATAGCAGCCACCCTCCAAGGTCGCGAGGGCTTATGGTGTCGTGGGAACGACACAGCCTTGCAACGCTGCGGGTAATGACGAAGGGCAAGGTCTTCGAGAATCATCCTTATCGCCACAGCCGCACCCGTGACGAGCTCGACATAGAGCAGGTCCTCGTGGCTGACGAGCTCCAAGCCCGAAAGCCCGTTGAGTCCCTCGGCGAGCCCCAGTGCAGTGAAAGCGACGATCACCGGTGAAATCGCGTAGTCGGCGCAACGGTCGAACACCGGTCCCAACCCACTGTGGATGTGTCGACGAATGGGCCGAAGGTGATGAGCGAAGAACGACAGCGACACCGCCAGCAGGCCCACGCCGACGATGGTCAGAAAATCGTCCGTGGTGGTGAGGTGCCCGGTCACGAGAGCACCGAGGCTGATGGTGGCCCAGGCCAACAGCCCGGCCATGGCGTCAAGAACGCCCAAGACGATGATCGCCAAGATGACGACGAACGATGCCGGCACCACACTGAACCCCGTCTGGATCAGGCTACTGATGCCCACCGTGATCCCGGCAACCCACAACAGCAATGCGGCGGAACCGAACATGGCGCGCGCCCACATGCCGTCGCTCAGCGTGCGAGGAAGGATGAGCGAATAACGGCTTGTTGCTTCGTAGATCCGCACGAGTACTTGTTGAAGGCCATGCACCCACGGCGTGCGCCACGTGCGACTTCGATCGCCTGTCTTTTCGACCTCGAGATCGACGACCTCGATGCCCTCCAGTTCGAAAACGTGACCGTGACCTTGCGCCTCGCGACCGCCATGGCCGCCTTTGCCATGGCCGCCTTCTCCGTGCCCGCCTTCAAGGCGCCCGCCCTCGCCATGGCCACCTTCGACGCGCCCGCCCTCGCCGCCCGCCCGCGCCGAACCACCACTGCGTGCGCCAGATCCCGCGGCTGATGCGCCTCCCATCGAACCGGCAACGCCTGCGACAGCCGCGCCCGTGATCGCCGCGGCAGCCACCGTCGCTGGGTGAGCGAGCGAGTTGTAGAGCGGTTTGCCGAGGTCGAGTGCACGGGCGAGAAGCGACGCATCTGTCGATTCGCTCGCAATGTCGCCCTGCGGCGCGAGGGCCGTGACCATGCCCTGGTCGTCAATGTTGAGAAGCACCATCGCTCCCGGAGCAGTGCCGCCCTCGTCGGTCACGATGACTTGGTGGACGCCCGGCTCCAGATCCGACGGCAGCACACCATGCAGGCTGACCACACCGGAATCCGGCACAACTGCGGTGCCGATCACCACCGGGGTGGACCGCACCGTGAGCGTCACGATCGACCCGGGGGTGAATCCTTCGACATTAATATCGACCGGGGCACCCGCCGCACGATCGCCCACGCCCACGCCCAGGGCGATGTGGGTCGACGACCCTTGACCGCCGCCGAAGATGCCACCATCGGCAATCGCGGCCGCGCCATTGGCAGCAATGTCCTCGCCCGATGGCTCGCCCGGTTTGCCCGACGTCTGATCCGAGGCTTGGCCAGCTGACGGCGACGCGTCGATTGGCGTCCCCGTTGGCTCGTCCGTTGGCGTATCCGTTGGCTCGTCCGTTGCCGAGTCCGACGCTACGTCGGTCGGTTGATCCGTCGGCGAGTCCGTGGGCTCATCGGTTGCGCCGTCTGTTGCGGCATCGGGTGACGAGCCAGATGACGTGCTGCCCGAGTCCGACGATTGCGGATCCGGGGACGTGGATAGGTCTGTGGGTTCGTCCGTCGGTTCGTCAGTGGGACTATCCGTCGGTTCGTCCGTGAGACCGTCCGTGGGACTGTCGCTTCCATCAGTCGCACTGGAATCAGCGCCAGGGTCGGGATCCTGAGAATCGTCGACTCGGATGATGATGGAGTGGCGTCCCAACGTGACGTGGGCGCTGGTCGCAGCATCCACCGGCGACGCTTGGATCAGGAGTGGGATCCACGCTGATGCAGCCACGATCGCGACGGCGGCGGCCGATCGCAGGCCTGCCTGCAGCCGCATTTCCATGACCGGATAGTAGGCGCCCCACCTGTGGCGTCAGGACTTGCCGAGCATCTTGCGGATCGTCATGCGGGGGATGTCGGTGAGGCTGGCGACCTTGTTCTCGCTGAGAACTTTTCCTGTGACAGTGCTGCGAACCACGGCCGCAAGCTCGTCCCGGGCCGCGCGCTCACGCTTCTTGGCCGCGCGCCACTCCTTGGTGGCAGCTTTGAGTGCCTTCTCTGCCTCGTCCTTGGAATGCGGGGCAGGGACGTGGGGCGTCACGCAGGCAGCTTGTCGGCGAGCGGGGCCAACGTCTCATGCAGGTCACGCCACTGCAGGGCCTCGTCGATATACGGGGTGTCGAAGTGAACACCGCACGAGCAGTCCAGGGTGAATCGGCACAGGCCAGTGGCGAATGCCGATTCGATCATGTGGTTGGTAGGCCGTCGTGTCAGAAGCTGGACGGACGATTCTGACGATCGGGCACGATGCATGAACGAGAAATTCATGGCACCTCCTTGTGGCAATCTTCCAGGACATCTGTCTATCTGTGTACTAAAATGCAGTATAGGCATAGACAACCCGAACTGTCCACCACTAGACATCCCTTGCGCGTGTCGCCTCAGTCGTACCCCTCCCGGCAGGCACCATTGCCTCATGCGACGACCACGGGCACTCCTCACCCGGGCCGCCCTGGCCGGTGCCCTGGGGGTCCTCTTTGCGACTGTCCTCGCCCCCTCACCGGTCTTGGCCTCCACCTCGGTCAAGCACCCGCGCACGATCTCGGCCCAACTGACCGCCTTCGGCTTCCCCAAGATCCCCAACACGATCGCCTGGGCGCCCGGCACCGCCTACGTGTCGACGTCCACCGCCCCCGCCGGGACCGAATTCACCATCGGCGGAGTCGCCCCGGCGTCGACCAAGCCCGGCACCGTGCTGACCCTTCGGCGCGTACGATTCCCGGGAGCCAATGGCTCAGGGGTCATGCGAGACCTCGGTGTCACAGCAACTGTGGCCAAGAACCGCACCTTCATGCTGCTGCCAACCCTGAGCCTGGTGGGCACATGGGCGTATGCGGTGGGCTACGAAACTGAGGGTGACTCCCCCGAGTTCATCGGGTTTCAGTTTCAGCTCACTACGACAAAGGCGCTGTAGCCCTAAAGCAGCCCGAGCGCTTCGACCTTGGCTCGCAGGTCAATGTCGGAAGGCTCGACCACATACGTGCCGTCGCTGAATGAAATCACCGGAATGGACTGCTTGCCGCTGATCTCGATGGCCCTGTCGCGACCGGCATCGTCTGCGGCCACGTCGATGTAGTCGTAGGCCACACCGAGGGTGTCGAGCAGTCGCTTGGATCGGCGGCAGTCACCGCACCAGTCGGCGCCGTACATCGTGATTGCAGATTGGGACATGACGAAACCTCCAGAGTCAGCAGTTGCGCGATTATGCGACAGACCGAGCCCCTACGCTCCATGACCATGTCCGCGCCTCAACGCATCGCGAGCCTGGTGCCCTCACTCACCGAGGCGGTTGCCGCCAGCGCACCCGGCCGGCTCATCGCCGCCACCGACTGGTGCACGCACCCGGTCGACCTTGAGGTGACCCGCATCGGTGGGACAAAGAATCCCGACGTCGCAGCCATCATGGCGCTCCAACCCGACCTCGTGATCGCCAACGCGGAGGAGAACCGCGAGCCCGACCTCGCGGCGCTACGCGCAGCCGGATTGCAGCTGCACGTCACGGACATTCGCACGGTGGCCGGGGCACTGGCGAGTTTGCGGCGGCTGATGGCTCTGATCGACGCCGAGGACACCGACTGGCTCGACCGAGCCGATGCCGCTTGGACCAACCCTCCGCAGGTCACCACACCATCAGGCGGCCAGTTGCACGCCGTCATCTCGATCTGGCGTCGCCCATGGATGCATCTGGGGTCCGATACATATGCGGGAGACGTGCTGGCACGACTTGGGGTTGCCAACGTTCTGGCGCAAAGCAGCGAGCGATATCCGAAGATCGCACTGGACGAACTGCCGCACTATGACCTTGTCGTCCTGCCCGACGAGCCGTACGTCTTCACGGCCGATGACGGTCCCGAGGCGTTTCCCGGCACACCCGCCGCACTCGTGAGCGGGCGCCTGCTGACCTGGTACGGGCCGGCGATGGTGGAGGCACCCGTGGAACTAGCCGCGGCCGTCAATGCGGCACTCGCTTGGCCGAGCTAGCGAGCCATGTACCCACCATCTATGTAAAGTTCCGAGCCCGTGACGAACTCCGCGTCGTCGCTCGCGAGATAGGCCACGCCGGCCGCGATGTCCTCGGGTCGACCCAAGTGCCCCATCGGCGTGAGATCGAGCATCATCTGCTCAGCCGGTGTACCCATGGCTTCATCAAGCAACGGCGTATTGATGAAGCCGGGATGGATCGAGTTGACGCGGACCCCCGTCGTGGCCCAGTGGATAGCCGTCGACTTGGTGATCGCCCGCACCGCACCCTTCGCAGCGTGATACGCCGGCGAGCTGCCGAAGCCACCACTGGAGCCGAAGATTGAACTGATATTGATGACGGATCCATGGCCAGATGAGTGAAGTGCGGCAGCGGCCGCCTTCATGCCGAGGAACACACTGGTCTGCGTGATCGCGATAACGCGTTCGTAGTTCTCCAACGGGGTTTCCTCGATCACGAGCAGGTCACCTATCCCGGCATTGTTGACCAAGATGTCGAGGCGTCCGAACTCCTCGATCGCCGTAGACACTGCAGCCGTCCAGTCGGACTCGCGAGTCACATCGTGACGCAGAAACACGGCCCTTCCCCCCGACGAGGTGATGCCGTCGACGATCGACTGTGCATCAGCGATATCCGTTAGCAGCACCGCCGCCCCTTCGGCGGCGAGCCGCACAGCGGTGGCACTGCCGATGCCCCCGGCCGCACCCGTCACTAGCGCAACTCGCCCCGTAAGTCGCTCCATGGATTCCCCACCCTTCTCACGTGGGCCCGACTATCCACCTGATCTGCCGCATCCGCTATACCTTTGACATGAATGAGGAGACCTACACCCACCTGATGCTCACCATCGCGCAGGCGTTCGAGATCGTGGCGGCGGTGGTCCTGATCGCTGGCCTGCTGTGGTCGGCTTTCATCACACTGCGAATGCTCGTGCGGACAAGGCAGGGCGCGAAGTCCTACAGCCTCATGCGTCAGGCCTTCGGCGGATCGATCCTGCTCGGCCTGGAGATCTTGGTGGCGGGCGACCTCATCCGCACCGTCGCGGTCGCACCCACGCTCGACAACGTCCTCGTGCTGGGCATCATCGTGCTGATCCGCACCTTCTTGAGCTTCAGCCTCGAGATCGAGATCGAGGGCACCTGGCCGTGGCGGCGCGTGCTGACGTCGGGAGCCACCGTCATGAAGCGCGCAGCCGACAGCACCAAGGCTGAGTAGTTTAGATCGACTGCGCGTCACCTTCTGCAAGAAGTCGACCTAGTTTTGGGGCTTCAACTTCGGCAAAAGTCCAGATCAGATCTGGCTGAGTCCGGTGGTAGTGATGAGCAAGGACGATGCGCAATCCGGCAATGCCCGTCCAATCTACTTCTGGGTAGATAGCTCGAAAACTTGCAGAACATTTAGTCGCCGCTTCTTCGATGATTTCAAGCAGGAGTTCGGCAGCTCGCAGAAGGATCCGCTGATCCACCAATGATGCTTTCCGAGCAGCAACAACGGCACCTAACGCCTCGCACGCCTCCGCGATCACGTGAGCATCGCGTGGCTTCAATGCGCCGATCGGAATTACATCAACGGAGCATCCAAGAAGTTCTCTTAGATCGTTTTCAAGATGAATCTGGTCAAGGATTGATGCGCCCGGAGCAAACTCCACTAAAAAGTCCACATCGGAATCTGCAAGGTCTTCGGAGCGAGCAACGGACCCAAACACCTTGATGTCTCAAGCATGGCGAAACGCAAGGAGACCCTTGAAGTTCCCACAGTCGAAAGCCCCTACGCACCGACAACCACGAGCACAACCACATCCACCGCAACGGCGCCCATGAGCGCATGAAAGGTCGCCGCACGCGACGACGAGACCCGGGCATAGAGAGCGGCCGCTATGTACCCGGCTGCCACGACAACAGCGAACCACCACCGTCCGGTCACTGCTTCCGCGGCAAGAATCACCGATGCAACCGCCAGCAGGACCCAGCACAGCACGGCGGTGCGTCGAACACCCAGATGCACTGCAGCACCGCCGAGACCACCACTGCGATCGGTCTCCACATCGGGCAGGGCATTCGCCAGATGAGCACTCACTCCGATCACGGGGAAGACCACCAGCAGCCACATCGGTGGAGCGCCGTTGCCGGCGCCATACGAAAGGAATGGCGGCAGTGCCGCGAATGCCACGGCGTATGGCAGCCACGACCACGCCGTGCGTGACAAGCGAAGGTTGTAAAGCCACGCTGCAGCCAGAGCCAGCACATGGAAACTTCCGCCAACCCAGCCAGCCACGATCCAGCTCAATGCAACCGACAGCACCAAGGCGCATATCGCTGAGGGCCACAGCACACGGGCCGACGCATGTCCCGAGACCACCGGCTTTGCCTCTCGGCCGACCGCCAGATCCATGCGCGCGTCGTGAGCGTCGTTGCTCCAACCCACCGACAGCTGACCCACGAGAACACAGGATGCGAGTCCCAGAAGAGACCACCCGTGCCAACCCAGACTCCAGCCGACCATCGTGATGAGCACGGTCATGACAGCCGTCGGCCCTGGGTGACAGGCGCGCACGAATCCCCCGAGGCTCATGTCGCGCCATCATCCGCCATGCGTGCCTCGCCAGTAGCGTCGACCCATGGGATCCCCCGCCTATGACCGCTTCTGGGGCGCCGCACTCGTCCTCACACGAAACTTTCACCACACGGTAGACCGCCTGTCCGGCGGGCGTCTGGGCACGCACTTCCCCGGCGGCGCGCAGGTGGTGTGGATCCAGACGATCGGCCGCAAGTCCGGCGAATGGCGGCGCACCGCACTGCTGGGGGCGCCCGATGGCGACACGTGGATCATCGCCGGCTCGAACGCTGGTCAGGAACGCGTCCCCGCCTGGGTGTTCAACATCCACGCCCATCCGGCTGGCCGACTCGAGATCGGCAAGGACATCAGGGACGCCACGTTTGCAGAGCTGCACGGCGACGAACGGACGGCCGCGTACTCGCTGCTCGTCAAGGACTGGAAGAGCTTTGCGATGTATGGGCGCAACGCTCAACGCACCATTCCGGTATTTCGCATCACGCCTACACTTCGTCCATGAGTCAGCCGCTTGACCGTGCCGCACACGAGGAATCGTGGAGACGGCTCAACGGCGCTGACCTCGATGTCCTCGTCATCGGTGGGGGCGTCACCGGATGCGGCGTCGCGCTCGACGCCATCACCCGCGGACTCAGCGTTGCACTGGTGGAGTCACGCGACCTGGCCAGTGGTACGTCATCTCGGTCAAGCAAGCTATTTCATGGTGGGCTGCGCTATCTCGAGCAGCGCGACTTCAGATTGGTGCGGGAGGCCCTGCACGAACGCGAGCTCATGCTCACTCGCCTCGCGCCACACCTCGTGCATCCGGTCACCTTTCTGTATCCACTGCAGCATCGCGTGTGGGAGCGCCCGTACGTAGCCGCGGGTCTCACGATGTACGACACCCTGGGCGGGAAGAAGTCACTTCCACGACACAGGTATCTGTCACGTAGCAAGGCTTTGGCCACGGTGCCGGGCATGAAGACCGATGCGCTCGTAGGTGCGATGCAGTACGGCGACGGGCAGACCGACGACGCACGTCACACCATGATGGTTGCCCGGACCGCTGTTGAGCATGGAGCACTGGTGCGCACATCGACACAGGTGACCCGATTGCTGCATGAGCCATCACATTCGGACGGCAACATGGTCGTCGGCGCCGAACTTCGAGACACCGAGACAGGTGCGACCTGCCTGGTACGGGCACGCGTCATCATCAACTGCACGGGAGTCTGGACCGATGACATTCAAGGAATGGTCACCGATCATGTGCCGTTTCGGGTGCGCGCATCCAAGGGCATCCACATCACCGTTCCTCGTGAGCGCATTCCATCTGAGACCGGCCTCATCCTGCGCACCGAGAAGTCCGTGCTTTTCGTCATTCCGTGGAAGAACCTCTGGCTCATTGGCACAACCGACACTGATTGGCACCTCGATCTTGCGCACCCGGCAGCGAGTGCGAGCGACATCGACTACATCCTCGACCACGTCAACTCCGTCCTCGTCACACCGCTTACCCAAGCGGACATCGTCAGCGTGTACGCGGGGCTGCGACCGCTCCTGGCCGGTGAGTCAGATCAGACAAGCAAGCTGTCACGCGAGCATGCCGTCTCTCGCGTGATGCCCGGGTTGGTGTCCATCGCCGGCGGCAAGTACACCACCTATCGCGTCATGGCCAAGGACGCGATCGATGCTGCGTTGCCTGACCTACCGGAGTCGACCGGCGCCTGCGTGACACAGGACAGGCCGATCATCGGCGCACACCGGTACGACAGCCTGCTCGCACAGGCAGACGTGTCCGCACGGCGTTACGGCATCACACCTGATCGCATGCGCGGCCTGCTTGGTCGATACGGCAGCCTGGTCACTGAGGTACTCGATCCGATGACGTCGGACCCGCGGCTTGCCGAACCTGTCCATGGAGCACCCGGCTACCTCAATGCTGAGATCGTGTACGCGGTGACGCATGAGGGTGCTCTTCACCTCGACGACATCCTCGCCCGGCGTACTCGCATCGCCATGGAGACTCGGCACCGTGGCACAGAGTCGGCGGGCGACGTAGCCCGACTCGTCGCACCGCTACTCGGATGGAACGCCGTGCGCGTGGCAAGCGAGGTCAGCGCCTACGTGGCACGAGTGGAGTTCGAGCGCGCGTCTCAGGAGCAGCCCGATGATGCCGAAGCCGAAGCTGTGCGACTGCTCGCACCCGATACTCGCCATCCCGTCGCGTTTGGGCACACGCATGCGTGATGCACTACCCAGCGCGATCCTGTTCGACATGGACGGCACGCTTCTGGATACCGAACCCATCTGGTTCGAGGCAGAGATTTCGGTAGCCGCTGATCTCGGGTTCACCTGGACCGACGACGATCAGGCGCATTGCCTCGGCGGGCCGCTCGAGCGCGTGGGCCGTCACCTGGTGGAACGTGCCGGAAGTGCATGCGACTCGCTCGAGGTGAGCGCGGTCCTGCTGGCTCGGGTGGAGCAGCTGTTTCGTTCCAGCGACATCGTCTGGCGTCCCGGTGCTGTGGACCTGCTCCGCGACTGCCTCGATCGGAACCTCCCCACCGCACTGGTGACGGCGTCGAGCGTCAACCTGGTCGACGCCGTGCACGATCGGATGGCCGCAGAACTTGGCACCCCACCGTTCGACGTCCTCGTCACAGGCGATGTCGTCCCGCATTCCAAACCGCACCCAGCGCCATTCCTCATGGCCGCCGAACGTTTGAGCCAGCCGATCCGCGACTGCCTGGCACTGGAGGACTCCCCCACCGGCGTTCGGTCAGCCTGGATGTCGGGGTGCTGGGTCGTTGCCATCCCGCACATCGCGGAACTGCCCCACGACCTCGACCCGCATGTAGTCGACACGCTGCACGGCAACAGCCTGCTCGATCTGTGGTCACAGGCCCGACGTCGCGAGGACTAGTCCTCTTCGCCGATATCCTCGTTCCACAGGGTCGGGTTGGCATCCATCCAGGCGCGGAACATCTCCTTGGTCTCGGCATCGTCGAGTACGACGACCTCAACCCCATGGCTGCGCAGCCAGTCCTCACTGGCCTGGAAGTGCGTGTTCTCGCCGATGACGACGCGGGGAATCTTGTAGAGCATGATCGTTCCCGCACACATGTAGCAAGGGGACAACGTGGTGTAGATGGTCGAGCGCGCATAGACGCTCGCCGCCTGGCGTCCAGCATTCTCGATGCAGTTGGTCTCACCATGGTGGATAGAGCTGCCGTGCTGCACCCTGCGGTTGTGGCCGACCGCCAGAACCTTGCCGTCGACCACGAGGCTTGCCCCGATGGGGATGCCGCCCTCGCTGAGACCCTGACGGGCCTCAGCAAGGGCGGCGGCGTAAAACTCCCGATCGGTCAAGGTCAGGCGCCCGGGATCCGCAGTGACTCGTCCATCTTCTCGTTGGTGAGCTTGTAGAAGATGAAGTAGAGAACTGCAGAGACAACGAAGCCGACCTCGAAGGCGATGTCTCCGAACGAGGAATTCGCTGCCGGCACGAGGCCGACGTAGAACACCTGGTTGGAGAACAGCCAGATCGACACGAACATGCCGATCAGCATCGCCAGGAAGCCGCTGGCTGGGCTGTGGTTCTTGTCGAACATGAAGCCGTCGACCTTGTGCTTGCGCCGGAGGATCTGATCCATGAGGAAGACGCCCAGCCACGGACCCACCCAGTAGGCGATGACCAGCAGGAAGTTCTCGAACGAGGCCACGTTGTCCAGGCCCCAGTAGGCCAGGAGCGCGCCGAGAACGCCGAAGATCACCACCGAGATCACGCGACGCGCCTTGGCGCCCACGTTGAAGCCCATCGATAGGAATGACATCGACCCGGAGTACAGGTTGATGGCATTGGCGCTGATACTGCCGATCACGATGCCGATGAGCACAAGGTCGGCAATCGCGGTGGGCATCACCTTGGTGAATTCCGACGTGGGACTTCCTCCATCGATGCTCATGTATGTCGCACACAGCGCACCGACAACCTGAAGCACGAAGCACGACACGAATACGCCGAGACCAGCCCACAGGCCTGTTGCCCGCTTGTTGACGGTGGCTGGCAGATAGCGGGTGTAGTCGGACGCGAAGGGGTTCCATCCGGCCGCATAACCGAACGTGGCGCCCACGACGATGAGGAAGCCCCCGATGCCGCCACCACCCTGCGCCGCACTGGAGTCAGCATGACCAACGGAGAAGATGATTCCGAGGACGAAGATCACCGCAAGGATCGGGAAGGCGATGCGCTCCCACGCCTGCAGCAGGTTATGGCCGAAGTACGCCACCAGGACCTCGATGACGACGACGATCAGCAGCGCGAGCTTGGCGTCCATGTGCGTCAACGTCGCTAGGGCGAAGGCGCCAGACACGCTGTTGACCGCGAACCAGCCCACGCCGGCGATGATCGCGTTGAGGCCCGCCGGCAGGATGTTGCCGACGTAGCCGAACGAGACGCGCGAAATGATCATCTGCGGTACGCCGGCCTTGGGGCCGCGCGCGCTGAGGATGCCCTGGAAGATCGCCCCAAGGCCGGTGCCGACCAACGCAGCCAGCACTGCCTGGGGAATCGTGAGCTGGAAGTACCAGACCGAGATCACGCCGAGGAAGATGGTGGCGAACTCCAGGTTCGGTGACATCCACGTGGCGAACAGGCCGATCGGCTTACCGTGACGTTCCTTCAACGCGATGAACTCCGCACCGCCAGGTTCGACAGCACCAACCTTGGTGCCGTAGTCGCCTTCGCGGACTTCCGCGACAACTGAGTCAGCAGACATCCGATCTCCTTTTATGTCAGGCGTGAACGTGCTTGCCTTAGGCAACCTAGACGGCTGCACATGTCTAGACAGTAAAATCTGTGTTTCTGGTCGTGTCGCACTGTTCCCCAAGACCGCGTGACTCATCGACAACATTCGTCACAGGTTCATCGCACGCTACGCGTCAGTAACAAGCCTCAGGAAACAGTGATGGCGTCGTACCGCTGACGGACGAAGTCGCCGGCCCGCACCGACGGTAGGTCTGCCCGGCGGCCACGGGGTGGGCGCAAAGGCACGACCAACGCCTCGGGATCTGCCTCGAAGAAATACACGAGCGACATGAGTTCTTCGTCGGGTGCGCTCGCGGGCGGAGGAAGCACGCGATGACGATTGGACCGCCACCGTTCACCGGACCATCGCGCAATGAGATCACCGGTGTTGATGAGCAGTCCGCCGGGCACATGCGGCGCGTCAACCCAACCCTCACCATCAATGTCGATCTGTAGGCCGCCATCGCCGGGCTGGCGATCCAAAATCGTGAGCGTGCCGAAGTCTGTGTGCGGCCCGATGCGGTACTGGTTCGCGGATGGAGCACCTGTCACCTTGATCGACGGGTACCAATTGATCTGGAACGACCAACTCGGCCCCGTGGTGAACTGCCGCAGGTAGCCGGCCTGCTCACCCAACGCGAGGGAAAACAGCTCCAACAGCTCGTCAGCCAGCGACCGCATGAGACCGAGGTACTGCTCCAGGGTCGGTTCAAGGTCAGGGACCTGGGCCGGCCACACATTGGGCAGAAACCACGCCGCATCGGGGCCTTCGCGGCGAGGTCCCTCGGCACCGACGATGAAGGACTCCTTGAGGTCGGGGGCGGTGCGGGTGCCCTCCGAGAGACCGTTGGCCTCGCCACCTATCCCGAGCCAACCGCGTCCGCCCACCCGGGACGAGATCGCCTCCTTGTCCGGGCGGGGCAGCCCGAAGAACTCCCGGCCCAGGCTTCGGACCTCGGTGGGCAGGGCTGTCGGCACGCCGTGGCCGGTCACGACCAGGAACCCCACGCGCTGAAGGATCCCATCGACTTCCGCGGCAAGCTCTTGTCGGTCCGCCTCGGACCCACTCAACCAGCGGGTCAGATCGACAACGGGCACGCCCTGATCGGCCATGGGACCTCCTGCCGCTTCGACGGCCCGCGCATGCGGACCGGGTGGCTGGCAACGTAGCACCGCCCGACCGCTCATTCCCGGGCTCCCGACCGCTAATTCCCGGGCTCCTGCACACCGCGCCCTGACGGTGCGGCAGACTTCGGCCCATGCGCATCGTTGCCGTCATGGCCAATAAGGGAGGGGTCGGCAAGACCTCCATCACCTTGGGATTGGCTGGCGCCGCCGCCGTCAAGGGGATGGCCGTCCTCGTCATCGATCTCGACCCCCAAGGCAATGCCACCAGCCACCTGCGCACCCGTCCGAGCAAGGTCTCCGTCGTGGATGTGCTGGAGCACCCCACATCAGCGACCCTCATCGAAGCGATCTCCGTGTGCGACTGGGACGCCGACATCGGCGAGGTCGACATCGTGCCGTCCTCCCCCGATGCCATTCGTTTCGATGCGTGGCGCGGGAGC
>Ga0136641_1000691_pt1 | contig 14275 bp, 13 predicted proteins | sample EliLak1302023Y_FD_115312 | JGI IMG/M metagenome (GOLD analysis project Ga0136641, IMG submission 115312) | Freshwater microbial communities from Elizabeth Lake, Yosemite National Park, California, USA - 13020-23Y | ecosystem: Environmental > Aquatic > Freshwater > Lake ...
AAAAAAAGTGCTCAAAAAGTTGGTTGTATACTAAAAAAAGTGCTCAAAAAGTTGGTTGTATACTAAAAAAAGTGCTCAAAAGGTTGGTTGTATACTAAAAAAAGTGCTCAAAAGGTTGGTTGTATACTAAAAAAAGTGCTCAAAAAGTTGGTTGTATACTAAAAAAAGTTAGTTGTGTACTAAAAAAAGTTGGTTATGTTCTTAAACTCAGAAGGTATAGTCTAGCTATATTTTATTTTGCGTACTTTTTTAGTACACAACTGGTTTTGCGCAGTTTTTTAGAATACAACTAGCTTTTTGCGCAGTTTTTAAAAAAAGTGCAAAGTGCATATATAAAGAATGGGTGCGTTATTTATATTAAAGACGACATGGGAATTCCATCCTATTATCGTAAACTGTGTAGTGTTATCAAGGGTCTATCCATTCGGCATTTGCAAAGTGCAGCAAATGCAGTAGATTGGTTTTTTATGGATTTTAACTGTCTCGTCTATCATTGTTTACGCCGACCTGAGATGCCTGTCTACACCGCATCGATGACCCAGATAGAGCAAGATGAATGGGAGCAGCAATTGATTGATTGTGTTACCGTCTATTGTCGCAAGGTGATTCAACACGTTGCGCCAACAAAAGGAGTGTACATTGCGATAGATGGGGTGGTACCCATGGCCAAAATGCGTCAGCAACGGCTGCGCCGTTTTAAATCCGTGTGGCTAAAGAAGCATGGGTCTTCGGAGTCTGGTGGATGGGATACCAATGCCATTACGCCTGGTACTGTGTTTATGAAGAAGTTGCGCATGGGCCTGGAAGGCATGATTCGACAGTACTCACCTATATCTAACGCTAAAACACCCTTATGGAAACTCAGTAGTAGCGACGAGCCAGGAGAAGGAGAGCATAAAATCATGGCACAATGGCGGACAGGCCAGTATCCAGGGAATGTGGCCATCTATGGTCTGGATGCAGACCTGATTGTCTTGTCGATGCTGGGACTTATCTGTCAAGCTCAACGTAAGGTCTGGCTCTTTCGTGAAGAGGTAGAAAAGGGGCAGATGGTGTATGATGCCACAGGTAATGAAGTCTTTGAATGGTTTTCGATTCATTTGTTGCGGGACTGGCTGACGGCGTCATTTCCATCTGAAGTCCAGCAGCGACAGTTCATCCTTGACTACTGTTTTGCCATGTCTGTACTCGGCAATGATTTCTTACCCAGCTCCCTCGGCTACAAGATGCGTGAGGATGGTCACGATGCACTACTTCGCATTCTGCAACAGCTATCAGTACAAGGGGTCACTCTTATTCAACCCGATTTGGAAATCAATCAAGAGGGATTGACGGCTCTCTTTCGTAGCTTAGCCACCCATGAATCGGATCGTATTCTGAGTTATATCTTAAAAAAACAGCAACAGGCGCGTCATGCGATAGAAACAGGACTGGGTGAGAACAATTGGCCCCTCGGCCACATCGAAGAGAATCAGTTCATGCATGATACACTGCCAAAGCAGCTACATCCTTCCTGGCGTATCAAATATGTCAAATGGCTAGGGCTGCCTTTTAGCGATACTTCTGTGCAACAGCTGTGTGCGGAATATCAACAAGGGGTACGATGGATATGGGCTTATTATATAGGACGTCCTGTATGCTACAACTGGTTTTATCCCTATGCACTGCCACCCCTGTGGGAATATTTGGCCCATGCCACCCCATGTATCAACTCCATGATAGTTCGAGTACAGGCGGAGGACATTCGACCCGTGGAACAGTTGGCACTCGTGTTGCCATTGGAGAGCTGGTCACTGATTCCATCACAGTCTGTGGAACAAAGATTACCAAAAATTGCTTCCCAGTTTTATCCCACTGAATTCTCCTTTGATTCTATGGGAAAGCGATTCTTCTGGGAATGTGAATCCATGATTCCTCTGCCGACAATTCTGGAAGTGAAGGCACTGATGGCCAAGGATACCATTGCGTAATATTCTATCTAAACTAAGTTGGATGGAAATATAGAATGGGGAACCAATCCTCGGTGGACCCCGTCCATGTCCGTATGTATTCCAATATGATTCAAATTACCCAGCCGCAAAAGCGAGTCCAGGTCATTCAGACCTGCATGGCATCCATGGAATATGTTAATTCAGCCAAACGGGCAGGGATGTATAGTTATCTGATGCATTACATTTCTACGGTACAATCGGGTGGTACACCCCCGTTACTTCCGGGAGAAAACGGGTCTAACGTAGGCCACTCTATAACACAAGGTGCACAAGGTGCACAAGTCGCCCGCTCCTTACAACCCATGATGCATGGCGGGCCTGGTAGTGCGACTCATCCGTCACTGTTGAATGCACCCAATGCAGCCACGTATACGCGTGGCCAAGCTCTTGTCCATCACACCGATAACACGCCTAGTTGGAAAGTCATCACCGATACCCCCAAACAAAAGGCCATGTCTTACTTCTCTTCCTGTCTTGAAGTTCTCAGTATCCAGGAAGAAGTAGCACTGACCGAAGATTCCCTAAAAAAGGCCTACAAACGGATGGCACTTAAAGCGCATCCTGACAAGGGTGGGTCCGAAGAGTACTTTGAAGCAGTCACTCGTGCATATGCGTATTTGACGGAGATTCTGTCATTTATGAAAGGCGGTCGACGAACTGCGAATGCAGGTGCGGTGGACGTCCCTACGAATGTGCGGATGAGTCGTGACCAGGATGCGAAGGCGTGGGACAATGGAGGGAAAGAGCCCGTTCGTCTTAGTGCTAAGAATCTGGATATGAATGCATTTAACCAGTTGTTCGAGCAAACCCATATGCCTGACCCTGATTCGGATGGATATGGCGATTGGTTGAAATCAAGCGATGCCAGGGAAACCGGTCCGAAGTTTAAGGGCGAATTCAATCGCGACGTGTTCAATCGGATGTTTGACGATGAATCAAAAAAAGGCGGACACCAGAAGTCACAGAATCTCATCGTCCATCCTGGCCAAATGGCCCTGACACTGAACCCAACGACGGGGGTAGACCTGGTGGGAGAGCGACCTGATAGCTATACTGCTGCCCCCAATTCACGCTTCCAATACACCGATTTACGTGGGGCGTATACCTCAGACAATACAGTTTCGGACAAAGTAGCAAATGTGTCCGTGGGTGAGCGTAACTATGAACAGTACAGGGCATCCCGTGAAAGCGCTCCTGACCCTTTTAGCCAGACCGAGCTGCATGGCATTCGTGAATTTGAGACACGTCAAAAACAACAGGACGACATGCGGGAGCGACGGCGGGCTGAAATGGCGGTTCGCAATCAACAGTACCATGACCAGATGAAACGCATGGTGATTACGGATGGGACAGATTATAGCCAGGGGCAGAAGAAGATTGGTTACTAATGCACTTTTTAAAAAAAAGTGCGCAAAAATCTGGGGGGGAATTGTCCAAAATCTGGGGGGAAATTGTCCAAAATCTGGATGGAAAGTGCACAAATCGTTGGGTAGTCCACATCGTTGGGTAGTCCAAACAGTTGGATGGAAACTGTGCCTAAATATATCTATACAGTGTAACTACACGGAATGTCCCTCTTACAACATGCCCTCTACCTCTTTCATTTTACCTCTATGGATGAAGTCTCCTCTGCCACCTTGAAACAAGCTTTCAAACGACAGGTATTAACCGCTCATCCTGACAAGGGCGGCAGTGAAGCGGAATTTGACCAGATGTTATCTGCCTATCTTTATTTGATGGAAATGACCCAGCGTCTGTCAGGCGGTCGCACTGCACTGCAACATGTGAATGCACCAGATGATATTAAGGAATCACGAGCCAACGAGGCACGGGCGAATCAAATCATCAATGAAATCTTTGAAGAGGTGGAGCGTGACCAACAGGAAGAAAAAGACCAGTCTGGTCGTGTCAAGGTAACAACAGCATTTCATGAAGCATTTGAGAATGTTCATCCACAGAGCAATGGATACAGTGAATGGCTCAAAGAAGATGCAGGAGATACCCTGGCGTATTCCGAGGAGGGGTTGTACAAAGAGGTAACCATCCAGGCCACCCTTGGCTCCGAAAAGGATTTGAATCAAGTATTTGAGGCGAAGATGGCACTGGCACCCAAGGTGGCCTCCACCTCACTATTACACCCTGATGAAATGGCATATGGCTCTTGCGCCATGGGAGTCACCTTGATAGAAGATGGGAAAGGGTATAGCTCATTTCCAGGTATGAATCCTGAATACTGTGACGTGTATGCCGCCTATACCTCGGAAAATACGGTGTTGGACAAAGTACAGTCTTCGACCGTGGATGGTCGTCCAAAAACCTTAGAAGAATTTATGGCAGAGCGAGACCGAGTCTATGAATGCTATCAGGATGAGGAGCTAGAGGCCATTGCGGAGTATGAACGACGACGATTTGAAGAAGAGAAGCGCCATAAGAACCAGGTAACACAGTATTTTAGCGGGTCGGTGAGATTGATTGAAAAAGATGTTATCGAAGACACTGTCGAAAACACTGTCGAATCAAAGGCAGACCACCATGGCTTTTGTATTCAGATAGGGAGATAATATAGGTGGTATATAGAGAATATGGATTCAATTCATATGTTAGTTATCATTTTAGGGGTTTTGTTTGCAGTGGCACTGGGCTACGCCATCCTCTACTCCAAACAATTGCGTCACCTCAATCCCTTTATGGACAAGCATTTGTTGGAGCGAGGTATGGAGAAACCTGTCCTCTGGCTCTTCTATAACCATTCAGATACCAATCAGCGCGAATGGCAGGACTTTGGCGCTCGCTCTTCTCGCGCTCTGAACATCCCTTTTTTGAATCTATGTTATGAATCCATTGTGCATCATAACAAGGGCGAGTATCGCATTGAAGTCATATCAGGACTGTCAGGTGTAGCAGAAGTACTGGGTGGATGGGACCAACTTCCTCCCGGTTTCAGACAACATGGAGCAATTTCACCCATCAATGAAATGGAACTGAACTGGATACGCACTGCCATTCTGGCCAAATTTGGTGGTCTGTGGTTAACGCCACACACGGTCTGTCTGAAAGGATTTGGCGTGTTGCCCAAGGATAAAACTGTCTTTTTCGGCACAGACATTGATGAAACCTTTGCAGGACCTCAAGGCACCGCAGTGCCTGGATTTCGTGCCGTCTGGTCTCCAGTGGCGCATCATCCCATGTTTGAAGAATGGGCCGCCGTCTGTTATGACCGCATCGTAAAAAAGAGTGGTGGTGACCAAATTCGCGGCGATGTGAAGCATGATTTTGTACGATTTAGTACGGAATACGTGAAGACGGGTATCATCGTGGACCCCGCTGCCGAAGGACTGCGTAAGAAGAATGGCAAACGCATTCAACTCGAAGACCTGTTGTCCACAGGTACAGATGGAAATCTACCATTTGATGTTACTAGCTACACGGTCTATATCCCCTTTCCCTGGACAGAATTGCGGGACCGCGAAATGTTCGGCTGGTTCCTGCGCATGTCGGAGGAACAAATCATGAAATCGGATATTGCTGTTAAGTATCTGTTACAACACAAGTGATGGCTTTTACGACGTGTGAGTAACTATGACTCTGTCAGTGTTCGATACACCACATTCTGTAGCGCCACAATGCTGGTATTCCCCTTGCAATATGATATCCACGAGTGAATCAGAAACTTATGAATGAAAATATTTTCTTTGAAATTACCATTTCCAAATAAATTATTGATGACCTGAAAGCTCTCCAAGATGTCCTCATAGGCATAGCCCCGCTTCCAAATCTGCACCAAGCTAGTAATTGAATCCGTAATATGATTGGCCGACATTGCCGTTAACAGTGGAATAAAATCGACATAGAATGGGGCCGAGCACAGCATTCGCACCCGCTGAATGGTGATATCTAGATGAAACGTAACATGAATGTCACGAATCAGCTTCAACAATCGTATCAGGTCACTGATGTTGTTGCCCGCGATGTTAATCATCCAACTCCACATCTCTTCGGTCATTTGCTCAGGATGCGGCATCCGTACACTCTGGAGAAAAGAGCCTTTATGAACGACGATATCCAGGGTATTCATCGCGATGTGAATGCAACGTGAACGAAGGGCGGGAATAAGGTCCTCTTCGGATGTACCGATGAAGAGAAACCGCGTAATGTGCGAATAGGATTCCATTGGACGACGAAGGGCCTGCTGGGAGATTTGGGGAAAGGTGTCGACGTCGTCAATGATAACCCATCGAAACACGTTCTCTGCGATGGACATTTGCCGAATAAATAGGCTGACCTGGCCGCGAATGGTTTGAATACCGCGGTCCTGGTCTGGTCCTAAGAGCATACACTCATCCACCGTTTCAGCACCCCACAAGTAAGGGGTAGGTCGCTGTTTTTGCCTGGCATACGTGTGCAATAGTTCACGCATGAGTGTGGTCTTCCCGCATCCTGGGGCACCTGTAATAAAAATATGGCTAGGCGTGTCAAATTGTTGAACACACTCGTGCCATACCGATTCTTGACCAACGAGAGAGGTCATGAGCGCACGTTAGACGTTACACTATTTGTGCGTTTAGGTCTTCTATACTGACTTAAACACTTATGGACACCTTAGTATAACATGTCTTCTGCTAACCCTACTAAATCTCTCTATGATATCCTCGGCGTTACTAAACAAAATAGTTGCACTGAAATCAAGAAAGCCTTTTTAAAGCTGGCGAAGGTTCATCATCCTGACAAGGGAGGTAATCCTGAGACATTTAAGGAGATTACACGGGCGAGTGATGTATTGACCGATGAGCGGCGTCGTAAAGTATATGATGATTTTGGGGTGACCGATGAGCAAGCCATGCAACATGGTCCGCCTGGTGGCTTTCCTGGTGGTATGCCTGGGATGCCGCCAGGCATGCCTGGTGGACCTGGTTTCTCTTTCCCCTTCGAATTCAATATGAATGACCTGTTTGGAAATATGTTTGGCAATCCTCCTGTAGGTCAACGAGGACAGCAGCCGCAACGCAAGGGTAAGAAACCCGCCCCTATTATTCAGAATATTGGTATTACCCTGGAGCAATTCTATATTGGGCATCACATTGACATTAAGAACAATCGACAGTCTTTTTGCGCGACATGTGACCACAGTGGCGCCAAGGTCAAAGAGGTATGTAAAAAGTGTAATGGGCAGGGTGCGGTGAGTCAGATTATTCAGGTGGGACCCATGGCCATGCATACCACAGGACCGTGTCTAGACTGTCAGGGCAGGGGTGAGCGCGTGTTGGAGACCTGTAAACCGTGTGGTGGTACGGGATTTCTAAATGAACAGCGGGAGATTCCTATTAAAATTGTACCTGGTACGCGCTCCAATGAAATATTTGTGTTCAACGAGGTCTGCTCGGACCATCCTGCTTTTGAGCGGCCTGGTGACGCCCACATTGTGATTGGAGAAGATGCCAATGACCCTGCCTTCAAAGTATTCAAACGCAAGGGTCAGCAACAGCAGGACCTGGAAATGCGGGTGTCCTTGTCCTTGGCCGAGAGCTTGGTAGGCTGTGTCATTCAGGTGGACCGTCATCCTGGATATGATGAAGGGTTGTTTGTCAAGGTTCCCGCGGGTTCGTTTCAGAATGATGTGTATTGCTTGTCTGGTTTTGGTATGCCGATTGTGGGTAATATTGGAAAATATGGAGACTTGTTTATTGTGGTGGATGTAGTGGTTAAGCCTGTAGAACGGAAGCTGTTTCTGGACAAGGGACGGGAACTACTCGTGCCATTATTCGGAGATAAGGTGCGCGTGGTAGAATGCCCTGAGGAGGCGGCACAGGGGGATTTGTTTCTTCTTTGAGCTTTGAGCTTTTTAGGAAAAAGCTCGCAAAAATCCAGGTGTAGCTAGAGAGAGCTCGCAAAAATCCAGGTGTAGTACAATTATGATAATCATGATGGTACATGTTTATAATAATAGGTTCTGTGTATCACTACTTACTGAGACGCACGCTTATCCGCCAAGTCATACTCCACGGCTGTTCTCCACTCGGGGTGCAGACCTGCCTGAGCATATTGTGTCTGTGATTTCAAAAGCATGCCATCAGAAGGAAAGGGAGCATAACCAAGGGCACCACCACGATTGCGACGCTGGCGATGACGGTGGCTGCGCTGACGGTGGCTGCGCTGGCGGTGGCTGCGCTGACGGTGACAGTGCTTACGGGACTTCTTGGACTTCTTACGACGACCTCCTGATTGGTCTTTCATGCCAGCAATGTCCACCATGGCTTTGTCGAGGCCGCCAATGTGAGCTGGACCGCGAAGAGCGGCAGGTAGAACATCATATGCAGATCCAACAGGTGTGCCCGACAGGTGGCTTCCTCCATGCTGTCCAGCGTGGTATTTCATAAAATCACCGCCTTGTCCAGCTGACATCTTGGAGGACCAGCTACCTGCCAGGCTGGCAGAGACCGGTGCCCCTATTAAATGGTTACCGCCTTGGCGGCGCTGCTTGCGATGTGAGCGGTTGCGATTGCGTTGAGAGCGGTTGCTCCGCGATTTATTACGACGCATTTTGCTTTTTCCTTGATGTCTCTTTCTCCGGGATCCGCCAGTAGCTAGTAGTCCACAGGTCATTTCTATCTAGTCTTGTGATAAAAGATATATCGTTTGCCGATACTGTATCTATTTCAAAACAGTTCCGGTTTATAGAAAATTCAGTTAGAGATAATCCCCCAATAGAATAGAATGGAACATCCTCCTAAAAAACAGTGGACGGACGTGATTTCCAACAATGTTCTCTGTAATTACTTTTATGTCTTCTTTATCGTTTTTTCTGTGTGGGCCGCGGTATCCTTGGTAGGCGGTATCTGGATTTTTGCCACGAGCAAACTGTCCTTTGGCCTTTTGCTAACGCTCATCTTTAACATTATTCTGTCGTTTGGTATTTCCGCTTCATGGGCACTATTCTTATACTTAATTTGTGAACGTGCCTTGAAGCCTGCGATGGCGGAACACGGTGGTGCAGCTGGACATGGCGCACACGAGGCGATGGAAAATATGATGTAAAAAATAAGTGTTTGTATGTGCTGTATCTCAATACAATTAGATTGGATTGGGATAGGGCGTTATGAGAGTGTTACGAAAGTGTTACGAAAGTGTTAATTATCATATGCATCTTGAAGCGATGCCAGATTTACCTTACGTTTTTGAATCTTGCCAGATACAACATACAGCGAATTCTCAGTTAGAATAATAAAATCATCCGCTACTTTGTACAATTTCTTAATAAGCGATGTAAACTCCTCCTTTGATTTGACAAGAATCCGCTCTTTGGTTTCAGGGTCTTCGCCCAGAAATGCCATATTTTTATGAGTTTCCGCATAGTAATCCATCATAATCGCACGGTCGTCTTGTATGGCCAACTTGGCCGCTTGCAACATCGTTTGAGCAGAGGGCAACGGGTCAGCGGCTGCATTTGCGGCATTGGATGAGGTAAGTGCCGCCGATGCATTTCCTTGAGCTTGTCCTGATTGATTCTGAACCGGGGCGCTCATTGTCTAGGTCTGTCAATCATTCATACTTCGTTTTATTGTGTAAAACGCAGCACTAATTTTCATTTGGCAAATAAAGAACTGCTGCATGATATTTATCAAATACACTATTCAAGAAATCATAGGCAGCACGGATTTGTGTTAACTGTCTCGCCCCTGTCACAATAATACGTCCAGTTCGGAAGATACTAATGGTAATTCGTTTACATTCTCCTTCGCCTTCTCCTGTACCCTGGCCTTTACAGAAGTTAGCACACCTGCAAATACCAGTACCAGGATTGCGTGTATTGTAGAAGAATTTGGTATTCACACCCTGATAAATTGTCTTTTCAAGCATACTGAACAAGTTGTATTGATTAATCAAAATCTTATGAAGTGCCTCTTGATTAATAAACATATTAAGTGCATAGTCTGTATTGATAAGTTGAATGGATAGACGCTGAATCGATGGCTCGGCCACAAAGGGCGATTCTGGAAGAGAGGCAATGCATGATAGTAACCAATGAATTGAATCACTGGCAAATTTTTCAGAAGTAACACCTGTCATTTGAATACCACCGTTGGCAAATAGTTTTACGTTCACCTCTTTCCACCTGTCTTCCTTTTTCTCTTCATTAGGATACGTTTCTAGTTTCCTTCGCAGCACAATGGTAGACTGATTAAAGAAGGATTTAGATGTGATTTTACGATTGGTGAAGATGTCTTTGTGGCTAAATCCGAGTACCATGCTTTTATGCTCAAACTTCAGAATTCCCTCTTGAGGATACCAGATGGGAATAATTACAGCCTTTAACAAGTGGAATAGTTTATCAAGATTGATTTGAACCCCCCAGTGCGCTGTAATGACCATGGTGGAGATTCGGAGATTGGTCTTGGTATAGGGCGCAGCTACAGCTGCTACTACAGATGTATAGGGCGCAGCTACAGCTGCTACTACAGATGTATAGGGCGCAGCTGCAGCTGCTACTACCTTCTTTGTCATCACTGTCGCCATCTTGTATGAAGATTGTTGTCTTTATGATGCCCGACATTTCTGTTCAAATTTTTGTTTAAATTCCTGAATTAATTTTATGAATTGTTCTTCGATTTTATCATACAATGTTGTACTATCAACAATCAACGGATAAATCAGATTTATTCTATAAATAAGAGCATCATCAATGACCGAGAATATATTTGCGAGTAATAGTATTTCAGAGATGATGACCTGAAAATCAATATGTTCATCTTTCACAATCTCTTTAATTTCAGAGGGGTGACAGTGAATATACTTCCAAATACGGTATTCGATTTCGGATTTACGCATGGTTTGACGAAGGTCGCCGCGTGTAATCGCTGTGAAAAGATCATTACTGTCATTATTGCGATTGGGAGGGTCATAACGGATTTTTAGCAGTCGTTGACGTAGCTTAGGATGGATTCGACTTTGTGAATTACAGATAAGAATAACACACATGTCTTTTGGGTCATTATTAAGAATAGTTTGCAGGGATAACTGTGCAGCCTCCGTTAGCGTTTCACACTCGTCCAGAATAAGAAAGCGTGGGGCAAACTCCGTATCCACTCGCCAATCCACTCGCAAGAAAGGGAAGACTTTTTGACGAATGGACTCGAGACTACGTTCGTCTGCGGCATTCATGGAGATGCACATCAATGATTTGCGATTGCCCCAAATTTGTTCTACAAGCCAGGATGCACTCGTGGTTTTTCCTGAGCCTGGTGGGCCAAAGAGGAGCAAGTGCTGTAGAGTGGTGGGGTCCTTTAAAAACATAGAGAAGCAGTTTCGTACCCGCTCACACCAGAACGATGTATCAATCGTAGTCATGGTCGATTACTATGATGTCGATGGTTAAGCTTAAGTGGTTATTTTATGTGGAAATAGTATAGTATCATGTTTCACCCTATGATGTCTCTCTTTATTGCGGTACTTTTCTTTGTTTTGACGCCCGGCGTCCTATTGTCTCTCCCTGTGGGTGGTTCGTTACTGCAGAAGGCTGCTGTTCATGCGGTAGTGTTTGCCCTGGTGTACCACATTAGCCACAAAGCGGTCTATAAGATGATTTATGGTCGTTATTAAATGTATTAGATATTAATTACTAATTTTATTTGCATTAGTAAAAATTGGTTCGTCACCGCCTTTTACTAATATAAATAATTTATCATTATTCCAACCCATTGAATTCTTATTACAGTGGTCTAATTCTATGAAATAGTAATATTGGAAGTGCTTTAATACGGAACTCAATCTATTTATATAATCAGACTGGTTGTATGATTTAAATATATCTTCAATAATTAATATTCCTCCTGGTTTAAGATAATGATAAATATTTTCAATCACTCGTACTTGGTCTTCAAATTGATGTGTTGTATCTTCAATGATAATATCGTATAATGTATTTAATGTACTGCATGCATTTACAATACTATCTTTATTGGTTACATCTATCGTTGCCAGAGTTACTCTATCATTATTAAAAGTTTGTTTAAATTTATGTATCAAGTCATTATTGTATTCAAACCCATAGATGTTAGCATTTGAAAAGTATTCTTGCCACATACGTAATGAACCGCCGTCTAATATGCCTAATTCAGCGATATTTAACGGTGCATCTCTTTTATTTTTAAATATTTTATGATAAAATAGTGTGTATGGATGACAATGTCTACTGTCTGTAACATTATCTCGTTGCGATGATTTATAGAACGTTTCAGATACATCAAGATTTTTGAGAACGTTTCAGATACATCAAGATTTTTGAGCACTTTTTCTTAAAAAGTGCAAAGGGCCTAAATGTATCCCCGCGTGGAACATGACAGTATACCATGAGCGGTCGTGGTCGTGGTCGTGGAAAAGCAGCTTCAAAGTCAAAAGACAGCGCTAAAGACAGTGCTAAAGACAGTGCTAAAGACAATACATCCGATAATACAGTCAGTACGGATGAAACTGTCGAGAATCAAACTGTAGTACTTTCTGTAACCAAGCGCACCAGTAAGAAAAAGCAGTTTCCAGTGGTAGCTGTCATTACTCCAGATGGCATCGAAGGTGATTTATTGCAGTCTACACGTCGCCCTTTGATTGTTCATCTTCCTATTCAGAGTAAAAATGTACAAATGAATGATATGCCCATTGCATACAATCCACTACCACCCACGGAAGCGATGCCTTATGACAGTAATGCAGACAATCCATTCTGTGAAGAGGTAGAACAATTGTCATCTACTGCATTTGAACCAAAAATGCAAGAAACAAATGTGGCATCTAAAAAAGCAACCGACCATGAGCCTGAAATTGATTATTATACACTAAAGTCAACACTTCTCCTACAATTTAAAGAATCATCTGAACTGAAAAAGCTGCCAGATCATTCCGATTCTGCCTGCTTTTGGTGCTGTCATACCTTTACACATCGTCCTGTCATTCTCCCTATTCGTGATACGGGTGAATATATTCAAGTCACTGGTAATTTTTGCAGTCCTGAATGTGCGACATCCTACCTGTTTGATATGCGTCAAGATTCGCATACACGGTGGGAACAATTATCCCTACTCTATCGTCTCTATGGAGAAGTATGTAAGGGTAAAATTCATCCTGCCCCTCCACGTGCCATTTTATCACTGTTTGGTGGTACACTCTCCATTCAAGAGTATCGTACCTTGTTGCAATCCCAAAAAGTGCGCGTGGATATTCATCTACCGCCGATGGTTAGTATCCTAGCCACCATGGATACAAAGCCGATTGACTTTTATGATTCGAGTTTGACAAAGAATGTCACAGAGACTGTGAAGGAGAGACTGCAAAAAGCAGAGGATGTGTTGCGTCTCCGTCGAACCAAGCCACTCAAAGCATGGGAATCTACGTTGGATGCCTGTCTTAATTTTAAGATTGGGGGGCAACACGTATCAATGGATGCGATGGCATAAGTTGATAGTACCTTTCTAGATTTTATATTAATTTTATAATATATATGTTATATTATAAAATTTGATAGCCATTTTTGAGCTTAAATCATTAGCTTGATATTATATACGTTATACAATGGCGTCTATTCAATCTGTCCTTATTCAATCATGCATTTCAAAACTCCACAAGGAGTTGCAACAATTGGAGAGCTGGCTAACGAATGTTCCCACGGATGCATTAGCGACTTCTACCCGTGATGTGGCTGGGGTCTACACGGTGCTTGAAAATCTATCTAAAAAAATGGACGCACATCAGCATACACTAAATCATCTTGTGGATCGCGTGGGTGTGCTAGAAGGAACAACGCGTGAAATCCATATCGATGACTGTGTGGATGAAATGAGCGAAGCATCCGAAGAACATGATAATTCTAATATCTGGTTGCAAGGTGATACATTTTCGAATCAAATTATTCAGCCCATTGCCCCTCCTGTGGCTGAATCTGAGGTCAAACCTGTAGCAGTGCCTGTGGTCAAACCTGTAGCAGAAGTGGTTGTACATGTGGTTGAAGCAGTTGTGCCTGTGGTCAAACCTGTGGTTGAAGCGGTAGCACCTGTGGTTGAAGCAGTTGTGCCTGTGGTTGAAGCGGTAGCACCTGTGGTTGAAGCGGTAGCACCTGTGGTTAAACCTGTGGTTGAAGCGGTAGCACCTGTGGTTAAAGCGGTAGCACTTGTGGTCAAACCTGTGGTTGAAGCGGTAGCACCTGTGGTTGAAGCGGTAGCACCTGTGGTTGAAGCGGTAGCACCTGTGGTTGAAGCGGTAGCACCTGTGGTTGAAGCGGTAGCACCTGTGGTTGAAGCGGT
>Ga0136641_1000692_pt1 | contig 14254 bp, 14 predicted proteins | sample EliLak1302023Y_FD_115312 | JGI IMG/M metagenome (GOLD analysis project Ga0136641, IMG submission 115312) | Freshwater microbial communities from Elizabeth Lake, Yosemite National Park, California, USA - 13020-23Y | ecosystem: Environmental > Aquatic > Freshwater > Lake ...
GTGCTTTTATCAGGTGCTGCGCTTTTAGCAAAAGAACTCGGCGCAAAAGTCATAGAAGGTAAGTAAAAGATGTCGGGTATGTATGAGGGTGCGATCCAAGATTTAATTGATGCGCTTGGTCGCTTGCCGGGCATTGGCCCAAAAAGCGCGCAACGGATCGCTTTTCATATTTTACAATCTGATGCCGAAGTTGCTGCATCTCTTGTTGATTCAATTCGTGTGGTTAAAGAACGGGTTAAGTTTTGCGTTGTGTGTGGAAATGTTTCAGAGGAAGATGAATGTCGCATCTGTCGCGATCCGCGCCGTGATAACACCACCATCTGTGTTGTTGAGGAAAGCAAGGATGTAATTGCGATTGAAAGAACCCGCGAATTTCGTGGTAAGTACCATGTGCTGGGCGGTGCAATCAGTCCAATCGATGGCATTGGCCCAGAACAACTTCGAATTCGTGAATTAATGGTTCGCTTGGCAGATACCGGAATTATTGAAGTTATCTTGGCTACTGATCCAAACCTTGAGGGTGAGGCCACAGCTACCTATTTAACTCGCCTGATTAGGCCGATGGAGTTAAAGGTCACCCGTTTGGCTAGCGGCCTGCCAGTAGGCGGAGATTTGGAGTACGCCGATGAGGTCACACTGGGGCGTGCCTTTGAAGGCCGTAGGGATGCCTAATCTCATTATTTGAAATAATTACTGTCTCATTATTTAAGAAAAATCAGAAATTGGGTAGCCCCACCGGATTATGTGCTTCATGATTGGACCATGGGTTTAATAGTTCAGAAGTATGGTGGCTCTTCGGTGGCAGATGCCGAAGGTATGAAGCGGGTAGCCAACAGAATTGTGGCGGCAAAGCGGGACGGCAATCAGGTTGTTGTTGTGGTCTCTGCCATGGGAGACACCACCGACGAATTAATTGATCTCGCCGAGCAGATTACGCCAATTCCGCAAGGCCGTGAATTGGATATGTTGCTTACAGCCGGTGAGCGAATTTCAATGGCGCTGCTTGCAATGGCAATTAACAACTTAGGCCACGAAGCTCTTTCTTTTACCGGCAGCCAAGCAGGCGTGATTACAACATCTGCACATGGTCGCGCTCGCATTATCGATGTTGCGCCTGGCCGAATTAAGGAAGCGTTAACTACCGGAGCTATCGCAATCGTTGCTGGTTTCCAAGGAATTTCGCAGGATACAAAGGATGTAACTACATTAGGTCGCGGGGGTAGCGACACAACAGCAGTCGCATTAGCTGCGGCGTTGGACGCGGATGTCTGCGAGATTTATACAGATGTTGATGGCGTATTTAGCGCCGACCCACGCGTTGTTCCAAATGCCCGTAAGTTAAAAACTGTTACTTACGACGAAATGCTAGAACTCGCCGCAAGTGGAGCAAAGGTGCTGCACTTGCGTTGCGTGGAATACGCACGCCGTTACAACTTACCAATTCATGTACGTTCATCTTTTACAACAAATGAAGGAACATGGGTGGTCAAAGATCATCCAGAAGGAGGAGCAATGGAACAAGCAATTATCTCAGGAATTGCACACGATAAGAGTGAAGCGAAGATCACAATCGTCGGAGTACCTGACCGTACTGGTGTTGCTGCTCGTATTTTTCAAGCAATTGCCGATGCAGATATTAATATCGATATGATTGTACAAAATGTTTCTGCTGCCGCTACTGGACTAACAGATATTTCGTTCACGTTGCCAATAGATGAAGGCGTATCTGCGACAACAATTTTACAAAAACTTCAAGGTGAAGTTGGCTTTGCATCGATTCAATACGATGATCAGATAGGGAAATTATCATTAGTTGGTGCAGGTATGAGATCACACCCAGGAGTTACCGCAACATTCTTCGGCGCTTTATCTGATGCAGGTGTTAATATCGAAATGATTTCGACTTCAGAAATTCGTATTTCTATTATTTGCCGCGAATCTGATCTAGAACGTGGTGCAAAAGCTGCTCACACCGCATTTGAATTAGACGCAGACCAAAACGAAGCGGTCGTATACGGAGGATCAGGACGATGAGTAAAAAAGAGAATAAAGTCGCGAAGAAGCCAACCCTTGCAGTAGTTGGTGCTACCGGGGCGGTCGGCACTGTAATGCTCGGTATCCTTTCGGAGCGCAAAGATGTGTGGGGCGAGATCCGACTGATCGCGTCGGCGCGAAGTGCGGGTAAGAAGTTAATGTGCCGCGGAGAAGAATTGACCGTTGTTGCACTTTCTCCGGAAGCTTTCGATGGTATTGATGTTGCAATGTTTGATGTTCCAGATGAGATTTCGGCAGAGTGGGCACCGATTGCGGTATCACGTGGCGCAATTGTCGTTGATAACTCTGGTGCATTTCGAATGGATCCAAAGGTTCCATTGGTTGTGCCCGAAGTTAATCCAAAAGATACAAAGAAGCGTCCAAAGGGAATTATCTCAAATCCAAACTGCACAACACTTTCGATGATTGTTGCAATGGGTGCACTTAATAAGAAGTATCAGTTGAAAGAATTAGTAGTTGCTTCCTATCAAGCAGCATCTGGTGCTGGACAACCTGGTATCGATGCGCTGCGCACACAGATTTCAGCAGTTGCCGGAACAAATGCTGGCGAAGCAACTGGGGATGTTCGCAAATACGTTAAGGATTCTGGGCCATTTCCGGCACCCCTTGTATTAAATGTTGTGCCATGGGCAGGATCGCTCAAAGAAGATGGACATTCATCTGAAGAACTCAAAGTGCGCAATGAATCTCGCAAGATTCTAGGAATGCCACGCTTAAAGGTTTCGGCAACATGTGTGCGTGTGCCAGTTCTAACAACACACTCACTTGCCGTACATGCAACCTTTAAGAACGAAGTGACTCGCAAAGGAGCACAAAAGCTTCTTGAAAAGGCGACCGGAGTTACCTTGCTTGATGATCCTGAAAACAAGAAGTTTCCAACACCAAATGATGCGGTAGGAACAGATGCAACATGGGTGGGCCGAGTGCGCAGATCACCAGATGATAAGAAATCACTTGATTTGTTCTTGTGTGGTGACAATCTACGCAAGGGTGCGGCCCTCAATACCGCTCAAATCGCAGAACTATTGGCGGTAGAGTTAACAAAATGACAATTAAAGAAACTCTACGAACCGACTTAACTGAGGCAATTCGTGGTCGCAACGAAATCGCATCAAGTACGATCCGAATGGTTTTGACTGCAATCACGAATGAAGAGGTTGCCGGTAAAGAAGCGCGCGTATTAAGTGATGATGAGGTAATTGTTGTATTGTCTCGCGAAGCAAAGAAGCGTCGCGAAGCGGCAGAAGCATTTGAAGGTGCTGGCCATCCAGAAAAGGCCGCGCTCGAAAAATCTGAAGGTGAAGTTATTGCGAAGTATTTACCGGCACAGCTAACTGCAGATGAGGTGAAGCAAATTATTGCTGATGCAATTGCAGCAACCGGTGCGGCGGGTCCAGCTGATATGGGCAAGGTAATGGGCGCAATTAAGGCAAAAATTGCAGGCAAGGCTGATGGAGCACTTGTTTCATCACTAGTGAAAGAGACGCTAAACAAATGACTAAGTATGAATACGCAACAGTTCCACTTCTGTCACACGCAACTAAGCAGATTCTTGATACCTGGGGTTCAGATGGCTGGGAACTCGTGCAAGTTATTCCAGCTCCCGGTACCGGCGAGCAGCTTGTTGCATACATGAAGCGGGCGATCGCATGAATAAGGTTGATGTTCGAGCGAAGTTAGCTGAACGTGGATTAGAGCTACCAGTTGCTGCACTACCGGTTGCGGCCTACGTTCCTGCAGTTCGTACCGGAAATTTAGTGTTCACAGCCGGACAACTTCCACTAGTAGATGGCCAAATGGTTGGCGTCGGTAAGGTTGGCGGAGAGATCACTCCTGAGCGTGCAAAGGAGCTTGCCCAGATTTGTGCTTTAAATGCTCTTGCTGCAGTTGAATTAGTAGCAGATGTAAACAAAATTACAAAAATCGTTCGGGTGGTTGGTTATGTAAACGGAGTTCCTGGCTTTATTGGTCATCCAGGAGTAGTCAACGGAGCATCTGAACTATTTATATCAATCTGGGGCGATGGGGCAAAACATGCACGTAGCGCCGTTGGAATTGCAGAGCTGCCACTTAATTCACCAGTAGAAGTCGAACTGACAGTCGAAATTACTGACTAATCAACCAAAGATTATTTTCCTCTTTTTGAGAGGCGTTCGAAGTCTGTGATTAGTACCGCGCGACCATCTAGCTTGAGCCAGTTGCGTCCTGCGAAATCTGCGAGAGCTTTGTTTACGGTTTCGCGGGATGCACCAACTAGCTGAGCTAACTCTTCTTGGGTTAGGTCGTGGTGAACAAATAAACCTTCATCAGTCTGCTTACCAAAACGCTCACCAAGATCAATAAGAGCTTTTGCGACACGACCTGGCACATCAGAAAATACTAAATCACCAACCGCTTCATTGGTACGGCGCAATCGTTGTGCCAACCGAGCCAGTAGTTGCAATGAAACATCTGGATTTTCCGCAAGCCATGGAAGAAGTTTTGCTTGTCCAAGACTTAATAACTTTGCATCAGTAACCGCTGTTGCAGTCGATGTGCGTGGGCCCGGATCAAAAAGACTGAGTTCGCCAAACATTTCGCCAGGTCCGAGAATCGAGAGAAGATTTTCACGGCCATCACCACTTGAAGTTCCAAGTTTTAATTTGCCTTCCGCGATTACATACAGGTGGTCACCCTCGTCACCTTCGGCAAACAAGACCGAGCCCTTTGCGATCTTTACCGAATCCATATTTGCAAGCAAGGAAATAGCGGCTGCATCATCAAGGGCGGTAAAAAGCGGCGCTTTGCGGATTACATCTTCATCTATTGGCACAAGCGGTACTTTACTACCCATGGTGGTCGATAGCGAAACCCGAAAAAGGGCCGAAGCCCGCAAAGCAGCTAGAGCGGTCTACCGCCTTTTAACGAAGACATATCCAGATATTAGCTGTGAACTAGATTTCACCAACCCACTGGAATTATTAATTGCAACGGTCTTGAGCGCGCAGTGCACCGACAAGCGAGTCAACGCAGTTACCCCGGCGCTATTTAAGAAGTATAAAAATTCAAAAGCATATGCAAAGGCGAATCTGCATGAAATTGAGGAACTAATTCATTCAACTGGTTTTTTTCGCGCAAAGGCGCACAATATTCAGGCTTTAAATGTGAAATTGCTGGAAGATTTTGGGGGAGAAGTCCCTCGAACTCTAGCCGAGTTGATCACCTTGCCAGGAGTCGGTAGAAAAACTGCCAATGTTGTTTTAGGTTATGCCTTTGATACTCCAGGACTCACAGTTGATACACATTTCGGACGATTGTCTCGACGATTTGGTTGGACTACAGAAACAGATCCAGTGAAAGTTGAAATGGTTGTTCAGCACTTGATTCCTGAAGCTGAGTGGACAAATCTTTCACAGCGAATGATTTGGCATGGGCGCCGGATTTGCCATTCTCGGAAGCCGGCGTGTGGTGCATGTCCGTTTGCAAAAATTTGCCCAAGTTTTGGAATGGGTGAAATGGATAAAGCTAAGGCATTACTGTTAGTAAAAACAGATGAGGATTTCAGATGAAAAGAGCATTATTAGTAGTCGCTCTTTTATCGCTAACTGCTTGTTCACCAACTTCATCCTTTGTAAAAGGCAAAGTTATTTCGTGTGCATCGATTACTCAGGACCTGTCATTTGTCGGTGGAGTCACAATGGATTGTTTAGATCGCACTGGTGGAGCACAACTAGGTGCTTTACGCGGACCGATGGTTGTAAATGTATGGGGTTCATGGTGTGGTCCATGCAAAGAAGAGATGCCATTTCTAAGATCCTTCTATACCAAAGCAAAAGGTAAGGTTGCCTTAATTGGTGTTGATGTAGAAGAGGCAAACTTTGACGATGGCCGAAGATTTGTGGAACGAAATGGAATTGTTTGGCCTAATTTATATGATCCTGATGGGCGTTCACGTGAGTATTTTGGCTTAGGCGTACCAGTTACCTGGTTTATTGCAGCAGATGGATCAGTTGTTGGTAAAAAAATTGGTGTGCTAAAAAATGAAATTGAGCTGATCACGCTGACCAACAAGTACCTTGGTGTACTGCTCTAACCTTTAATCTGAGTTAGTCCTCCTCCTTAGAAGTATGAAGTCCATCTGAAATCAAGCGCATCACGTTGGGATCGGCAAGGGTCGTGGCATCTCCAACTTGCCGGTTTTCAGCAACATCCTTTAACAAACGGCGCATGATTTTGCCGCTGCGGGTCTTCGGTAGCTCCGCAACAACCAAAATTTGACGCGGCTTTGCAATCGCACCGATTTGCTTGGCGACATGATTAAGCAGTTCGGTAATAAGCGTTTCCCCTTTTGCGTGTTCAATACCACCACGCAAAATAACAAATGCAACGATGCCTTGTCCTGTCATTGCATCTTGTGCACCAACAACCGCCGCTTCTGCAACAGCTTCATGTGATACCAGTGCAGACTCAACCTCAGTTGTTGAAATACGGTGACCAGATACATTCATAACGTCATCAACTCGACCGAGCAACCAGATTGCACCATCTTTATCTAATTTAGCACCGTCTCCTGCAAAATAAACTCCATTAAAGCGTGACCAGTAGGTTTCTTTGTACCGTTCAGCTTCGCCCCAGATTCCGCGCAACATTCCGGGCCAAGGTTTATCTAGAATTAAATAGCCACCATGTCCATTTGCAACAGGGTTTGCGTTGTCATCAACAACAACTGCGCTAATGCCAGGAATTGCAGTCATGGCAGAACCAGGCTTAGTGGCAGTTACACCAGGTAGTGGTGAAATCATGATTCCACCAGTTTCGGTTTGCCACCAGGTATCAACAATCGGGCAGCGGCCTCCACCAATAATTTCGCGGTACCACATCCATGCTTCCGGGTTAATTGGTTCACCAACAGAACCCAACAAACGCAATGAAGTTAAGTTGTATTTATGAGGAAACTCATCGCCCCATTTCATCCATGTGCGAATCAAAGTTGGAGCGGTATACAAAATAGTTACGCCGTACTTCTCAATCAACTCAAAAATACGGCCCTTATGTGGTGTATCGGGCGTGCCTTCATACATAACTTGTGTTGCGCCATTAATAAGAGGCCCATACACAATGTAGCTATGGCCGGTAATCCACCCCACATCTGCCGTACACCAATAAACATCAGTTTCAGGCTTAATATCAAAGACAACTCGATGGGTATAGGCAGCCTGAGTTAAATAGCCACCAGTTGTATGGAAGATGCCTTTTGGTTTTGCCGTTGTGCCTGATGTGTACAAAATAAATAATGGATGCTCGGAATCAAAGAACTCCGCCGTATGATCAGGCGATTGACGACCAACAATGTCATGCCACCACACATCCGTCGTTGCATTCCATACCGTCTCTTGTTTGGTTCGCTGAACAACCACAACATTCTTCACATTGTGCTTGCCCTTAAGTGCTTCATCAACGGCTGGCTTTAAGGCAAATGCACTTCCTTTTCTAAATCCACCATCGGCGGTAATTACTAATTTTGCATCTGCATCTTGAATTCTTGACAATAAGGCTTCGGCAGAAAATCCACCAAATACAACGGAATGCGGCGCCCCAATACGTGCACATGCAAGCATTGCAATTGCAGCTTCAGGAATCATTGGCATATAAATTGCGACACGATCCCCCGCAGCAACCCCAAGTTCAATTAATGCATTTGCAGTTTTCTTGACTTCAATTAATAACTGCGTATAGGTAATGGTTTGTGTGTCACCTGGCTCGCCTTCAAAATGAAACGCAACGCGATCTCCGCGGCCTTCTTGGACATGTCGGTCTAGCGCATTTACAGCTGCGTTTATTTTTCCACCCACAAACCATTGCGCGTACGGTGATTCCCATTCGAGCACAGCAGACCATTTTTTTGACCAATGCAGTTCGCAAGCTTGATTTTCCCAGAATGCCAATCGATCTTTTTCTGCTTGGTCATAGAGCTCTGACTTTGCATTTGCCTGAGCCGCAAATTGCGCCGATGGTGGAAATAAGCGATCTTCGCTGAGCAGGTTTTCTAAGGATTCGTGGTCTTGGCTCATAACGCAAGAGATTACCCGCTGAGCATTGTTATCAACAGTCAAAGCTGCAATGGATTTTCGAGGCGGCGATGGGCTTGAAAATGCCCCAACGAGAGGAGAACCAATGCTTACATCCTTCATTCTGATGCTCATCAAAATGCTGAGCAACCCAGTCCTGGTGGCCGCCCTTGCTAAATTCTTGGCAAACGCACTCAAAACAGTGAGCTGACTCAGGAAAAGACCCTCTGCAAACCCAACGCGGAGGGTCTTTTTGTGCGATCAAGGTGAAGGTGAGAGGATTGGATGTAAGCCTCTAGACGACTCAATGAAGCGCTCAGTCTAAAGAATTACAACGAGTCCATAGGAGTCAGAATGCCAATCGCTACCCCCGAAATTTATGCGGATATGTTGGATCGTGCTAAAAAGGGCGCATTCGCCTACCCAGCAATCAATGTTTCATCATCCCAGACAATTACCGCTGCAATTCGTGGTTTCGCCGAGGCAGAATCAGATGGAATCATCCAGTTTTCATGGGGTGGGGCTGAATACGCATCAGGTTCAACTGTAAAAAAAATGGTTGACGGTGCAGTTGCGCTCGCAGAGTACGCACACGTCGTTGCAAAGAACTACAACGTAAACATTGGAATTCACACAGATCACTGTCCTGCCGAAAAGTTAGATGGTTTCATGCGTCCACTTCTTGCCTTTGGCGCAGATCGCCTGAAATCAGGCAAAGCTCCATTGTTCAATTCACACATGTGGGATGGATCTGCAGTAGATATGGTTGAAAATATGAAGGTCGCTAAGGAAATGTTAGTAATGTCTGTTGCTGCTCAGACAATTCTAGAAATTGAAATTGGTGTAGTTGGTGGCGAAGAAGATGGCATCGAAGCAAAGCATGATGCAAAACTTTATTCCACACCTGAAGACGCCTTAATGACGATTGAAACTCTTGGTACAGATGTAAATGCTCGCTACATGGTTGCAGCGACATTTGGAAATGTTCATGGCGTATACAAGCCAGGTAACGTTGTATTGCAGCCAAAGATCCTTGCAACACTACAAGAAGCAGTTTCGGCAAAGCTTGGTCTACCTGCTGGAAGTAAGCCGATGGATTTGGTATTCCACGGAGGCTCTGGCTCGTTACTTTCAGAAATCCGCGAATCACTTGATTACGGTGTAATCAAGATGAATATCGATACCGATACTCAGTACGCATTTACACGTCCAGTTGTTGATCACATGCTAAAAAATTATGACGGAGTACTTAAGATCGATGGCGAAGTTGGAAACAAGAAGGCTTACGATCCACGTGCATGGGGCAAGGCAGCAGAAGCGGGCATGGCAGCACGCGTTGTTCATGGCTGCGAAGATTTGCGCTCTACCGGTACGTCATCACTTAAGTAATTAACAACTAGTCGGAGAGGTTTTACTCATGCCTGCATTGGTTTTACTCGGAGCTCAGTGGGGCGACGAAGGCAAGGGTAAAGCCACCGATTTATTGGGTGATCGCGTTGATTATGTCGTTCGCTATCAAGGTGGAAACAATGCTGGCCACACAGTTGTTATTGGTGATCAAAAGTATGCACTTCACTTACTGCCATCAGGAATTCTTTCTCCAAATGTCATCCCAGTAATTGGCAATGGTGTTGTTATTGATCCAAGTGTTTTGCTGGAAGAAATTCGCGGACTTAACGAACGTGGTATTGATACAAGAAAGTTATTGATTTCAACAAATGCTCACCTGATTACTCCTTATCACCGCACCATAGACAAAGTCTCAGAACGTTTCTTAGGTAAGTCAAAGATCGGTACAACAGGTCGAGGAATCGGGCCAGCTTATGCTGACAAAATCAATCGTATTGGTATACGTGTGCAGGATCTTTTTGATCCATCAATTCTGCGTCAAAAGCTTGATAGCGCGTTGCGCGATAAGAATCAGATTTTGATCAAAGTCTTTAATCGCAAGAACATTGAAGTAGATGAGGTTTTGGAGGAGTATTTAAAGTACGCCGAACTTCTTCGTCCATATGTAGCAGATACGGTTTTGATTTTAGATGAAGCGTTAAAGGCCGGGAAACGAGTACTTTTGGAAGGTTCTCAGGGTACTTTGTTGGATGTTGATCATGGAACATATCCATTTGTAACATCAAGCAATCCAACTGCAGGTGGTGCTTGCACTGGCTCAGGAATTGGGCCGACAAAGATTAATTCTGTGATCGGGATTTTGAAGGCGTATACAACTCGTGTGGGTAGTGGCCCATTCCCGACTGAGTTATTTGATGAAGATGGCGAAGCGCTACGTCGAATCGGCGGAGAAATTGGTGTTACCACTGGCCGCGCTCGTCGTTGCGGCTGGTTTGATGCACCCATTGCTCGTTATGCCGTCCGGGTAAATGGTTTAACTGACTTCTTCCTGACAAAGCTAGATGTATTAACTGGCTGGGATAAGATTCCAGTGTGTGTTGCATATGAAATCGACGGAAAGCGCATTGAAGAACTACCTGCTTCACAAACCGATTTTCATCATGCGAAGCCAATCTACGAATACTTGGCTGGCTGGACTGAAGATATTTCACAGGCACGAAAGTTTTCTGATCTGCCAAAGAATGCTCAAGATTATGTCGCATACCTGGAAAAAATTTCAGGTGCACCTATGAGTGCAATCGGTGTCGGACCTGGACGAGATCAAACAATTGTTGTGAAGGATTTCATCTAAGAATGAAAATCCTCCTAGTCGGAAGCGGAGGCCGCGAACACGCATTAGGAGTAGGACTGCAAGCAGATCCAGCCTGCACCGAATTACACGTCGCACCAGGCAATCCTGGCATCGCACAATTTGCACAATGTCATCCACTTGTGATTACCGACAATCAGGCAATTCTTCAGTTAGCTCAGCAATTACAAGTAGATCTCGTCGTTGTTGGACCCGAAGTTCCATTGGTAAATGGTGTTGCAGATCTACTGAGAGCAGCCAATATCGCCGTTTTTGGCCCATCTAAAGCAGCTGCACAATTAGAAGGATCAAAGAACTTTGCAAAAGAGGTAATGCGCGATGCTGGTGTGCCAACTGCGCATAGCTTCACCTGCACAACACAAGTAGAGATTGAAATTGCACTTGACGCATTTGCTGCTCCCTATGTGGTGAAAGATGATGGTTTAGCTGCTGGTAAGGGCGTTGTTGTCACTAATGATCGTCAAGAAGCATTAGATCACGCGCTCTCATGCAAACGGGTTGTAATTGAAGAGTATTTAGTTGGTCCAGAGGTTTCACTATTTGGCATCAGCGATGGAACAACAATTGTGCCAATGCAACCAGCACAAGATTTTAAGCGTGCTTTAAATGGTGATGAGGGCCCAAACACCGGTGGGATGGGTGCTTACTCACCATTGCCATGGGCACCATCAGATCTTATTGAAGATACGTTTAAACAAGTTCTTGCACCCATGATCGCCGAAATGGCTGCGCGCGGTACTCCATTTGTTGGATTGTTATATGCAGGTCTTGCACTTACCGATCACGGAACTCGCGTGATTGAATTTAACGCACGCTTTGGTGATCCAGAAACACAGGTTTTGATTCCGTTACTCAAAAATCCACTGGCAACTTTGTTGTACAACGCTGCTACTGGAAATCTTAAAGGAACCACTTTGGATTGGAAAGATGATTCAGCGGTCACAGTTGTATTAGCTGCCGAGGGTTATCCAGTAGCACCTAAAAGCGGCGGTGCAATCACAGGCTTTTCTACAATTGAAAATGTTCAGATTTATCACGCGGGTACATCGACCACAGAACAAGGCGTTGTTTCATCTGGTGGTCGAGTACTAACAGTTACCGGAATTGGTGAGGATCTTACCGAGGCCCGCAACCGTGCCTACCGTGCAATTAGCCAAATCTGCCTTGTTGGATCTTTCTATCGCACAGATATCGCGCTTAATGCGTCGGTGGCTGAGAAGGGCAATTAGATGACCGATAATTCACCAATGAGCCTGCTTGCTAGCCGTTATGCATCAGCAGCGATGCGCGAAATTTTTGCGCCAGAAGCCAAAATCATCGCCGAACGTAAACTTTGGATCGCCGTCATGCGTGCTCAATCAACCTTGGGCCATGCTATTTCAAAGGATGTAATTACAGATTACGAAAATGTAATTACACAAGTGGATCTTGCCTCAATTGATGCCCGTGAAAAGCAGACTCGTCACGATGTTAAGGCGCGTATCGAAGAATTCAACGCACTTGCGGGTCACGAAGTGATTCATGCAGGTATGACCAGCCGTGATCTTACTGAAAACATTGAAGCGTTGCAGATTCGAAATAGTTTAGAGATTGTTCATGACAAGGTCGTAACACTTCTTGCCCGACTTGCAGAACGCGCAACACAGTATATAGATCAACCAATTACTGGGCGTTCACACAATGTGCCGGCACAGGTGACAACTTTAGGAAAACGTTTTGCCTCCGCTGCCGAAGAGTTGTTATTTGCATATGAACGCTTAACCGCTTTACAAGATCGCTATCCGATGCGCGGTATTAAAGGTCCAGTAGGAACCGCACAAGATTCAATTGATCTTCTTGGTTCATCTGATGCGCACTTCATATTAGAAGATGCAATTGCAAAAGAACTTGGATTCAACAAGGTCTTAGATTCAACTGGACAGATTTATCCGCGCTCATTTGATTATGATGTTGTAACAACACTGGTGCAGATTGCATCATCACCATCATCACTTGCTACATCAATTAGATTAATGGCTGGTGCCGAACTTGTAACTGAAGGCTTCAAAGCTGGCCAGGTTGGCAGCAGCGCAATGCCGCACAAGATGAATACCCGTTCATGCGAGCGAGTAAATGGTCTTTCTGTTGTTTTACGCGGGTATGCATCAATGGTTAGCGAACTATCTGGTGATCAATGGAATGAAGGTGATGTTTCATGCAGCGTTGTTCGCCGCGTTGCATTGCCTGATGCTTTTTATGCAATCGATGGATTGCTCGAAACAATACTTACCGTCCTTGATGAGTTTGGAGCATTCCCAGCGGTAATAAACGCCGAATTAGAGCGTTATTTACCATTCTTGGCCACGACAAAGATTCTTATGGCAGCTGTCAAGGGCGGCGTTGGCCGCGAAGTCGCACATGAGGTTATTAAAGAGCACGCTATAAAGGCTGCTCTTGGAATGCGCGAAGGAGTGAAAAACACACTTCTTGATAATCTGGCCGCAGATGAGCGCCTGCCACTTGATCGCGCGGCACTTGATCTGTTGATTAGAGATCCCATCGAATTTACTGGCGAAGCTCGCCAACAAGTAGCTCGAGTTGTTAGTCGCATCGGTGCGATTACGTCCGCGCACCCTGCCGCTGCGCAGTACAAGCCTGGCTCTATTCGGTGAGTGGCTTTGGCCTAGCTGGCCCACCGCCAGCGCCTGAAATAATTGGGTGGAATCATCTGCGCACCGGAAAAGTAAGAGATCTCTATACAAATGATAAGAATCAAATTTTACTTGTTGCATCAGATCGAATTTCGGCATATGACTGGGTTATGCCAACTGAAATTCCAGGTAAAGGTGCAGTCCTAACTCAGCTTTCTTTATTTTGGTTTGAACTACTTGAAGACATTATTGGTAATCACATTGTTTCCACGGACGTTCCTGATGTAGTAGAAGATCGTGCAATCATCGTGCAACCACTAACTATGTTTGATGTCGAATGTGTTGCTCGTGGTTACCTAACAGGTAGTGGTTGGAGTGAATATCAAAACAACAAAGAGGTCTGTGGAAATGTATTGCCAGTTGGCTTGCTTGACGGCTCACAATTGCCACAGAGCATCTTTACCCCAGCAACTAAAGCTGAAATTGGTGATCACGATATCAATATTAATTTTGATGGTACAGTTAAAATTATTGGCGCAGATGATGCTGCCGAACTTCGAGATTTAACAATCAAGCTATTTGAAACAGCTGCGGAGTTTGCAGCTAGTCGCGGAATCATCGTGGCAGATACTAAGTTTGAATTTGGCCGAAACGATAAAGGTCAGATTCTTCTGGGCGATGAGGCGCTAACCCCTGATTCATCCAGGTTTTGGGAGGCTTCCACCTGGAAGCCAGGAGGCGTGCAGCCATCGTATGACAAGCAATTTCTGCGTGACTACCTAGTAGCAAGCGGATGGGATAGA
>Ga0136641_1000693_pt1 | contig 14248 bp, 14 predicted proteins | sample EliLak1302023Y_FD_115312 | JGI IMG/M metagenome (GOLD analysis project Ga0136641, IMG submission 115312) | Freshwater microbial communities from Elizabeth Lake, Yosemite National Park, California, USA - 13020-23Y | ecosystem: Environmental > Aquatic > Freshwater > Lake ...
AGTTAATCATTGCAACTCCTTGCGCATAACAATTGCAGTTTTACCTGGGCCGTAATAATTAGTACGCCGGGATATTTCGATAAATCCAAATGATTCATAGAGCGGCATCGCCTCTTCGTTGCCAACTCGAACCTCGAGCATGATTGCCTCACATTTTTGGGTTCGCGCCCAATCGATTAAACGCCGCAACATTTCACGGCCAATCCCTTTTTGGCGATGTTCTTGGGCAACTGTAAGAGTTAGGACATCGCAGGTACCAGCCAGGTTTACCGCTCCGGCATAACCAATTAGCGACCCACTAAATTCCGCAACGAGATAGGTGCGATCCTTAGCCGCAAACTCTTCCTTGAATTGCGCCATCGTCCAAGCATCAATTTCATAGACCAACTTCTCTAATGCAAATGCGGGTACTAAATCTGGTTGCAACATCGGACGAAATTTCACACCGATTGGTGGCGGATACGCATCCGGGCGTCGCACATAAATTGGCGCCAGATATCCAAGTCCATTCTCGACAATTTTTGCCATTCCAAGTGCACTTGGGAAATTACCACTGACTTCACCAAATATTGGTATTTCAACTGTTGTAAGTTGTGATGGTTGGCAAACTCCAGGTTCGCTACTACGAACGCCATCCTTGTATCGTGCAAAGAAAACTTCTTTCCTGCGGGCGTCAACTGCTACAAAGAAATCTGGATTTGAAATATCTGCTGCAACCGCATCTAGCCCACAAACTCCAACCCATGGAATACCGCGAGCAAAGGCAAAACTTTGAGCAAATGAAATTCCAACCCGTAGACCAGTAAATGGCCCAGGCCCCATGCCGACCACCACGGAATCAATTCGAGGTATCTTCTGTAGCGCCTCCTGAACTAGTTTGGGCAAAACTTCGCCATGTCCCAAAGCATCATCATGGTGCGCCTCAAATAATAAAGTTTCTGCAGAAACAACACCAACCAAAGTGCGATTAGTTGAAGTATCAATAACTAGGGTATTACTCATAGGGTTAACTCATCCCAGCGAGCACCATGTTTAACAATCTCAATTACGCGCTCGTTTTCTCCGAGACCAAAGCTAAGTTTTAATTCGAGAAATGCATCAGTGATCCGGTTTGCTATCCCTTCACCCCATTCAACGACGGTAACGCTGTTGGATAAGTAACTCTCTAAATCCAGGTCATCAAATAGCGCGGCATTCACACTTTGATTTTCGTGAATTCGATAAGCGTCGACGTGCACCAAGCGAAGCTTTCCTTGATGAATTCGTGAGATCACGAAGGTTGGAGAAGTGATGCCTGTTATGCCTAGTGCGCGCCCGATGCCTTGAGTTAGCGCAGTTTTTCCGGCACCCAACGGGCCGGAGAGAAGTATTAAGTCGCCAGCGCGAAGCTGTTTCCCAAGAGCAGCACCAAATTTATGCATCGCTTCAATTGAATCGACCTCAAACTCTTGGCTCACGGGATCAGGGTACTCGTTGTGATACTTGCCGGCACAAAAGAAAGCGGGGCTCGGTTTGCACCGGGCCCCGTCTCTGCTAACTCATGATTAGCTTTGGTACTTCAACTCATTTGGTTGGAAATCAGGATCAGTATTGAAATTTTTATCCCGACTTAAGTACACATCAATGTACTTTTGAGATGGAAGTTTTCCGGTCTTCGCAGACTGCGCCAGGATCTTGACCCAAGACATCGTCTGGTTTTGCGTGAAGGATTGATGTCCAACACCTGAAGGAGATAACGAGTCCTTAGTTAAGAGCGGTGCGCCGGTCGTCGCATCAAACTTAGTGTAAGTCTCTGGAGTTAGCGCATACATAGCGAGGACATTCCAAACTGGCTTGACCTTGTTTAGTGCTAACTGATGAGACAGATCAGCAACATCGTACTTTGCTTGCCAAGCGGCCAAGCGCGTATCAAAGTTTGCTTGCATCTTATTTACCAAGAGTTGGCTATTTCCCGCCAAGACAAGTCGGTCTGCTTCATTGGAAAGAAGAACGACTGGCTTAGTTGTGTTAAATGAAGACTTATCAATTGCAGCCGCTTTTGCAATAGCGCCTGGATCTCCTGTCACACGTGGTGATGCAGCTAGCACACCAAGCATTGCAGCAATCGCGTTATCACCCGAGAGGCCAAGGTTGAATCGACCAGCATCTGCATCTGAAAGCTGCGCTGCATAATCAGTCTTGGTGTTGTCATAGAAACCAGGGCCGACTAATTCGGAGATTGACTGTCCAGCAAAATAAGCAGTTCCGAGAAGTTCTTGGGTATTCTCCAAGATCGCAACTGTTGCGTTGATGCTCTGTTCTGGAATTAGAGCACTTGTTGAAATTCCGTCCATGTGAGCACTCTTCGTTGGAAGACCAGCAATTAGCCCAGCAAGTAACAGTGCTGAACGTTGTGGAATCCCGGAACCCTTTAGCGCGGCAGGATATTCAAGATCCGGTGCGCCTAAGTTTTTGCTCCATGCGGTCAGCAACGCGCCAACTTTTGCAAAGTCACCGAGCACTGCATAGTGACCGGGAATGCCTTTAGTTCCCATTACGGCGCAACCTTTAATCGTTGGATCAAAGAAGACACTGAAAATGTAGAACATATCGCAACCGGCACGAAGTTCATTGGTTAATGGCGGAGTTACGCCAGCCATAATTCCAACTGAATCAGCCAGAGTTGGATACTTTTCAATGAATGGTGTCAAAATTGAACCAGCCATGGAAGATCCGTAAACAACTGTATGAGCAACTTTGTATTTGGCTTTAGTTACCGTAATCAGGTTCTTCAACATTTCAACACAATCTGCAGTATTCCAACCATGGAGTCCAGTTGAAGAACAGTCATATGCTGCTAAGCCGTAGCCGGTAGTCAACATATCTTTTGTGACATCCTTGCCAGTGTTATTGCTATATGGAGTTAACTCTTCAACACCCTTTGGTGGCGTGTAACCAGGATATGGGTATGAAGACCTAAAGCCATGTTGCCAGAAAAAGAAGGTTCCATTGAAGTTTGTTGGAACAACTGTCTTGTATGCAGCTCCATTATCAAGGGTTCCGTTACAGGTTTCAGCACCATTTGCCGTTACGCAGACTGGATCTGCAGCATGTGCAGAAGTTGCGACAAACGAAGAGCCACTGAGAATCAAGGCAGCAACTCCGACTGAAGATATTAACTTTTTCATATTAGTTATTTTCATAAGTTCCTCACGCAACCTTTGGAAGTGCATCTGCAGCAATTGCAGGGCGCTTGTAATTAGAAACGGTTACTGGTCCAGTTCCGGAGTCGGTCGTGTAAACGACGCGAGTTCCGGTAATTGGCGCAAGAAGCGTTGTTGCGTCATATTGACCGATCCAGAAACCGTTGTAGGCCTCGTGGTTGGTCATTGAGTAATTTAATGGCGAAAATGCTGCGCTGCTCATCTTTGATCCACTGTTTTCGAGGTAAGCGATCAAACTCTTGCGAGTTAGATTCTTGCCCGCACCGAGAAGTGCTTCGACAGTTTGATAAGCAATATTCATTCCTTGAAGAGTGTTGTTATCCCAACGAGGATCTGGACCCTTGTTGAAATCGGTATTGATCTTCTTGAATGCTGCTACGTATTCATCGGTTGCATCACCAGGGGCTGGTGCGTGCGAGGCTGAGATTGTTCCGGCCAACATCGCAGCGCTATTTGCTGCGGGAACACCCTTTGCCCCCAGAATTGTCTGGAATGTTGTGGCATCTGAACCAACGCTGATTACAACCCACTTAGAAGGTTTGTAAGCAGCGGCGGCGGCGGTTGCCATTGCAACTGCTGTTGCGGAAGCAACTGCTGCGATGATTACAACATCAACTCCGTTCGCCTTCATCTGGACAATCTGGTTAGTTAAACCGAGAGATCCCTGAGTACCGGCAATGAACGATGCTGAGGTTTTGCCAGTTTCAAAGGTTAGACCTGAAGTTGCAAAGCCTTGCATTGCATTCCGACCGAAGTCATCAGATTGGTAGATGATTCCAATCTTCTTATCTGGATAAGTCTCTTTTAGATACTTTCCAAGAATCTTTGACTCAACAACATAGGTACCGAGTCCGGCAAATGAAGTTGGGTACTTCTTGGCATCGGTATAGAACCCGCTGTATCCGCTGTTGACGAATAAGTCTGGAATTCCACGACGATTGATATCTTTAATAATAGAGATGTGAGTTTGAGTTCCCACTGAACCAACAAATGCGAATACCTTGCTCTGGTTTATAAGTGAAGAGGCTGATGTGATTGTTAGGCCCGCCTTGTATTGATCATCTTTAACTTCAAGACGAATGCTGCGGCCATAGACACCGCCCTTTGAATTCACATAATCGAAGTAGGCGCGCATTGCGTCATCTACTTTGTTGTAACCAGGGCTTGCAGCGCCAGTCTGTGGCAATTGCATGCCAAGAACGATCTCGGAATCAGAAACACCAGGATCACCGGCAGCTGATGCCGGGAGGGTGCTAACTACTAGAGATCCCACAAGCGCAGCAGCGACTGCGATGCGAGATAGAGGGTTGCGAAGATTCACTACATTCACTCTTTCTAATGCACTAAACCGATCAGAGCTGAGGGGCGCTGATGGCAAGTCCAACCACGGACGATTGAACTCAGGTGCGAAGGTAACAGAGGGGGCGGGGCTAGGAGAAGAGTTCGCAATTAAGAAACGGTAACAATTTGTGATAATTCAAGCCCATTAAGGCTATTTCGTGCGGTGCCGGCCCTTAAGTAAATGAGTGCTAGCCGCCGCTAGGCCCGCTGGATTAATGACAATAGTAAGGAGTAGCAAAACACCACTTACTAAGGCCGGTAAATAATTGGAGACCTGCTCGGAGACTTTAAAAGTGCTCGTAACTTTTCCAATTAAGTCTGGCAAGAAAACAATAAAGATGGTTCCGATGAGTGCGCCGAAAATCGAACGAAGTCCCCCGATAACCGCTCCCGTAAGTAGGGCGAGTGACAAATCGATTGGGTAGACACTTGGTCCAACTATTCCGCGAAAACCATAAAGTGCGCCAGCAAGACCAGCAAGGCCCGATGCGCAGACAAAAGCAATCACTTTATTTCTTTGGACATTCAACCCGTGAAGAGATGCCGCTACTTCATTATCGCGAATTGCGCGCCATACTCGCCCGCTACGGGATCTCGATAGATTCAAAACTCCAAAGAGTGTCAGCGCGCTGAAGGGAATTGCAACAAATAATTGCCATTGCTCGATACCAATATCACCTAAAAATTTCGTCAGCCACATCGGTGGATTACCAACGTCAATGCTGAGCCCAACATCGCCACCAAGTGTTGATTCAAAACGGTTTGCTAAAGTCGGAATCGCAAGAGCAATCACCAAAGTTGTCCCTGCAAGATATGGACCAGTTAGCCGGGCTGCCGCTAAACCGAGAAATAGTCCAGCAATCGCGGCAACTACAATTGCCAAAATAAATGCCAACCAAATCGAGACGCCTAAGTTCAAGACTAGAAGTGCCGCTGCGTAACCACCAACTGCCATGATTGCACCTTGACCAAGTGAAATTTGACCGGATGCACCAGTCAACAGCGTCACGGATAAAACGCCAATGAATAGCGTGGCAACGCTCGCTAATTGAGTTTGATTGTATGCGCCTAGAGTCTTACCCAAAATGAATAATCCAAGAAAGTAGAGCCCTGCAATTAATGAACTCTTTAGCCAAATTCGTCTCGCACTAAACACGGCGCACCTCTTTTGTCCCAAAGATCCCTTGTGGGCGCAGAAATAGCATAAACATCAAGAAAATTAAGATCGCGAGAAAAACATTCTCTGGCGAGCTATACACATTTACAAAAGAAATGACATAACCGATCGCAAAGCCACCAACGACTGCGCCAACCAAACTCGTTAGCCCACCAATAACAGCGGCGGTGAATCCGACGATTAATAAGAGGTCCAAGGTATTTGGTGAAAGATTTGTGCTCGGTGTGATGAGCAGACCGGCTAGTGATGAGGCCACCCCGGAGATCGCCCAACTTAGGGTTCGAACCGAATTAATTCGAATGCCGCTGAGTCGGGTCACTTCTGGATTTAGCGCACTTGCACGCATCGCTAATCCCATGCCGGTTCTTGTAAAGAAGGCTGTTGTTAACAGCAAGGTGATAAAAACAATTCCTATTACAAATAAATCGAATGCGGTGAATGCCAAAGTAGTTGTGCCAATCTTGATTCCATTCGTACTTACCGGCGATGGAAAGCCACGCTCTTCACCAGCCCAAATTATTCCGGCTAGCGCTTTTAGAATTCCCAGGACTCCTAGTGAGGCAATTACTGGAATCGTTGTTCGCATGGATTCGCTATTGAGTAGCGCCGAGTTTTTTCGCGCTGATAGGGGCCGCATTAATCCAAAGTCAACAATTGCGCCCAAAATAGCACCAGCGAGAAGCGCTATTACAAATGCAATCCAATAGGAATATTTATGCATGATTAATTGTGAGGCAATGTAAGTTGTAAACATTGCTTGACCCATTTGGGCAAAATTGACCACACCCGCACCACGCCAAACTAAAACTAGTCCCATTGATACAAGCGCATAAATTGCACCATGTGCTGAACCAGAGAAGAAGGCGGTAATAAATTGCGTCATCAGTACCCCAAGTAAGCGGCTCGAAGGGAATCATCAGCGATCATCTCTGAGGCTGGCATTTGGGCAACCACTTTGCCTAGAGCTAAGAGCACTCCGTGATCAGCAACGCTAAGTGCAGTATTTGCGTTCTGTTCCACCAAGAGCACGGTTAAACCAGTTGATCTGCATAATTCATTTATTGCATTGATGATTTGCTCCGCGATTAGAGGCGCTAAGCCCAACGAAGGTTCATCCAATAAAAGAAGTTTTGGGCGCGAAACCAAGGCTCGACTAATCGCAAGCATCTGTCGTTCCCCACCAGATAGTGCACCGGCCATTTGGGAGTTGCGTTCACGTAGAATTGGAAAGAGTTCATAAACTTCTTTGACTGATTTTGCAACATCTGCGCTAGCTTTACGCTTGCGAAATAGCGCTCCTAATTCAATATTTTCTTCCACTGATAACTGGGAGATAACCGCGTGCCCCTCGGGGACTTGAGCAATGCCAGTTCGAACGATTCCTTCAACACTTAATTTTGTTACATCCAAACCTTCCCAAATAATCGCACCCTGCGTGCAACGTTCCAGCCCAGAAATAGTGCGAAGCAATGTGCTCTTGCCTGCGCCATTGGCGCCAATTACCGTCGTAATTTTTCCAGTGGCGGCGGTGAAACTAACGCCCGAGAGAGCGCGCACTGAAGCGAATTCAGTAACTAGATCTTTGATTTCTAACATCAAGCGCCCAAATGCAATCTTTGTTGGGCGGTTTTACTGTGACCTAAATATGCCTCAATCACTTCAGGGTTTCGTTTAACTTCATCAAAGCTACCTTCGGCGATCTTCTTTCCAAAGTTAAGAACATAAACATAATCAGAAATCTTGCTAACAAAATCCACATGATGCTCAACAATTAGGATGGCGCATTTCCGCTTTAACTGAAATAAAAGCTGAGTTAGTGCATCGATATCGTCTTGTCCGAGACCAGCTGCTGGTTCATCAAGCAACAGAACTTTGGGATTTGAAACCAAAGCGCGTGCGAGCGCGACGCGTTTTGAATCCGGATAAGTAAGTTGTGCTGGGTTTAGGTGTGCCAGCGCTAAGGCACCCGTCCAAGCAAGTGCACTTTCTGCCCGCTCTTTAAGCAGCGCTTCAGATTTTCCAGAAAGCCCAAAAAGATCTCGCAAGAAGCTAGTCTTACTTTGAACAGCATCGCCAATCATTACATTTTCAAGAACAGTCAAATCGCCAAAGAGACCAACGCCTTGAAGTGTGCGCGCAATTCCAAATTTATGAAGTTCGTGAGGTTTTGGGAATTTGTGGTTGTTTCCTGCTGAAGTAAAAATTCCAGAAGTCGGAGTTACCAGCCCAGAAATTGAATTAAAGAGTGTTGTTTTGCCAGCGCCGTTAGGCCCAATTAATCCAACAATTGAATTTGGGGCAACTTCAATCGTCACATCAGAGAGTGCTTGAATTCCGCCAAAAGCGACGCTTAGCCCCGATACCGAGAGGATGGAATGCTGCGTTGCGCTCACTTGTAGATTCTAGGCACGCGGCTGGCGATTCGTGTGACAATTTCATAATTTATTGTGCCGGCAGCAAACGCCCACTCATCAATCGTGTAACCAGCACCACCAAAAACTGTAACGATATCCCCAGATTGAGCGGTTGAATCTACGCCCAAATCAACAACAAACTGATCCATCGAAACCCGCCCAATTGTTGGAGCGCGCTTACCGGCCACATAGACCCCCGCTAGGTTCGAGGTATTACGCGGAATACCATCTGAGTAACCCATTGAAACAATTCCTAGCTTTGTATCTTTACTTGTTACAACCGTACCTCCATAGCCAACACTGGACCCTACTGGCACATCCTTAACTAGATGTAGTTCGGCGTTTAGGACCATCGCAGGTTTTAATCCAAGGGATTCACTGCTCCCCATAGTTTTTACATCAGGTGAAAGGCCATACATTGCTATACCTAAGCGCACAATTTGGTTATGTGATTTGGGATTCGCCAAAGTCGCTGCGGAATTCGCAAAGTGCACATATTTTGGTGCAACTCCCACACCATAAAGTTCTTCTAGGCGCTGCTCAAAAATTTTTAACTGTTCGGTATTAGCGCTCTCCTTCGGTTCATCCGCCCGCGCAAAGTGCGACCAAAACCCGATCACTTCAACTTCGGAACTATTTATTAAAGTTAAAAACTCAGCCCATTCATTTAAAAGGCCACCTCGCGTCATTCCGGTATCGACTTCGATGTGAACACGTGGTCGCTTTCCGGCTTTTTTACCTGCAGCTTCAATAAGTTTTAAATGAAGTATGGTTGGCACGGCTAAATCAATTTCCAATTCAATCGCTCGCTTGAAATCTGAACTGGGGGGCGTTAACCAAGAAATTATCGGAGCCGCAACTCCATTGTCGCGAAGTGTGAACGCTTCTTCCAAGAGGGCAACACCGAGCCAACTTGCCCCAGCAGCAGTCGCCGCCTTGGCTACTGGCACTAATCCGTGACCATAAGCATCGGCTTTAACAACAGCAAGAATTTCGGAATCTACCCTGCTTGATATCGTCCTGATGTTCGCCGCGATTGCAGTTAGATCTACTTCAACGAAAGCTCTCATGATTTCTCAACAATCACCATGGCTGATGCGATTCCAGCATCATGGGAGAGTGTGAGGTGAACGATGTGGCCAGCAAGCCGTGCTTTCATCGCCCCAGAGAACTCAAAGTAAGGCTTGCCACTAGTTTCACTTAGAATTTCCGCTTCTTGCCAACTAAATTCAGATTTAGCATTTAGCGCCTTGGCTAGCGCTTCCTTTGCAGCAAATCGCGCAGCTAGCGAAGAAATCTTTAACTTGCTCTCACCTTCAGTAAAAACTCTATTTAATAACCCAGGCGTGCGCTCAAGTGATTGCTTAAATCTCTCGATATCAACTACATCAATTCCGATGCCAGTAATTGCGGCCATCATGAGGGCTGCTTATCAGAAGGGATAAAACGATCAATCGCAATTATTGCGACAAGTAAGGCGCCACCGATAAAGATGCCACCGACTAAATCAGAGAACCAATGTGTTTTACGAATTAGTGAAACTGTACAAACGGTTAGCGTGATTAGGCCAACCAAGGGATAGAGCCGGATTCCATTAAATGGTGCTCGATTTGTGTAACGATAAATTAAATATGCAAGTAGTCCCCAGGAAATCACCGCATTCGAAGCATGGCCGCTCGGGTAGGACATACCGTTGGCATGAAGTGCGTCCACATAAAGTCTGGGTTTTGTTCTTCCAATTACCAACTTAGAAATTCCAACCACACCATTTAGTGCAAGTAGTGCCAACACCGAAAGATTAAATGGGCGGAATGATTTAAATCGCCAACCAATAACTGCCGCACTAACCAAGAGAACCGTCGCAGTAAACCAACGAAGTCCAAGATCATCCATAGCCAAAAGAGCGTGGCTTGCCATACCGCGCAAGGTTGGATGTTTTAGCTCTTCAATGTTATGGTCGATTCGATAGATCCAACCACGAGTTAAAACTTGTTCGGTAACTATTAGAAAACCTAAGAAAAATAAACCAGAGACGCGAAGCGCATGAAACATCTCCGTGCGACGCAATTTCTCCAGTTCGGTCTTCATCTCACTCAACCGTCACAGATTTTGCAAGATTTCGGGGTTGGTCTACATCGTTGCCACGTGCTACCGCCATCTCATAGGCAATGACTTGAAGTGGAACGACTGCAAGTATGGGCTGTAGGAATTCGTGTGTTTTTGGGATGCGAATCAAGTGATCAGCGGCTGCAAAAGTTGAATCTGCGATAGCAATAACTACTGCGCCGCGAGCCTTAACTTCTTGAATGTTTGAAGCCATTTTTTCCGCTAGCAAGGAATTTGCTGCGGGCAGGATTGCAACGACCGGAGTGCCCTTTTCAATAAGTGCAATTGGACCATGCTTCAACTCTCCACCAGCAAAACCTTCCGCATGCATATAGGCCAATTCCTTTAACTTTAACGCGCCTTCCAGCGCCGTCGGAAAGCCAACATGGCGGCCCAGAAATAACATTGAAGTTGCATCCTTAAATTCTCGAGTCAAGGCGCGTAGCGGTTCAACGGTTTCCAGTACTTGTTCAACCTTTGCAGGAAGCTGAGCAAGCTCGGCTTCAATTTCTTTTGCAAGTGCCGCGTCAATAGTTCCGCGCATCCGGCCTAGATGTAAACCAATTAAATACATAGCAATCAGTTGAGTTTCAAAAGCTTTGGTTGAGGCTACCGCTATCTCCGGCCCGGCATGTGTGTATAGAACAGCATCGGATTCTCGTGGAATAGTCGAACCATTTGTATTGCAGACTGCAAATACTCGGGCGCCACGCTCCTTGGCATATCGCATCGCCATGAGTGTGTCCATAGTTTCACCAGATTGGGAAATCGGTATCAATAAAGTTTTGCTATCAACGCTCGGTTCCCGGTAGCGATACTCCGATGCCATCTCCACATCAACCGAAATATTTGCCCACTTCTCGATGGCATACTTTCCAACAAGCCCGGCGTGAAATGCAGTTCCACAAGCGATGATTACAACTTTATCGATGCCAACTAAGTCAATCCCTTTAGTAATATTCTCATCAAGTGCGCTTACCCGCCCAAGCAAAGTATCAGCGATTGCCTTGGGTTGTTCAAAGATCTCTTTAAGCATGAAATGTTCAAAGCCACCACGCTCTGCGGCGCTGGCATCCCAGGAGATTTCATATTCATTATGTGGCATTACTTTGCCAGCCAAATTCGTGATGATAATTTCGGTCGCAGTGATATCGGCAATCTCATCTTGACCTAGTTCAAGCGCTCGTTTTGTGTGCGAGATAAATGCTGAAACATCCGATGCTAAGAAGTTTTCGCCATCGCCAACACCAACAACTAAAGGTGAATTGCGTCGTGCTCCAACAATTCGTCCTGGCTCATCCGAGTGAATTGCAAGCAGGGTAAATGAACCTCGAAGCTCAGAACAAACCTCACGCATGGCTGCGGCGAGATCGCCATTGTGTGCTTTACGTGCATCACTTAATAGGTGTGCTACTGATTCAGTATCAGTCTCTGATCTAAAAGTGTGTCCGCGCTTTTCTAGATCAGCTCGAAGTTCAACATAATTCTCAATGATTCCATTATGAATAACGGCAAGTTTGCCCTCATTATCTAAATGTGGGTGCGCGTTGCTATCTGTTGGGCCACCATGTGTTGCCCATCTGGTGTGGCCAATTCCGCTATGGGATTTTGGAATGGAGCTACCAAGAATCTCCTCTAAATTGCCTAGTTTGCCGGCACGCTTTTCAATCCAAAGTTTTTCACCGATGCCCAGTGTTAGTGCGATTCCAGCAGAGTCATATCCGCGATATTCCAGACGACGTAGGCCCTCTAATACCGGCGTTAGTGCAAGTGCCTTTCCGGTGTATCCAACGATGCCACACATGGATTTAGGCTCCTTAAATAATTTTGGAAAGCGCTACTTGAGTTCTGATCTTACTATTGAAGCAAGTGCTTGCGCGATCTCCTCAGCAGTATTCAGGCTTTGTGCTTCAACCATTACTCGAACAAGCGCTTCGGTTCCTGAGGCTCTAATTAATATCCGACCACTGTCGCCAAGTTCGGCTTCGTGTTGGCCAACTGCGGTTTTTAAATTTGCTGCACCATCTAATTTAGACTTATCAACGTGATCTACATTGATTAGTACTTGTGGGAAGCGCTGCATAACTTTAGCAAGTTCGGCAAGTGACTTATCAGTCTTAGACATTGTCACCATTAATTGAAGTGCAGTAAGTACGCCATCACCGGTATTTGCAAAATTACGCATAATGATGTGCCCAGATTGTTCCCCACCAAGGATGTGGTCATTGGCCAACATATTCTCTAAAACATAACGATCACCAACCGCAGTTTTCTCAACTTTAATTCCCATCTCGCCCATAGCCTTGATAAATCCCAGGTTAGACATGACAGTTCCGACAACCGTTGAGACTTTCCAATCAGATGCCAAAATTGCCATAATAAAATCGCCATCGATAACTTCACCATTTGCATCCACTGCTAAGCAGCGATCGGCATCACCATCATGCGCAATTCCAAGATCTGCCCCATTTTCCTTTACTACTGCGATTAAATTTTCCAGATGGGTAGATCCACAATTTTCGTTGATATTCCAACCGGTTGGATCAGCAGAAATCGCAATTACTTGTGCACCGGCTCGTTTATAAACCTCTGGCGCGACAGTTGAGGCTGCACCGTTAGCGCAATCAACGACAATCTTCAAACCTTTCAAATCAACTTTGATGGTTGAAAGTAGGTGTTGGATGTAACGCTCTTTTGCTGTTTCATCAAATATAACTCGGCCAACACCAAGCCCAGTTGGGCGTTGCCACGGCTCATTTAATCGGGCTTCAATGGCAGCCTCTAGCTTGTCATCTAACTTGCCGCCACCCTTTGCAAAGAACTTAATTCCATTATCCGGCATTGGATTATGTGAAGCGCTAATCATTACGCCCAGGTCTGCGCCAGTAGCGGCTACAAGATGCGCGATGGCAGGAGTCGGTAACACGCCAACTCGGTAGACATCCACGCCAGCACTTGCAAGCCCAGAGATAACTGCAGCCTCTAGGAATTCACCAGATGCTCGAGAATCTTGACCAACAATTGCACGTGGTCGCTCATTATTTTCATGATTGAATGCACCAACTTCGGCAAGTATGTGCGCAGCAGCAACAGCTAAATCAAGGGCAAGTTCTGCTGTAAGGGTGTCATTGGCTAAACCTCTAACACCATCGGTGCCAAAGAGGGCCATGTTTAAATTAGCGAATCGATAAGAAGAATTAACGCTTGCTGTATTGCGAGCGCTTACGAGCCTTCTTCAGACCGTACTTCTTGCGTTCGATAACGCGTGCGTCACGAGCAAGGAAGCCAGCCTTCTTAAGTGCTGGGCGATTAGCATCACGATCAATTTCATTTAGCGCGCGAGCTACACCTAGACGTAGTGCACCGGCTTGTCCTGAAGTTCCGCCGCCATTGATACGTGCAAAAACATCGAATGAACCTTCAGCACCAACTGTGCGAAATGGTTCAGAGACTAGTTGTTGGTGAACTTTGTTTGGGAAATAAACTTCAAGCGCCTTGCCGTTAACAACCCATTTACCTGAACCCGGTACTAGGCGAACCCGTGCAACTGCTTCCTTGCGGCGACCAGTTCCACCACCAGGGGCAGTGATGCCCTTGCGGTTAGTTGCGGCGCCTGGAGTGCTTGATGAGTACGAAGTTGGAACTTCATCCAATTCATCAATTGCAGAATCAATAACGGTATCGAAATCAGACATTTGGGCTCCTGTTACTTCTTAATTATCTGGGAAACTTGGTTGAACACGAATGGAGTTGGGTTTTGTGCAGCGTGTGGATGTTCCGCTCCTGCATAAACCTTTAGCTTTGAACCAACAACGCGGCCCAACTTATTCTTTGGAATCATTCCAAGAATTGCCTTTTCTATAATACGAGTTGGATCCTGGTTGATAAGATCTGCGTAAACGATTGATGTCATACCGCCTGGATAACCAGAGTGATGGTGCGCATACTTCTGGCCAGACTTTTGTCCGGTAAGAACAATCTTCTCTGCGTTGATAACAATTACAAAG
>Ga0136641_1000695_pt1 | contig 14230 bp, 12 predicted proteins | sample EliLak1302023Y_FD_115312 | JGI IMG/M metagenome (GOLD analysis project Ga0136641, IMG submission 115312) | Freshwater microbial communities from Elizabeth Lake, Yosemite National Park, California, USA - 13020-23Y | ecosystem: Environmental > Aquatic > Freshwater > Lake ...
GGCGATGCGCAGTAGTGGTCGAAATCTCGGGCAACATCACCATGGCCTCCAGCACCGTAATCGGCTTTTCTTCGTGCCATGCTGACGCGAAGACATTGAGCATCCTGGACTCGACAGCGTCGAGTTGAGGGAAGCTCGGCAGGCTGCGGACAGCTTGCACCAGATTGAGGTACTTGGTGTACATCTGCGAAAAATTCGCTACCTTTGTTTTTGACATGATCGACTCCAACGGTTGAAATATGGTTTTTATTGAAGCACTTCAGTTCAACACCTGAAACACAGCAATATTCTCGCAAAAAATTAATTTTGTGTCGAATTTCGCACAAGCTTTAATTTTTTGTGATTTTAAACCATATTTTTCAATAAAGCAATATATTTACCAAAAAAATTATTTACTAGATGGGAAACTGAACATGGTTCCATCCCTTACGCCAGCGGAAGGCCAGCGTTGCGTGATGGTTTTGCGCTTGGTGTAAAAGCGCGCGGCGTCCGGTCCGTAGGCATGCAAATCTCCGAACAAAGAGCGCTTCCATCCCCCAAAAGAGTGGTAAGCCACTGGTACGGGTAGGGGTACATTGACACCCACCATGCCCACCAAAATGTTGTCGGTGAAGTAGCGCGCGGCTTCGCCGTCGCGGGTAAAGATGCAGGTGCCGTTGCCATATTCATGCGCGTCAATCATGTCCATAGCCTCTTGTAGGGATTTGACCCGCACCACACCCAGTACCGGACCAAAAATCTCTTCCTGGTAAGTCACCATGCCGGGCTTGACGTTGTCAAACAGGCAGGGGCCTAAGAAATAGCCTTGCTCGTGGCCCGGCACCTGTACGCCGCGGCCATCGACCACCAAAGTGGCACCTTCGGCCACACCCTGGTCCACATAGCCTTTGACTTTCTCAAAATGGGCCTTGGTTACCAGCGGGCCCATGTCCATGCCGGCGGTGGTGCCGGGGCCGACTTTCATCTTGGCAATTTCGGTTTTCAGGCCTGCAATCACCGCGTCTGCGGTGGCGTCGCCCACCGCGACCACCAGCGGAATAGCCATGCAGCGCTCGCCGCAAGAGCCATAGGCCGCGCCCATCAGCGCGTTGACGGCATTAGCCACATCGGCATCGGGCATCACCACCGCATGGTTTTTGGCACCGCCCAGGGCCTGCACGCGCTTGCCGTGGGCGCAGCCAGTGGCGTAAATGTATTCAGCGATGGGTGTGCTGCCGACAAAGCTGATGGCTTTGACGCGCGGGTCGGTCAGCAGTGTGTCCACTGCTTCTTTGTCGCCATTGACCACATTGAGCACGCCTGGCGGGAGGCCCGCTTGTAGCGCCAATTGCGCGACCAGCAGGGTGCTGCTGGGATCGCGCTCCGAAGGCTTGAGCACAAAGGTGTTACCGCAGACCACCGCCATGGGCCACATCCATAAGGGCACCATGATGGGAAAGTTAAATGGCGTGATGCCGGCAGTGACACCCAGCGCCTGAAATTCGCTCCACGAATCAATCGACGGGCCGACGTTTTTGCTGTGTTCGCCTTTGAGCAATTCAGGCGCATAGCTGGCGTACTCCACGTTTTCAATCCCGCGTTGCAGCTCGCCCATAGCATCAGGCAGTACCTTGCCGTGCTCGGCGGTCACCAGGGCACACAAGGCATCGGCATGCTCTTCAAGCAGTACTTTGAGCTTGCTCATCACCCGTGCGCGTTTAAGCGGCGGCGTGTTTCGCCACTCAGGGTAAGCGGCCTGGGCGTTGGCAATGGCTTGCTCCACGGTTAATTTGTCTGCCAGCAGGAGCTTTTTTTCCGCTTTGCCGGTGGCAGGGTTAAAAACCTCAGTGCTGCGGCTGCCGCCTTGGGTCAGTTGGCCGCCGATCAGGTGGCCGATGGTGGGTAATGTGGACATAGTCAAAGTGCTCTGGTTAAAAATAAAGAAATCCGAAAAAAATCTGCTTCGCGGGCTAGCCGCTGTTCATTGAAGTATCGCAAATACGCGCCAGGCAGAACGCCAAGGCGGTACCAAGTGCATAGGGCCTTCATGGGGAAGCTTCGCGCTTGCTGACAAGCGCAGACAAGCTAGCTGCGGCAAACGCTGGGCTGGGCAGGGCGCGGATAAGGCCACGCCCGCATACCTTGCCGCACCGCACGCATCAAGGTAAAGCGGCGCTTTGCAGGCTATTTATCCATGGCCAATTGCGCTACCTCGAATACGCTCAGCCTGCAATGCCACGCTGTAGTGCGCCAGCGAGTGTGCAGCGGGCGCAGCTGCGCCGCGCTGCATCCTTAGTCGACCTCGTTCATCGACTCGCCCAATGCATTGATCAGGCTGTCAATCTCAGATTTTTCAATGATGAAAGGGGGCGCCAATTGCATGGTGTCGCCGCCGTAGCGCACGTAAAAGCCCTTTTCCAGGCAGCGCATGGCAATTTCATAGGGTCGGCGTGCGGGCTCGCCGGGTACAGCCGCGATGGTGAACCCTGCTGCCAGACCTACGTTGCGGATGTCGGTGATGTGTTTGCTGCCTTTGAGGCTGTGCACCGCTTGCTCGAAATAAGGCGCCATGGCGGCCACACGCTCGATCATGTTTTCCTTGACCAACAGGTCCAAGGCAGCGATACCCGCGGCGCACGCCACCGGGTGCGCCGAGTAGGTGTAGCCGTGGAGGAACTCGAGCAGGTACTCCGGGCCGCCAGCGTCCATAAAGGTGTCGTAAATTTCTTTCTTGGCCACCACCGCGCCCAGGGGCTGGGCGCCATTGGTGACTTGCTTAGCGATGTTCATGATGTCCGGGGTCACGCCAAAGGCCGACGAACCGGTGTAGGCACCGCAGCGGCCAAAGCCGGTGATCACTTCATCAAAAATCAGCAAAATGTTGTTGGCGGTGCAAATCTCGCGCAAACGCGCCAGGTAGCCCACGGGCGGAACGACCACGCCGCCCGAGCCTGACATGGGCTCGACGATGACCGCGGCGATGTTGGATGCGTCGTGCAGCGTAATGAGGCGCAGTAATTCGTCCGCCAGTTCGACGCCATGGGCAGGCATGCCGCGCGAATAGATGTTTTGTGGCAACTGGGTGTGTGGCAGGTGGTCGGCCTCAATGCCCTGGCCGAAGGTTTTGCGGTTGGCGCCAATGCCGCCTACCGAAATGCCGCCGAAATTAACGCCGTGGTAGCCTTTTTCGCGACCAATCAGGCGCGTCTTGGTGCCCATGCCTTTGGCGCGCCAGTAAGCGCGTGCCATCTTGAGCGAGGTGTCGGCGCACTCCGAACCCGAACCGGCAAAAAACACGCGGTCCAAGCCCTCTGGCATCAACTGCGTGATTTTGTTGGCCAGTTCAAAAGACAGCGGATGGGCGTACTGAAACGCGGGGGAATATTCCATGGTGCCGATCTGGCGGCTCACCGCATCGGTGATTTCTTGGCGCCCATGGCCCAGTCCGCAGCACCACAGGCCGGACAAGCCGTCGAGCACCTTGCGGCCATTGGAGTCGGTGTAGTAAGCGCCTTTGGCGCTGACCATCATGCGGGGCTTGGCTTTGAAATTGCGGTTACCGCTGTAAGGCATCCAGTGCGCATCCATCCAGGCGGGGTCGCGCGGGTAGGGAGAGGTGGTGGTCACGACCGGTGCGTGGGTGGCGGTGTCATGGGGTTTCATGGCGGTCTCCTGGGTGGTAGAGGTCTACAAAAAATTTGCTGCGGTTTAGCGAGCCTCCCAGCATTTTCCGGGTGAGGCGCATTAAATAAAGGCTGCACAGAGATTGTGGCTTGCGCTATTACTCTTATAAAGTCACAATCATCGCTATTCACTTGCCAAAAAATGAAAGTAAATCCACCTTCACGCCCGGCGCTTGGTCAGCTCAGCGACATGGACTTGCGCCTGCTGCGCGTGTTTCGGGCGGTGGCCGATTGCGGCGGCATGGCCGCTGCCGAACTGGAGCTCAACATCGGTAGCTCCACTATCAGCCGGCATATTAAAGACCTAGAAACCCGCCTGGGCTTGCGCCTGTGCCGCCGTGGCCGGGCCGGTTTTGCATTGACGCCCGAAGGTCAGAAAATCTACGCCCAAACCACCCAGCTGCTTGCTGCCACCGACGCGTTTCGCAGCAGTGTCGATGAGATTCACCAGCGTATGGGTGGCCAACTGCAAATTGCGGTGTTCGACAAAACCGCCAGCAATCCCAAGTCCCGGGTAGCGCAGGCGATTGCGCGTTTTCATGCGCGGGCGCCGGACGTGGCGCTCAATCTCCATGTGGCTACGCTCAATGCCATAGAACGCGGTGTGTTGGATGGCCAGTTTCACCTGGGTATCATCCCCGGACACCGTACCTCCGGCACTTTGCACTACGCACGCCTGTTTGACGAGCATATGTGCTTGTACTGCGGCCCCGGCCATGCACTATTTGGCAGCGCGCACAGCAGCATGGATTGGGATGCGGTGCGGGGCATGCCTTTTGCCGGCTTGGGCTACCACTCGCCGAATTTGCAGGTCAGCCAGCAATTGCGTTTGACGCGCAGCGCCACTGGTTTTGACCAGGAGTCGATTGCCACCCTGATCCTGTCGGGCCGCTTTGTGGGCTTTTTACCCGAGCACTATGCGCACAGCTTTGTGCAGCAAGGCCGGATGCAGGCCGTTCTATCCGATGTGTTTTTTTACGATTGCGAGTTCTTCGCCATCACACGACGCTCACCGCAAGCCTCGCGCGCGACCCGCGCGTTCTTGCAGTGCCTAGAGCAAGCGCACGCCGCTTAGTGGCCGGCGGAGGTTTTCCCAGCGGGGCCCGCCAAATTACCGCTTGGGAACTCCTGTTTGCATGTATTCGTGGATTGCCACTGTCTGTGCCGGGGCGATGCCTCAACAGGGTTAAAAAAAGCCTTGTTTATGCACCGCAAAACGGAAAACCGGCAATCGGGTTTTCTCCGTCCATGCGCGCGGCCAGGGCCTTACCGGAACCGGCTCCGTGCGTCCAGCCTAGCGTGCCATGGCCGGCGTTGACCCACAGACCGCGCACCGGCGTTTGACCGATATAGGGAATATTGCTCGGTGTGGCCGGGCGCAGACCGGCCCAGAATTGCGGCTTGCCGCCTTCCTGTGGCAAACGGGTGTCGCACATGCCGGGCCAGATTTCCTCCACCCGGCGCGCCAGCATCTGGCAGCGCGCTTGGGAAACCGGGCTGGACAGCCCTAGGTCGTAGCTGCCCACTTCGATCGTGCCGGCCACGCGAATCTGGTCGCCCAGGCGGGTGATGGCAATCTTGCGCGAGTCGTCGATCACCGATACCGAAGGCGCCCGCTCGGGTTGTAATATCGGGAAAGTAGCGCTATAGCCTTTGCCTGGGTAAATCGGCAAATCCACGCACACCCGGCGCAGCAAGGGCGCGCTATAGGAGCCGCAGGCGACTACCACCGCGTCTGCAGGCAGTGCACGCACTGTGCCACCTGCGCTGCCCGCTGCGTCAGACTCGCCATCCCTTGCTACGGGACGCACACGCACCCCGTGCACCTTGGCGCCTCTCAGCTCTAGCTGCTCCATGCTGTGGGAAAACAAAAACTCCACGCCCCGGGCAGCACATTGGCGCGCCAAGGCCTGGGTAAACACACAGGCATCGCCCGACTCATCGCTAGCGGTAAAGGTGGCGCCCACAATACGCTCGCCAAAGGGCGCCAGCGTCGGCTCCAGGCGCAGTAATTCGGCAGTGCTGGTGACTTTGCGCTGCACACCAAACTGCTGCATTAAGGCAGCCAGTTCGCAGGCGCTGTCAAAAGCCGCCTGGGTAGCAAAAAAATGCGCGATGCCGCGCTCCAGGCGGTGGTAGTCAATCCCGGTTTGCGCGACCAGCTCTTTCAGCGCCACATGGCTGTAAGCACCTAAGGCCACGATGTGGCCCACGTTGCGGTGGAAAGCCGCATCATTGCATTCGGCCAGAAAGCGCCAACTCCAGCGGTACTGCTGCCAGCCCTCGCCCACCGGCCACTGTGGGCGGAACAAAAGCGGCGCCTCTTTGCTAAACATCCACTTCAGCGCCTTCAGGGGCGCGTCGCGGTTGGCCCAGGGTTCGCAATGGCTGACCGAAATTTGCCCTGCGTTGGCAAAACTGGTTTCCAGCGCCGCATCGGCCTGTCGCTCTACCACCGTGACCTGGTGGCCGCGCTCGGCCAGGTACCAGGCGGTGCTGGTGCCGATGATGCCAGCACCGACCACAACAATATGCATCACAAATCCCTGTGTTTGCGCCCGCCATGCGGATGGCAAAGGGGCGCGGTTGAGTGCGGCCAGCAATTGAACCGCGCAGTCGCAAAATGGCCGAAATCGAATACAAAACGACCCAAAGGCTAAAATTCAGACATGCCTTCTAAATCGCTGCCTAAAGTGTCCTTCAAGACCCAGATGCTACAGGCGCGCGAAGACGCCATCATCCAGACCGCCAGCGCGCTCTTAGCGCAAAAAGGTTTTGAGGCCATGACGGTCGATGAAGTCGCCGCCACGGTGGGCATCGCCAAAGCCAGCTTGTACAAGCATTTCCCCAGCAAAGAAGACTTGGCGGCGGCGGCCATGGTCAAGCTGATGCAAAGAGCCCAAGCCTACTTGCGTGAGTTGCCTACGCAAAATGCCATGGCGCAATTGCGGGCTGTCGCGCGTTGGACCATGGAGTTGCAGTTGCTTGGCCAGATGCCGTCTCTGCCCAGTCGCAATTCCACCCTGCGCGCCAAGCTCATGGCCAATACGCAGTACATGGATGGCCTCATCGAAGTGAGCGACCGCTTAGGTGCCTGGATTGAAGAGGCGCAATCGCAAGGCCATTTGCGATCGAGCCTGCCGCCGATTGCCGTGCTCTACACCTTGTACGCCCGCGCCTGCGACCCGGTGCTGGAGTTTTTGAAAATGGGCGGCCAGCACAATAACGCGCAAATCATCGATCTGGTCATGAGCACCTGTTTTGATGGCTTAGCTTCGCGTTAAATTTCAATTACCGCCTGGGCACGAAAGTGTGCCTGCTCATTTTTGTGGGCATAGCCCAGCGGATTGGCCACTACGCGGCAGCCCTGGTGCACATAGTCTTGCGGGGTGTGCAAATGTCCATGCAACCAGAGGGCGGCCTGCGGCAGCAAGTCATCTAGCGCATTGCAAAACCCGGCAGTGCCGGGCACGCGGCCATAGCGCGGGTCGGCGCTGTGCAGGCTGGGCGCAAAATGGGTCACCACGATGGTTTTACCCGCAAAGGGCTGGCTTAACGCATCGCGCAACCAGGCTTGGCACTGCAGGCCCTCTTCGCGCACGGCCGCAGACAAAAATGGCAGCCCATGGCGCACCGTACCGGTTTTTTTCAGGTAGTAGTCGGCCGCGCGAAAGGCTTTTTCGCGCGCCTTGCGGTTGCTTGCATCCGCCTCCCACACGGCTGCTGCATGCATGGCCTGCGCATCGGGCCTTGCAGTGTCGCGAGCTGGCGTTTGCGGGGCCGGGCGCGGTGTGGCTGCGAGGGCATCGAAATCGGTCCATAGCGTTGTGCCCATAAGGCGTAGCGCCTGGCCATCGGCACTTCGGCCGGACAGCATGCCCTGCTGGCGTTCCAGCCAGCTGATACCCAGACGCGCACAGGTCTCGCGCAAGCGCACGCGGGCCGCATCAAAGTCCAGGCCGTCGTACTCATGGTTGCCCGGCACAAAATACACCGGCACCGGCCATCCATGCAGAGGCGAAAAGCGCGCCAGACCGAAATCTGCGTCCTGCAACTTGGAGCCTGGTTGGTAGGAGCCAATGTCCCCGGCCAAAATCAAGAGCTCGGCATCCGGTGCCGGGCGTGTCACAAAGTCGGGCTGCGATTCAAGATGCAGGTCGGAGAGCAGTTGTACCTTCACGCGGCGCCACTCCGACTGGCCAGGGGCGCGGCCTGTGCCACCGCATGGACCTGGGCGCGTAACCAGCTTTGCGCGCTGTCCGCATCATGGCGCTGGTGCCATAGCGCATCGACTTGAATGGGTGGCACATCAAAAGGCAATTCATGCACCGTCAGCTGCGGCGCGAAACCGGTTACTTGCACAAAATGACGTGGCAACACGGCCAGCAAATCGGACTGCGCCACCACACTGCCGATGGTGAAAAACTGGTTCACCGTGAGCACCACACGCCGCGAGCGGTTGACCGAGGCTAGCGCTTCGTCGATCAGCCCAAAAGCGCGTCCCGAAAAACTCACCAAGACATGCTGGGCCTGGCAAAACGCATCCAGGCTCAGCGGCGCTCCGGCCAGCGCATGGCTATTGCGCATCACGCACACATAGTCGCTGGAAAAAAGCCGTTGTTGTCCAAAGCGCACAACCTGCCCGTTTTGTCGTTGCTGCGTCATGGCAGCCAGGGCGGCAGGGAAATGGCCTAGCGCCAGGTCCACCTCGCCATCTTCGAGCATGCGCCTAGGGTCCCGCGTGGTCAGCGGGACGGTGCGCAAGGACACGCCCGGCGCTTGCCGCATCAAGCCCTGCACCAAGCCCGGCATCAACTGCGAAGCGGTGGCGTCGGCCATGGTCAGTACAAAGCTACATACCGTATCGGCAGGCGAAAACGGGTGCGGTGCCAAGGCGATTTGCAAGCGCGCCAAGGTCTCGCGTACCTGCGGCCATAGCAGCAGCGCCTTGGGCGTGGCGTGCAAACTGCGCCCCTGGCGTACGAGTACCTCGTCGCCCAAGGCCTCGCGCAAGCGGCGCAAAGCATTGCTTACCGCCGGTTGGGTCAGTGAAAGTACCTGCGCCGCCCGCGTCAGGCTGCGTTCGGCCATCACCACGTCAAAAATTTTGAGCAAGTTCAGGTCAAAGTTGCGCAGTTGTGGGACGGGCAGAGTCATCTATTAATTCTATGAATGTTAGAAATCAAAAATATAAAGTGGACTGTTATTAGTGTAAACCCTAGCATTGGTCCCAGTTAAGCGATATCGTGACCTATTTCATGATTTTTAAGGAGCCATTTATGTCCTATTTCATTCCATTTTCATCTTCCCCCAGCGCGCCAAGCGCCCTTGCCGACCGCAGGGCAAAAAAACCCGTACAGGCTTCCCCAGTCCTGGCAGGTTTCTTGTCGGCCGCTGTGCTGGCCGCTTTGTTGGCGGTTGCCGATCAGCTGATCGATAGTTGGGCCGAGGGCCATTTGCTGCTGGCCTGGGTGATGCTGTGGTCGGCTCTGTTTGCCGGCTTAGCCCTGCTGGCCCGCCCCTTGCGTCTTGCGAGTGTGGCGACCGCACTGGCAATACAAAGCTGGTTGGCAGCGCGCGCCCGGGCCCGCCATGCGCAAGTGGGCTGGGAGTTTGCGCTACAAGACCCGCGCATGCGCCAGGAGTTACGCGCCGCCCACGCCCGCAGCGCTGAACGCTAAGAATCGCCCCCGCATTGCCGCGCGGGGACGGCTACAGGAGGCTTTGAGGCCTTTTAGGCCCCCATCTGCAAGCTCGCTGGCATTCGGGTGTTTCAGGCCAAAATCAGCCGACCTGGCGCGTGCTGGGCTTGTAAGAACTCCAGGCTATCGCGTGCGGGCAGGTCTAGCCAGTCGCCGTAGTGTGCTGGCGGCACCACCACCACCATCCGCTTTTCCTCCCCTAGCTTGTGCATCTCGCGCATCACAGGGTCCGCGGCGGCATTCACTGTCAGCATGGTGAAGCTAAAAACCTCCTGGTCCTGCGCACGCCAGCAGGACCATAAACCGGCCACCCCCAGTGGCGCACCGTCTGCGCTGCCAAGGCGCGCCGACACCGCCCGCCCGCTGCGCCAATCCGGCTCAAACAAGGCATCGGCAGGGATGATGCAATGCTGGCCGCGCCGCCAGGCGTCGCGAAAGCTAGGTTTTTCGAAGGCGGTTTCACTGCGCGCGTTATAAGTACTGCGCGTGATGCGCAAGTCGGTGGACCAATGCGGCACCAGGCCGAACAAACCTGTCAGCGCCTGCAAGCGCTCCGCACGCGGCTGCGTGCCAGGCGGCGCGTTGCGGATAAACAGCGCGCGGTAGCCCGGCCACACATCGGGCTGCCCCGCGTCCTCTGGTGGCGCGATGCCGAAATGGCGCTCAAACCGTTCGCGCCCTTGAATGCCTTGGTAATGGCTACACATGAGATATATTGTCTTCGGAACGGTGGCTTGCAAGTTTCTTTGCAAGCCCTTGCCGCAATGGACATGCGGGTCGCTTAGAGTGGGGCTCGGTCTAACTTGAAAGGTTTGCTATGCGTTTTTCACTGGTGTCGTCTATGCGATGGTTATCTATCACCGCCTTGGCTTTGGCCTGCAGCCTTGCGCTGGCCTTACCCAGCCCCAAAGACATCACGGCGGCGGTGGAGGCCGGAGATTTGGCCCGGGCCGAAACCTTGTTGCATGAGGTCTTGAAGGAAAAGCCCAACAGCGCCAAAGCCCACTATGAACTGGGTGAAGTGCTCGCCCGCGCCAAACGCTACGACGAGGCGCTGGCGCAACTTAACCAAGCCCGCGCTATCGACCCGGCACTGAAGTTTGCCTCCAGCCCCGAAAAGTTTTCGCAAATTGTGGACAAGGTCAGTGCCGCGGCCGCTTCCGCTAAATCGGCCGCAACCGGTCAGACACTGAACGCGGCTCCCACACCCGCGCACGGCCCAGCCGCGCCTGCCAGCAGCGCATCGGCCTTTCCCACCGGCTATGTGGTGGGTGGCGTGCTATTGCTGGTATTGCTATTTGTCCTGATCCGGCGCAGCCAGGCGCCCCGCCCCATGCCCATGGGCGCTTACCCGGGCGGCCCTACGGCCTACACCCCTGGCGGCGCCATGGCGCCCGCGCCCTACGGCGGCTATGGCGCACAGCCGCAAGCAGGCTCTGGCATTGGCGGTGCAGTCCTTGGCGGCGTGGCAGGCTTGGCCGCCGGTTACGCCCTGAGCAAAGCCATGGAAGGCGGCAATGCCAACGCGGGCGAAGCACGCCATGCACCAGCGGCTAGCGAAGGCTATATCCCTTTTGATTCGCCCCCTGCGCCGGATATGGGCAGTTTCGATGCGGGCTCAGGCAGCGGCTGGGACGCTGCCGACAGCGGTGGTGGCGACTCGGGCGGCGATTGGTAAAAGCCGGCCAGGTCTGCTGGGCGACGGCCTATTTGCCTAAAACGGCAAGCAGGTAGGTGGCGCCCATGTATTCAGGTCGTAAGGACTTTGGGTTGCCGGCGCGTTTTGCTGGCTCGGCGGCGCGCACTAGCCGTGCAAGTGGTGGGCCGCACGCAGCCGCAAGCTTTTTCCCTTCATCGCCTGCGCCTGGCCATGGAGTGCGGGCACTACAGGCATTTGTCGCCGCGGGCTACACGCGCAGCCAGCGTGCTTCAGTTAAGCTAAGGGTCGCTTTGTACTGCGCGCAAAGCACAACCCAGGAGCCCCGCCCATGAGCACTTCAGACAATGCAGGATTCGGCAAATTCGTGCCCGGTTTTGACTTTCTGCAAAACCTGGCCAAAGCCGCCGGTGGTACAGGGGGTAGTGCTTCAGCCATGCCCAATATGGCGCAGTGGCTGGTGCCCAGCCTCAAAGTGGAGGACCTAGAAAAGCGCATCGAAGAACTCAAGCATGTGCAGTTCTGGCTGGACCAAAACGCACGCGCACTCAGCGCCACGATCCAGGCCCTGGAAGTGCAAAAAATGACCATGGAAACCTTAAAGGGTATGAACTTCACCATGGGCATGCCTGGCGCCGCGCAAGCCGCTGCCGGCCCCAAGCCCGCACCGGCAGCGCCGGCCGCACCGCCACCCGCGCCCGAACCAGAGCCCGCTGCCCAAGCGCAGACCGATACCAGCAAGGTGATAGACCCGATGCAGCTATGGGGCGCGCTGACCCAACAATTTCAACACATTGCCAGTACGGCGCTGCAAGATGTGGCCAAGCACAGTGCGGCCGTTGTTGGCAATGCGAAAGCCGCTGGGAAAACCCGCGCCACCAAAGCAAAAGCGGCCACAGCCAAAACCGCGGGCAAGGCGCCACGAAAAACCACGCCTGCCAAGCGCAGCAGCAAGCCGCGCCGCAGCACCATGTAAAACGGCGCGCACGCGCCCCGTCGATAGCCTCTATGCAAACTTTTTCTTACGCGCACGCTACTCATCCAGAGTGGCAAAGTGCCAGCGCTTTGGTGCTGGTGCAGTTGCGCGGCCAAATGTCGAGCTCGCTGCATGCAGTGACGCCCACCCTAGCACTGCTCTATATCACCGACCATTACGCGCAAAATGCGCAGGACATTTTGGACCACCTGAGCGCCGAGCTGCCTTCGGTTACCGACTGGTCGGGTACCGTCGGCATTGGCATCGCAGCCAACAATGTGGAGTATTTTGACGAACCGGCGATGGCTGTCATGTTGCTGGACCTGCCCTCAGACCAATACCGCGTGTTTTCCGGTGTGTCGCCCCTGAGCCTGGGCTTTGAAGCCCACACCGCCTTGGTACATGCCGATGGCGCCACGGCGGACCTGCCCGAATTACTGGCCGAAATGTCGGGCCGTACCGAGACCGGCTATTTGTTTGGTGGCCTATCTAGCAGCAGAGGCAAAAGCGTGCAGTTTGCGCTCGCGGCCGATGGCAACCTCAGCGGCCAAGGCCTTGCAAAAGGCGTTTTTAGTGGCGGCTTGAGCGGCGTGGTCTTCGGGCCGGAAATCGCGGTGGTCTCGCGCGTCACCCAAGGCTGTAAACCGGTTTCGCGGGCCCGCGTGATTACCGAGGCCCATAACAACCTGGTGCTCAGCCTGGACGGCGAACCGGCTTTGGATACCTTGCTGTCGGATTTGTCGATTTCTCTGGAGCGACCACAAGAAGCCTTGCAAGCGGTGCGCAACACTTTGGTCGGCCTGGCCAATCCGCCTACTGGAAGCGACAGCGCCGCCGTTCGCAAAACCGGCAATTTCGGCAGCGACGTGCTGGTGCGCCACATTGTCGGCCTGGACCCCGGCCACCGGGGCGTCGCCCTGAGCGACTATGCGCGTGTCGGCGGGCAACTGGCTTTTTGCCAGCGCAATGTGCAGGCCGCGCGCGCGGACTTAATGCGCATTTGCGCCGAGATCCGCGAAGAACTTAGCCCCGAGGAGGTGCCCGAGCCCCAGGCGGTGGGTGCCGGGGGCGCTGGCGCGTCTGCACCGGTGCAAAAAGGAATTACGGGCGCGATTTACATCAGCTGCACTGGGCGCGGTGGCCCGCACTTTGGCGGCGCAAGTGCCGAAATGCAGATCGTGCGCCATGCCCTAGGAGATGTACCCTTGATCGGTTTTTTTGCCAGTGGCGAAATTGCGTACCAGCATTTATACGGTTATACCGGCGTTTTAACGGTTTTTACCGTAGATAAGTAGATTTTTAAACCCCGTTGACGTATTTTAGGGGCTGGCCAGCAAGCGGGTTCGGCTAGTGCGTACCGTCGAGGGCCTTTTACGTCGCAACGCTGGCGCGCTGTAGCCGGTCGGCAACTCCGGCCCATTCCATGCTCTGGGGCGTGGCTTCCACCCAAATCTCTTCGGCCCCCGCGTCGTCGAGCGCGCGCAAGGTGGCAAACAAATGCTGCGCCGCACGCGCCGGGTCTTGGGCCATGGCGCGCAATAGCAATTGCGGCGCCTTTCCTATCGATCCCTGGTGGGGCTGCGCCGCGTCGTCTAAAGCAATACCGGGCCGCGTGCGCATATAGACACCAATGCGTCCGGCTACCGCCTTGCGCTCAGCTGAATCCGGCTGCAAGGCCTGCTGCAAGGTGGCGGTCTCCATCAAACGCACTTTGGCATCGGGCGCATAGTGCGCGGCCAAGGTGCCCGATGCGCGCGGGGCTGCCTGGCTGCCTGGCATGTCGTGCGCCAGGCGAAGGGCTTGGCCACAGGCCTGTGCCAGCGCGTCGATGCCGATCGCCCCCGGGCGCAAAAGCACCGGCGCACCCCGTGTGCAATCCACAATCGTCGATTCAATACCCACTTCGCAGGGACCGCCATCCAAAATCAGCAATGTCGCCGGGTCGTCGGCATCCCGTCCGGCGTTGAATTCGCTATGGACATGCTGCGCCGTGGTCGGACTGACACGCCCGAAGCGGTTGGCGCTAGGCGCGGCCAGGCCCCAGACCACGCTGCCTTGAACACTCTGGCGCAAGGCGCGCAGCAGGGCTTGGGCGACAGGGTGCGCTGGGCAACGCAAGCCGACCGAGTCTTGCCCACCAGCGGCCGCTGTGGCTAGCCCAGCGCGGCGCGGCAGAATCAGCGTCAGAGGGCCGGGCCAAAAAGCTTGCATCAGGCGCATCGCAAAATCAGGA
>Ga0136641_1000698_pt1 | contig 14209 bp, 13 predicted proteins | sample EliLak1302023Y_FD_115312 | JGI IMG/M metagenome (GOLD analysis project Ga0136641, IMG submission 115312) | Freshwater microbial communities from Elizabeth Lake, Yosemite National Park, California, USA - 13020-23Y | ecosystem: Environmental > Aquatic > Freshwater > Lake ...
CCCGAGGTTGGCGCTGCGGGGGCCCCCAAGCGGGTGGCCCGCCGCCGGGGGTCAGCCGAAGGGCCGCACGCCGATCAGCGCAGCGTGGGCCCAGAAGGCAAACCCCACCCAGGCGACCACGCCACCGACCACGGCCACCACCGTCGGCCCGCTGCGGCCGGCGGGGTAGGCGATCTGCTGCCGACGGTCGCGCTGACGCGCCGCGCGGAAGTCGATCGCCGCCCAGGCCAGGAAGCCGCCGAACAGCAGCAGGTCGGCGGCGGTGTTGTTGGCGATCAGGTGCGCCGTGGCCCACAGCTTCACGCCGATCAACATCGGGTGGCGCAGCCTGGCCTTGATGACCGTGCCCGGCACCTGCGAGGCCGCCACCAGCACGAAAGCCGGCAGCGTCAGCAGGGCGGCCAGATGGCGCGTCCACGTGGGCGAGGCCCACAGCACCAGCGGCTGCTGGCGCGCCAGGCCGTAGCCGTAGCAGATCAGCACGAAGCCGGCCAGCGAGAGCAGCGAGTAGGCGCCCTTCCAGGCATTTTCGCCGATGCGCGCGCGGGTCGCGGTGCGCCAGTCGTCGGCCACGATGCGCACCGAGTGCACACCCAGAAAGAGCACCAGGCCCAGGATCAACATCGTCATGGCAGCACCGCAGGTTCAGACAGGAGGACATTGTGACGCCGCTATCCTTTGCACCCACGCAGATTGCCACCACGAGGAATAGCTCCCATGCCCCAGCCGAACCTGTACGCCCTCACGCTGCTCGCCGGCGGCCTGTTCGCCACCGCAGCCGCCAGCACGGCCGCCTTGGCGCAGGCTGGCGAAGCCAAGGTGCTGAACATCTACAACTGGTCGGACTACATCGCCGACGACACGCTGAAGAACTTCGAGAAAGAGACCGGCATCAAGGTCCGCTACGACAACTACGACAACAACGAAATCCTGCAGGCCAAGCTGGTGGCCGGCAAGACGGGTTACGACATCGTGGTGCCCAGCGCCCACTTCGCGAAGATGCAGATCCAGGCCGGCCTGTACCAGAAGCTGGACCGCGCGCAACTCACGAACTGGGGCAACCTCGACCCGGCGCTGCTTGACAAGATGAGCGGCATCGACCCCGGCAACCAGTTTCTGGTGACCTGGTTGTGGGGCTATGTGACGGTGGGCATCAACACCGGCAAGGTCAAGGCCGCGCTCGGCGCCACGCCGCTGCCGGCCAACCCCTGGGACCTGATCTTCAAGCCCGAATACGCGGGCAAGCTCAAGGGCTGCGGCATCAACCTGCTGGACTCGGCCTCTGAAGTGATGCCGGTGGCCATGGTCTACGCCGGCAAGGACCCCTACAGCAAGACGCCCGCCGACTACGACGCGGCCAAGGCGGTGCTGATGGCCGCGCGGCCGGCCATCACCCGCTTTTCATCGTCGGGCTACATCAACGACCTGGCCGCCGGGCAACTGTGCGTGGTGATGGGCTATTCCGGCGACATCAACATCGCGCGCCAGCGGGCCATCGAGAGCAAGAATGGCCAGGACATCCAGGCGCTGATCCCGGCCAGCGGCGCCATGCTGTCGGTGGACACCATGGCCATCCCCAAGGACGCCAAGAACGTCAGGAACGCCCACCTCTTCATCAACTACATCCTGCGCCCCGAGGTGCACGCCAGCCTGACGAACAAGGTGTTCTACGCCAACCCGAACAGCGCCGCGCGCAAGTTCGTGACCAAAGGCGTGGCCGACAACCCGACCATCTTCCTGAGCCCGGCCGACCTGAAGAAGATCAACCCGTCCGACGCCGTGCCGCAAGAGATCCGCCGCGTGCAGACCCGCATTTTCACCGGCTTCAAGGCCAACTCGAAATAAGGCCACGCTGTGCGCTACCTGGACGCCACGGAACTGGCTGAACGCCTGCCCTGGCCGGCCTTGCTGCAGGCCCTGCGCCAGGCGTTCACGCAGGACTTCGAGGTTCCGCTGCGCCACAGCTACACCATCGCCAACGCGGGCAACGAATCCGGCACGGTGCTGCTGATGCCGGCCTGGCAGCCGGGGCGGCACTTCGGCGTCAAGACGGTCAACATCTTTCCCGGCAACCGCGCCCTGGGCCTGCGGGCGCTGCACGCGGTCTACGCCCTGTTCGATGCCACGACCGGGGTGCCGCTGGCCCTCCTGGATGGCGGCGAGCTGACCGCCCGGCGCACGGCGGCGGCCTCGGCGCTGGCCAGCGGCATGCTGGCCCGGCCCGACGCGCGGAGCCTGCTGCTGGTGGGCGCCGGACGCGTCGGTGCGCTGATGACCGACGCCTTGCTGGCGGTGCGGCCCGGCATCGAGCGCATCGCGGTGTGGAACCGCAGCCCGGCCGGCGCGGCGGCGCTGGCCGCCACCTTGCGCGGGCAGGGCCACGCCGCGCAAGCGGTGGTGGACCTGGAAGCCGCCGTGCGCCAGGCCGACATCGTCAGCTGCGCCACGCTGTCCACGGCCGCGCTGATCGACGGCCACTGGCTGCAGCCCGGCAGCCACCTCGACCTGATCGGCAGCTTCACGCCGGCCATGCGCGAAGCCGATGGCGTCTGCTTGGCGCGCGGCCGGGTCTTCGTCGACACCGCCGAGGCGCTGGCCAAATCGGGCGACCTGCTGTCGGCCATCGCCGAAGGCCATTTTGCCGCGTCCCGGGTGCAGGCCACGATGGCTCAACTGTGCCGCGGCGAGCGCAACGGCCGAAAACAGGCCGACGAGATCACCGTGTTCAAGGCCGTGGGCACCGCGCTGGCCGACCTGGCCGCGGCCGAACTGGCGATGGGTGGCGCATGAGGTTCCGACCGCGATAATCGCTGGCCCGTCGCACGACCCAACCCAGAAGCTGCCCATGTTCAAACGCCTCATTCTTTCCCTGCTGGTGCTCGCAGCGCTGGTCACGCTGTACTTCTGGGCGGCGCTGAAGTGGAGCTATTCCAGCGGCGAGCGCGCCGGCTGGGTGCAGAAGCTGTCGAACAAGGGCTGGGTCTGCAAGACCTGGGAAGGCGAACTCGCGCTGGTGTCGCTGCCCGGCTCCATTCCTGAGAAATTCGCCTTCACCATCAACGACGCCGCCGTGGCCGAGCAAGTCAGCAAGGCCGTGGGCAAGCGCGCGGCGCTGCACTACGAACAAAAGGTCGGACTGCCAGGTAGCTGTTTCGGCGACACGCGCTACTTCGTGACCGGCCTGACCATCAGCGAAGAGATACCCATCGCGACCGGTGTGGTCGTGTCCAACCCGCAGACCCCGACCGCATCGGGCGCCGCAGCGCGCTGACAGCCGCGGTAGCAACCGGATGCGGGGCCGGCGGCCGGCTCGCCATCAAGCCGAATACCAGATCACCTTCTTGCGCATGCCCACCCAGCGGTCGTAGTTCTGGGCGAAGAGGTCTTCGATGCGGTTGCGCTTGACCTTGAAGGTCGGCGTGATCAGGTCGTTGTCGACCGTCCAGGCGTCGGTCATCAGCACGATGCAATCGAGTTGCTCGTGCGGGTCCAGGCCCTCGTTGATGCGGGTGATGTGCGCCACCAGCGAGGCTTCCAGTTCGGCCTTGCCGGCAGCGTCAGCGGACTTCTTCACCGCCTCGGGGTTCAGCATGGCCAGTGCCAGCGGCTGGCCGAGATTGGCCCCGGTCACGCAGCAGGCCTCGATGGCCGTGTTCATCACCAGCTTGTCCTCGATGGGCGCCGGCGCCACATACTTGCCCTTGCTGGTCTTGAACAGGTCCTTCACGCGGCCGGTGATCTTCAGGTTGCCCTCGGCATCCAGCGCGCCCTTGTCGCCCGTGCGCAGCCAGCCGTCTTCGGTCATGGCCTGGCGGGTGAGCTCGGGTTCCTTGTAGTAGCCCAGCATCAGGCAGGGCGCCCGCATCTGGATCTCGCTGGTGACGGGGTCGAGCCGGCATTCCACGCCGTCGTAGGGCAGGCCGACCGTGCCCGGGCGCTGCTTGCCGGGCAGCGTGGCATGGCTCACGCCGCAGTTCTCGGTCATGCCGTAGACCTCGGCCAGGTCGAGGTGCAGCTTCTTGTACCAGCGCAGCAGGTCGGGCGGCATGGGCGCCGCGCCGCCGGCCGCAAAGTCGCAGTCCTGCAGACCCAGGGCGGTGAGGATCTTCTTGCGCACGATGCCGCCCAGGATGGGAATCTTCAGCAGGCGGTCGAGCTTGGCCGGCGGCATCTTGGCGGCAATGCCCTGCTGGAACTTGACCCACAGCCGGGGCACGCTGAAGAACAGCGTCGGGCGGGCGCGCTGCAAGTCGGCGGTGAAGGTCTCCAGGCTGTCGGCGAAATAGACGTGCATGCTGGTGGCCAGCAAGCCGTGTTCGACCAGCGTGCGCTCGGCCACATGCGACAGCGGCAAGTAGCTCAGCATGCGCGCACTGCTGTTGATGTTGGGCACCCGCTTCAGCGCCGACGACATGCCCCAGGCGAAGGTGCCGAAGCTGTGCATCACGCCCTTGGGCGCGCCGGTGGTGCCGGAGGTGTACATGATGGTCGCCAGTTCGTCGGCGTCGCGCAGCGGGTTGCCCTTGAGCGGCTCGGTCTTGGCGATGATGTCGTCCCAGGCGGGATAGGCCACCTTGACGTCATCGGGTGCCAGCGGCAAACCGATGCAGGCCATGCCAGCCGGCACGCCGGGCTTCATCCCCTTCCAGCCGTCCAGCTTGCCGACGAACAGCAACTTGGCCTCGCTGTGGTCCAGGATCTGGCGGATGGTGGCGGCTGCCAGCGTCGGGTACAGCGGCACCGACACGAAGCCGCCCAGCCAGATGGCGAAGTCGGCCATCAGCCAGTGCGCCGTGTTCTTGGCCAGCATCGCCACCTTGTCACCGGGCTGCAAGCCCAGGCCTTGCAGGTGCGCCGCCATGCGGCGCGACTGGCCCATGACCTCGCGCCAGGTGTAATCACGCACCGTGCCACCGCCCGTGGGCTGGGTCATCACGACCCGGTCAGCGGCGGTCTTTTCCCAGTGATAGAGGCGCTGCAGCGCCAGCGTGTCGGCGGAAACGGTAGATGCCATGGTGGTTGGGGCCTGCGGCCTGCCTGCGAAGCTCGGGAAGCGAAGACTAACCAAGCCGCAAGCCGCCGGACAGGTGGACTTCCCTCAGAGCGTCATGAGCCTGCCCGGCCGTGGGTCTGGCCGCTGGCTCGCTGCTCGAGTACCCCGCGCGCCGCGCGCCGCATCAACGCCAAATCCAGATCGGTCTGCGCGGCCAGCGCATCGGTCACCTCGTCCAGCAGGTCGGGGGCGACCATGATGACTTTGGCCAGCACCGACACGGCGCAGATCGCCCGTCTCGCTGGCTGTTCAGGCAGCGCCAGTGTGCGCTGGGCCTGCACGTGCAAGCGCACGCTCGCCACGGCGGCGGGCCCCAAGCCCCAGCTTTCGCACAGCGCGGCGCCCAGCGCATCGTGGCTGACGCCGAAGCCGGCATGCTCCAGCGTGACCAGATCGGCATCGTCGATGGTGGCACGCAGCATGGCCCGGTAGTGGTCGGGCGCGTGGCGGAAGAGCACCGCCTTGCCGCACTCCTCGAACAGCCCGGCCGAATGCGCCGCCCAGGCATCCAGCGTCAGCCGCGTGGCCAGTTGCGCCATCAGGGCCCCGCGCTGCGCTGCGCGGTCCCACAGCGGGTCGAGTTCGGGCGCCGGCGGAAAAGCGGCCCGCAGACCCATCTCGAAGGTGATGGCCGCCACCTCGTGCATGCCCAGATAGGTGATGGCCTGGCGCACGCTCTGAACGCGGCCCTTCAGGCCGTAAAGCGAGGAGTTGACGGCCTTCATGACCGACGCCGCCAAGGCCATGTCGGATTCGATCAGCTCGGCCAGTGCAGGCAGGTCGACATCTTCCTGAGCCAGCAGCAACGACAGCTGCACCAGGGCCTGTGGTTGCGACGGGATGTCGATATCGAGCTTGCGGAGTTCGGGGTTGACGGACATGGCGGTGCCGGGCGGACGGATGAGTCATCCTAGGCATTCCGGCGGGGTTTGTGGTGACCGATCCAGCCCTGTAGCGCACCGTTACACCCCGCTGCTCGACCGGCATAAAAAAAGCGCCGACCAGGCGGCGCTTTCAAAAGCCGGTTCATCTGCGGAACCGGTCTGTGGGCTGGCACTTCGAAAGGTGTCTGTCGTCTCCTCAGGCCCCCGTGGGGCGGCAGGACTGCTGTCCTTCCGCCACGAGTGGGCGCAATGTAGAGGGCTGAGCCCGCGCTGCCATCGGGGCTAACCCGCCGCGTCGGCCAGGAGCCACTCGGCGGCGCGCTCGGCGATCATCAAGGTCGGCGCGTTCGTATTGCCGCTGGTGATGGTGGGCATCACGCTGGCGTCGGCGATGCGCAGGCCGGCCACACCGTGCACGCGCAGCCGGCTGTCCACCACCGCGCCACGGTCGCTGGCCGGCCCCATCTTGCAGGTCCCGACGGGGTGGAAGATGGTGGTACCGATGTCGCCGGCCAGCCGCGCCAGATCGGCGTCGCTCTGGAACTGCACGCCGGGCTTGACCTCCTGCGGCCGGTATTTCGCCAGCGCCGGCATGGCCGCGATGCGCCGGGTCAGGCGCAAGGAGTCGGCCGCCACCCGGCGGTCTTCGGCGGTGGACAGGTAGCGCGCCTGGATGCGCGGCGCATCTTGCGGCCGCGGCGAGGCAATGCGCACGAAACCGCGCGACGTCGGGTTCAGGTTGCACACACTGGCCGTGAAGGCGTTGTAGCGGTGCAAGGGCTGGCCGAAAGCGTCCAGCGACAAGGGCTGGACGTGGTATTCGACGTTCGGCCAGACCTGCTCGGGCGACGAGCGCGTGAAGGCGCCCAGCTGCGAAGGCGCCATGCTCATGGGGCCGCTGCGGCGCAGCAGGTATTCCAGGCCGATGGCCGCCTTGCCCCACCAGGAATTGGCCATCGTGTTCAGCGTCTTCACGCCCTGCACCGCGTACACGGCGCGGATCTGCAGGTGATCCTGCAGGTTCTCGCCGACGCCCGGCAGCTCATGCTGCTGCGCGATGCCGTGCTCGTGCAGCAGCGCCGCCGGGCCGATGCCCGACAGCTGCAGCAGTTGCGGCGTGCCCACCGCACCGGTGCAGAGCACCACCTCGCGGCTGGCGCGGGCCCGTATCGCGGCGCCGCCTTCGATGGGCAGCACCTCGATGCCCACCGCCCGGCCGTCTTCCAGCAGCACGCGCGAGGTCTGCGCGCCGGTCCAGACCTGCAGGTTGTCGCGGCCGACCACCGGCCGCAGGAAAGCCTTGGACGTGTTCCAGCGTACACCGCGCTTCTGGTTGACCTCGAAGTAGCCCACGCCTTCATTGCTGCCGCGGTTGAAATCTTCGGTGGCCGGGATGCCCGCTTCGCGCGCGGCAGCGGCAAAGGCGTCGAGGATTTCCCAGCTCAGCCGCTGGCGCTCGACGCGCCATTCCTGGCCGGCGCCGTGCAGTTCATCGCCGCCGCGCCAATGGTCTTCGTGGCGCTTGAAGTGGGGCAGACAGGCGTCCCAGCGCCAGGCGTCGTCCCCGGTGCTGGCCGCCCAGGCGTCGTAGTCGCGCGACTGGCCGCGCATGTAGATCATGCCGTTGATGCTGGAAGAGCCGCCCAGCACCTTGCCGCGCGGGTAGCCCAGGCTGCGGCCATTCAAGCCGGGGTCGGCTTCGGTTTGGTACAGCCAGTCGGTGCGCGGGTTGCCGATGCAGTACAGATAGCCCACCGGGATGTGGATCCAGTGGTAGTCGTCGTGGCCGCCGGCTTCGACCAGCAGCACGCGGTGCTGCGGGTCGGCGGACAGTCGGTTGGCCAACAGGCAACCGGCCGTACCGGCACCGACAACGATGTAGTCGTAGATCACGTCGCTCATGGCAGGTTGGCCCTGGCAGGGGCGTTATCCAGCCATTTTTCAGGCCAAGGTGTTGCAGACAAGATGAATTGAGGCTCGCTGAGCAACATTTAAGGTGGGCTGACTTTACAGGTGTGGGGTGAGAGTGACTTAATACGGGGTCTGTGTCTGGCAGCCGCACCTTTCGCTTGATTGGTTCACGCAGGGTTGAGCTCCGCATGGTTTCAGTAGGTTCTTTTAAGGGCTCCCTGTGGGAAACAAACTTTACGTCGGTAATCTGGCCTACTCAGTTCGCGATGACTCGCTGCTGCAGGCTTTTTCGCAATATGGCACCGTGACTTCCGCGAAAGTCATGATGGACCGTGAAACGGGTCGCTCCAAGGGCTTCGGCTTTGTGGAGATGGGCTCCGATCCAGAAGCCCAAGCAGCCATCAACGGCATGAACGGCCAGCCGGTCGACGGCCGCGCCGTCGTCGTCAACGAGGCCCGTCCGCGCGAAGAGCGCCCGGGTGGCTTTGGCGGTGGTGGCGGCAGCCGCAGTGGCGGTGGCGGCTACGGTGGTGGTGGCAGTGGCGGCGGTGGCGGCTACGGTGGTGGCGGCAGCGGCGGTGCTGGTGGTGCCGGTGGTGCTGGCGGCGGCGGTGGTCGCAGCCCCTACGGCGGTGGCGGTGGCGGCGGTGGTCGCAGCCCCTACGGCGGTGGCGGCGGTGGCCGTAGCGGCGGCGGTGGTGGCGGCTACGGCGGTGGTGGCGGCGGCGGTAGCCGCGGCGGCTACTGATCCTTTCAGTCCCGTCCCATCACCATGAACAAGGCGCCTTCGGGCGCCTTGTTGACTTTCAGACTCGCGAAAAGACACGCGTACGCAGCACGCAGCGCGCCGAGCGCACAGGGCCGGCGACTTGCGGCCCGCCCTCAGCTGCGCCGGGGCTTGCGGCCGCGTCCGGCAAACAGACGATCGAACAGCCGGTTCGGCAGCACGCGCAGCAGCTGGGCCACCACAGCCATCTGCCAGGGGATCACGCGGTAGCTGACGCCGGCCGAGATGGCTTTGAATGCGGCGTCGGCGAAGTCTTCGGCCGGCATCAGAAAGGGCATCGGATAGGGGTTGCGGGCCGTCAAGGGCGTGGCGATGTAACCCGGCAGCAGGGTCACCACCTTGACGCCCGTGCCGCGGCATTCCCCCCGCAGGCTTTCGCAGTAGGCCACCACCCCGGCCTTGCTGGCGTGGTAGGCCCCGTGGCCGGGCATGGCCCGTATCGCGGCCACGCTGGCGATACCCACCAGGGTGCCCGACCCGCGCTGGCCCATGGCTCGCACAAAGGGGTGGAAGGTGGCCGCCAGGCCGATGTTGTTGACGGCAAAGGTGTCGCGCATGACGTCCAGGTCGTCCCGCTCGCCGGTGTCCATGCCCACGCTGATGCCGGCGTTGGCAATCACCACCTCGGGCAGTCCCTGCTGGGCGATGCAGCGCTGCGCCGCGTCGATGATGCTGTCGGGCACCGCCACATCGGCGCCGTAGACCACCACACGGTCGGCGGCCAGCCCTTGCGCCTGGACCCAGCGCGCCAGGTCGTCCGTGCGCCGCGCCACCAGCGCCAGGCGCCAGCCCGCCCGGGCATAGCGCGCGGCCAGCGCCTGCCCGATGCCGCTGGAGGCTCCGGTGATGAAGGCCAGCGGCGCGCTCACCGCTTCCCCGCCGGCGCTGCCAGGGTGGCGCGCACGGGACCGCGCAGTTCCAGCCTGCGGGCTCCGTGGTCATAGTCCAGCCCGCTCGCGTTCATTTCGTTCGATCCCATCTGCACCTGCACAGGCAGGTGGCTGCTCACCCGCTCGATCACGAAAAAGGCATGCAGGAATTCGCTGCGCATGACCAGGGTGCTGGCGCCTTCGCGCTCGCTGCTCACCTCGGCGCCGCCCAGCAACTGCACCTCGCTGCCGTCGCCGTTGCCGACAGCCCGCTGGGCATGCGCCAGCGTCACCCGGCCGTCGGGCGCGACCGCGCGGATGACAGCCCCTTCGATCTCGATGCGATCGGTCTCCGGAAAATGGCGCAACTGCTCGCCTTCGATGCGCAGTTTCAGCCGCCCGGCCGGGTCGAAACGCTCCAGCGAGAAACGGGTCATCGTGTAGTCGGGCGCAGTGGACGCCGGCCGCGCCGCACTGGGGGCGGGCGGCCGCGGCGAGTTCTTCACCAACCACCAGGTGGCCAGCGCCAGCACGGTCATCAACAACAAAGGCAGGTAGGCCGCGATCGCCGCGCGCGCCCGCAAATGCCAGGGCATGTCGGCGCGCACCCGTTTGCGGTCGGCCCCGCCGAGCGAGATCGGCACTTCCGGCAGGTCGGGCAGGTGCAGTTCGACACTCATGGCGACGGGCTAGCGGCCGTCCAGCGTCTGCAGGTGGCCTTGCAGCAAGGTGGCGTAGCGGCCGGCAGCGATCAGCAACAGGTCACAGAATTCGCGCGCGGCGCCGTGCCCGCCGGCGGCCACGGTGACGTGGTCGGCCAGCGCCCGCACCTCGGCGTGGGCGTTGCTCGGCGCAGCGGAGAAACCGGCCCGCGCCAGCAGCGGCAGGTCGGGCCAGTCGTCGCCGATGGCCGCCACATCCGGCCAGTCCAGTTGCAGGCTGGACAGCAAGGTAGTGGCTGCGGCCAGCTTGTCGTGCGCGCCATAGACGGCCTGAACCAGGCCCAGGTCAGCAACCCGGCGGCGGACCGCCGGCGAATCGCGGCCGGTGATCACCAGCGGCTCGATGCCGCCCTGCCGCAGCAGCTTCAAGCCGTGGCCGTCCAGGGCCGAAAATGCCTTCACGGTTTCGCCGTGCTCGCTGATGTAGAGGCGGCCGTCGGTCAGCACACCGTCGACGTCGAAAATGGCTGCTTTCATGCCCAGGCTGCGGCCCTGGGCCTTCAGCAGCAACTCGGGTGCGAAAGTGAGTGTGGGCTTCAGGGTTCGCATGCCTGCGCCTCAAATGACTTTGGCGCGCATCAGGTCATTGGAATTCAGCGCCCCGACCAGCAGGCCGGTGTCGTCCACCACCAGCACGCTGGTGACGCGGTGCAGCTCCATCACGCCAGCGGCTTCGACCGCCAGCGCACCGGCGCGCACCAGGCGCGGTGCCTGGTGCATCACCCGCGCGGCGGTCAGGCCACGCAGATCGGCGTGTGCGCCGCCTTCGATCAGGCGCCGCAGATCGCCGTCGGTGAAGATGCCCAGCGGGCGCCTGGCGGCATCGACCACGGCGGTAAAACCCAGCCCCTTGCCCGTCATCTCGCGCAGCAACTCGTCGAAGGTGGCGGCAGGCCCCACCTGAGGCAGGGCGTCGCCGCTGCGCATCAGGTCGCGGACGTGGATCAGCAGCTTGCGGCCCAGGCTGCCGCCCGGGTGCGAGCGCGCGAAGTCGTCGGCCTGGAAACCGCGTGCGTCCAGCAGCGCCACCGCCAGCGCGTCGCCCAAGGCCATCTGCGCGGTGGTGCTGGCGGTCGGCGCCAGGTTCAGCGGGCAGGCCTCCTCGTCGACCGCGCTCGAGATGACAAAGTGCGCGTGCCGCGCCAGCGTCGACTGGGCACCGCCGGTGATGGCCACCAGGATCACGCCCAGGCGCAACAAGGCCGGCAGGATGGCCGCCAGTTCTTCGCTTTCGCCACTGTTGCTGATGGCCAGCACCACGTCACCGGGCAAGACCATGCCCAGGTCACCGTGGCTGGCCTCGGCCGGGTGGACGAACATCGCGGGCGTGCCTGTTGAAGCCAGCGTGGCGGCGATCTTGCGGCCGACATGGCCACTCTTGCCCATGCCCATCACCACCACGCGGCCGCTGCAGGCCAGCATGGCTTGCACGGCCTGCGCAAAGCTCGCACCCTGGCTGCCCGCCAGCTTGTGCAAGGCGCGGGCCTCGATGTCCAGCGTGCGCGCCGCCAGTTGCAGCGCGCGCTGCGCGTCAAAGGGCGGCGCCACGCTCAGGGTCCAAAGGCTCGAATAGCATCGCCTGATTCTAGGCACCCCGTCGTGGCCACCACCCTCGAACTCGTCCTGCTCTACCTGGCCGCCGCAGTGCTCGGTGTGGTGGCTTGCCGCTCCTTGAAACTGCCGCCGATGCTGGGCTATCTGGTGGTCGGTGTGGTGATCGGCCCGAATGCGCTCGCCTTGGCCAGGGACACCGCCGGCGTGAAAGTGTTGGCCGAGTTCGGTGTGGTCTTCCTGATGTTCGTGATCGGGCTGGAATTCAACCTGCCCAAGCTGCGCAGCATGCGCCACCTGGTGTTCGGCCTGGGCTTGTCGCAGGTGATGCTGACCATCGCCTTCACCCTGCTGGGCCATTTCGCCCTAGTCTGGGGCTATGCCACGCTGCTGAAAGGCAATTGGGAAATGGGTTGGCGGGGCGCCGTGGTGCTGGGCGGCGCCCTGGCGATGTCGTCCACCGCAGTCGTGGTCAAGCTGATGGCCGAACGGCTGGAACTGGAAAGCGAACACGGTCGCCGGGTTCTGGCAGTGCTGCTGTTCCAGGACCTTGCGGTGGTACCACTGCTGGTGTTGATCCCGGCGCTGGGCGAAACCGCACGCGACATGGCCGAGGCCATGGCCTGGGCGGGCCTGAAGGCCGGCCTGTTGCTGACGGTGCTGCTCGCTGGCGGGCAAAAAGTGATGCGCTCATGGCTGACGCTGGTGGCCCGGCGCAAGAGCGAAGAGCTGTTCATGCTGAACCTACTGCTGGTGACACTGGGCCTGGCCTGGTTGACCGAGCACTTCGGCCTGTCGCTGGCGCTGGGCGCCTTCGTGGCCGGCATGCTGGTCGCCGAGACCGAATTCAAGCACCAGGTCGAAACCGACATCCGCCCTTTCCACGACGTGCTGCTGGGGCTGTTCTTCATCACCATCGGCATGAAGCTCGACTGGCGGCCAGTGCTGGACCAGTGGCAACTGGTGCTGCTGATGACGACGCTGCCCATCCTGGCCAAGTTCGCCCTGGTCGCGGCCTTGGCCAAGACTTTCGGGGCCACGCCCGGCGTGGCCTTGCGCACGGGCTTGTACCTGGCGCAGGCTGGTGAATTCGGTTTCGTGCTGCTGACGCTGGGTGCCCAGAGCGGACTGGTGGCGGCGAACTGGGTCAGCCCGGTGCTGGCCTGTATGGTGCTGTCGATGCTGGCTGCGCCCATCCTCATCCTGTACAGCAACCAGATCGTCAACCGCCTGAGCGCCAGCGACTGGCTGATGCAATCGGTGGCCTTGACGACCATCGCCAAGCGCGCCATCGCCGCCGAGCGCCACGTCATCATCTGCGGCTACGGCCGCAGCGGGCAGAACCTGGCGCGGCTGCTGTCGCCGGAAAAGATACCCTACATCGCCCTGGACCTCGACCCCGACCGGGTGCGCCAGGCCACCGCAGCCGGCCAGAGCGTGGTCTTCGGTGACGCCGCGCGCCTGCAAAGCCTGATGGCCGCGGGCCTGGCGCGCGCTGCCGCGGTGGTCGTCAGCTACCACGACACGCCTTCGGCGCTGAAGATCCTGGCCCAGGTGCAGGCCCACGCGCCCACCGTGCCGGTCATCGTGCGCACGGTCGATGACGCCGACATCGACCGCCTGAAAGCCGCCGGCGCCACCGAGGTGGTGCCCGAAGCCATCGAAGGCAGCCTGATGCTCGCCGGCCACGCGCTGGCCCTGGTGGGCGTGCCGATGAAGCGCGTCATCCGCATCACGCGCGATGCGCGCGATGCGCGCTACAGCCTGCTGCGCGGCTATTTCCACGGCGCCGACGACGACACCGCCCAAGAACTGGCGCAAGCCCGGCTGCACAGCGTGACCTTGCCGGCCGCCGCGCTTTGCCGGGGCGCCAGCCTGGCCGAGCAGGCCTTGGACACCCTGGGCATCAGCGTGGTTTCGGTGCGCCGGGCCAGCGGTGGCGTGGTGCCGGCCGACCCTGGCCACATCCTGGCCGGCGGCGACACGCTGGTCTTGTCGGGTCTGCCCGAGGCGCTGGCGCGGGCCGAAGCGAAGCTGCTGCGGGGTTGATGCCCAGACCGCCAGGCCGGCATGCCGGCCATCGGCATGTTTCAGCGCAGCGCTCACCGCCAGCGCCCCTTGCGTTTTCGGTTGGCCTCTGGCGTCGGAAAACGCCGGACCGGTATGGGTTCATGGGTGCGATTCATCAGATCAGCGGTGCTCTGTGAGCGTAAGCAGGACAGCACACCTTCACGCGGTGGTAGGCACACCAGCCAGCGAAGGCCCCTGGTAGTGGTCGTACACATGCGCATAGGCCCGTGCCATCTTCTCGGCTCGAACGTCTCGCGTGAAGGCTGCAGGCAACCGCCGCATCTCGACCTTTCAGGTCTGCATCACCCCCGCCTTCGCCTGCTGCTTCTCCCGCCAGTCCAGCACCAGCTTCTCCCGCTTCA
>Ga0136641_1000700_pt1 | contig 14152 bp, 11 predicted proteins | sample EliLak1302023Y_FD_115312 | JGI IMG/M metagenome (GOLD analysis project Ga0136641, IMG submission 115312) | Freshwater microbial communities from Elizabeth Lake, Yosemite National Park, California, USA - 13020-23Y | ecosystem: Environmental > Aquatic > Freshwater > Lake ...
CGACGGCGGCGGCGTCGAAGGCAGCCCGCACAAGCTGCTGGCGCAGTTGTCGGCCAGTGCCATCTCGCTGTCGAAAAAGTTGCTGCCCGACAGTGAAAACCCACCCGGCCTGTTGCAGCGCCTGGGCTCGCGCACCGTGGTTGCGGCCACGGTGCGCGCCATCCAGCTGCTGGGCCGGCAGTTCGTGCTGGGCCGCACCATCCAGGAAGCCATGGGCGAGGCCGATGCGGCGCGCCGGGCGCACCAGCCCTTGCGCTACAGCTACGACATGCTGGGTGAAGGCGCACGGACCGAGCGCGACGCCGAGCGCTACCTGGACAGCTATCGCAACGCCATCACAGCCATCGCCGCAGGCCGGACCGGCGCCACGCCGATGGCGGCGGACGGCATCTCGATCAAGTTGAGCGCCTTGTTCAGCCGCTACGAGGACGCTCAGCGTGAGCGCGTCTTCACCGAACTGCTGCCGCGCCTGCTGGCCCTGGTCGACCAGGCAGCGCAGGCCCAGCTCAACCTCACCGTCGACGCCGAGGAAAGCGACAGGCTGGAACTGTCGCTGGACCTGTTCGAGGCCGTAGCCCGCCACATCGCTGCGCGCTGGCCGCAGTGGCCCGGCTTCGGCCTGGCCGTGCAGGCCTACCAGACCCGCGCGCTGGCGGTGGTGGACGAAGTCGCCCGCATCGCCCGCGCCCACGGCCTGCGCTTCATGGTCAGGCTGGTGAAGGGCGCCTACTGGGACGGCGAGATCAAGCGCGCGCAGGAAGCCGGCCTGCCCGGCTACCCGGTCTACACCCACAAGCACCACACCGACATCGTCTACCTGGCCTGCGCCGAGCGGCTGATCCACCACCACGCCGTCATCTACCCGCAGTTCGCCACGCACAACGCCGGCACCATCGCGGCCATCCTGCAGATGGCCCGCGCGGTGGGTGCCGACTTTGAAATGCAGCGCCTGCACGGCATGGGCGAAGGCGTGTACCGCGAAGTCTTGAAGGACAACAGCGTGCCCTGCCGCGTGTACGCCCCCGTGGGCGAGCACCGCGACCTGCTGGCCTACCTGGTGCGCCGGCTGCTGGAAAACGGCGCCAACTCGTCCTTTGTGCACCGGCTGGCCGACGAGACGGTCAGTGCCGAGGTGTTGCTGGCCTCGCCGTTGGCGGTCAGCACCGAAGCGGCGTTTCCGCAGCCGGCCGCGCTCTACGGCGAAGCCCGCGCCAACTCCAGCGGTGCTGATCTGGCTTGCATGGCGATGCGCCTGCCGCTGGACAGCGCCGTGGCCGCCACCCGCCTGGAAGCCGTGGCGATGGCCGACAGCGCCGAAGTGGCCGCCACCATGACCCGTCTGCAGGCCGGCTTCGAGCCCTGGAACACCCGCTCCGTGGCCGAGCGCGCCGCCTTGTTGCGCCGCGCCGCCGACCGGCTGGACGCCCGCCTGCCCGAGTTCTGCGGCCTGCTGGTCAAGGAAGCGCACAAGACCCTGGGCGACTGCGTGGCCGAGGTGCGCGAGGCGGTGGACTTCTGCCGCTACTACGCGGATCAGGCCGAAGCACGCTTGCAGGATCAGGTGCTGCCCGGCCCGACCGGCGAAAGCAACCGCCTGCGCCTGCACGGCCGGGGCGTCTTCGTCTGCATCAGCCCGTGGAACTTTCCGCTGGCCATCTTCGCCGGGCAGGTCGTGGCTGCGCTGGCGGCCGGCAACACCGTGGCCGCCAAGCCGGCCGAGCAGACACCGGTGGTGGCCCGCCGCTTTGTGGCGCTGCTGCACGAAGCGGGGGTGCCGACCGACGCCGTGGCCTGCCTGCACGGCCTGGGCGAGACCGTCGGCGCCGCCCTGGTGGCCGACGCGCGCACGGCCGGCGTCTGCTTCACCGGCAGCACGCCGGTGGCGCGGCTGATCAACCGCAGTCTGGCGGCCCAGGACGGGCCCATCGTGCCGCTGATCGCCGAGACCGGTGGCCTGAACGCGATGCTGGTGGACAGCACCGCGCTGCCCGAGCAGGTCATCGACGCCGTCGTGCAAAGCGCCTTTCGCAGCGCCGGCCAGCGCTGCAGCGCGCTGCGCCTGCTGTGCGTGCACGAAAGCATCGCCGATGGCGTCATCGCGATGTTGCGCGGCGCACTGGCCGAGCTGAACGTGGGCGACCCGGCCCTGCTGGCCACGGACGTGGGACCGGTCATCGACGACGAGGCTTACACCGCCCTCCGCGCCCACGTGCAGCGCTTGCGCGACTCGGCGACCTGGCTGGGGGAGACGGTCGTGACTTCCAGCTTCCCGCGCCTGATCGCGCCCGTGGCTTTCGAGATCCAGCGCATCGCCGACCTGCAGGCCGAGATCTTCGGCCCGGTGCTGCACGTGGTGCGCTGGGGCGGTGACGTGATGGACGTGGTGCGCCAGATCAACGCCCTGGGCTATGGCCTGACGCTGGGCGTGCAGACGCGCATCGACAGCCGCGCCCAGCGCATCGCCGACGCGGCGCGGGTGGGCAATGTCTACGTCAACCGCAACATGATCGGCGCCGTGGTCGGCGTGCAGCCTTTCGGCGGCGAAGGCTTGAGCGGCACCGGCCCCAAGGCCGGCGGCCCGCACTACCTGTATCGCTTCTGTGCGGAACAGACGGTGACCATCAACACCGCCGCCGCCGGCGGCAACGCCGAACTGCTGGCCGGGCTGGCTTGAAGGCCAGCCCTAATTCAGGTACATCCCGAGGTAGCGCCGGCCCTTGCTGACTTCGGCCGGGTCGGGGCAGACGTCGAACCAGGCGATCAGCTGCAGCCTGGCCTTTTCGCGGTCGGGCTTGCCTTCGGCCTTGTCGCGCATCACCACGTCCAGCAGCTGCTCGAAGGCGGCGCCGAAGTCGCCGGCCCAGGCCTGCAGCGCGGCCAGCTGGAAGCGGGCCTCGAAATCCCTGGGGTTGGCCTGGATGCGGGCCGTCAGCGCCGATGCATCGCCCGGCGGCTGGTTCGCGGCCAGCTCGATGCGTCCGCGCAGCGCCGCATGGCGCGGGCCGGCGTCGGCCGGCAGCGTGTCCAGCAGCCCGCGCGCCTGGTCGAGGGCGCCCAGCGCGATCAGGTGCTCGGCCATGTCGAGGTTGGCCTCGGGGTGCTCGGGCTCCATCGTCAGGGCCTGGCTGAGCAGGTCCAGCGCGGTTTCGTGGTCGGCCGCCTGCGCCGCCTGCTCGCGCAGCGCGTCCACGGTCAGGCCTTCGACGGTGCCGGGCGCATCGGCGGGCAGGTGCTTGTCCAGGAAGGCGCGGATCTGGCCTTCCGGCAGCGCACCGGTGAACTGGTCGACCGGTCGGCCGCCGATGAACAGCACCACCAGCGGGATGCTGCGGATGCGCAGCGCGGCGCTGATCTGCGGTGCTTCGTCGGTGTTCAGCTTGGCCAGCAGGAAACGGCCGCCATAGGCCTGGACCAGCTTTTCCAGCACCGGCCCCAGCGACTTGCAGGGCCCGCACCAGGGCGCCCAGCAGTCGAGCAGGACCGGCACCTGCATCGACGGTTCCAGGACAGCGGCTTCGAAGTCGGCTTCGCTGACGTCGAAACTGAGGGCGGGTTGTGCAGGCTGCTGTTGCATGTTCATGGTTCGCTTCGAGAATGAAAAATGCCCCGCTGGGCGGGGCATTGTGGCTGGGCGCGTGCGCCCGGGCGATCAGCGTTCGCGGCGCGGGATGCCGGTGGCGATGCTGTTGCCCGTCACGGGGTCGGTGTTGCCTGACAGCATGAACACCGTGTAGACGCCCTGACCGATCAGGTTGAAGGGTGTCGTGCTGGTGGTCGTGTACAGCGGGGCTGAAGCCGTGGCCGACGTCACCTGCAGTTGCACCGACGGGTTCGAGTTCACCGTGGCATAGCTTGAACCCGAACCGGCGATGACGTTGGAGGCCACCGCCAGGTAATCGACCGACAGCGTCAGCGGATCGGAACCGAAGATGCCGTTGACCAAGCGCATCTTGGCGCGGGTCGTGGTACTGGGCAGGCGGTTGTCGTCGGTCAGCACCAGCAACTGGCCGTTGGCGGCCGTGCCGTAGGACACCAGGGTGTAGTCGGCGCCGGCGGCGAAGGTGCGCGACCCGGTGCTGTAGGGGTTGCCATTGATGCGCAGGGTCAGCGTGTCCGTGCCGGCGTTCACCAGTGCGTAAGGTCCGACCGACGGCGAGCGCAGGCTGCCTACCAGGGTGGTGATGCCGTAGCTGGCAGACACGTTGCCGGCGTTGTCCACGCTGGCCACCATCCGCACGCGGGCCTTGGTGTTCTTCAGCGTCGTGACTGGCCCTTGCTGCTGGATCAGGGTGCCATTGACGAGCACGCCGCCGCTGCCGGCCGTCATCACGATGGTGTTGAACTTGGCGGCGGTCAGGGTGATGGAGGGGACATCCAGGCGCAGGTCGTTGGGGTCGCCGGCTCCGGTGACGCGCAGCCGGTAGGTGCCGGCCGAGATCTCGCGGAAGCCGCTCAGGCCGCCCGAGGCCAGAGCGCCTTGCGTGGCAGCCGTCTCGCCCAGGTCGGCGGTGGCGGCGGTGATGTAGACGTCCAGCGCACCGGTGTCGGTGGTGGCGTTGAACATGCGCACGCGGGTGTTGCCGCTGGCGATGCCGGCGCTGTCCTCGTCCTCGGGCAGGGTCGACAGGCGCAAGGATGTCTGGCGGCCCCACACCACGGCGGTGTAGTGCGCGTCCTTGGCCAGCGAATACGAGCCCGTCAACAGCGTTGCGCCGTCGCCGCCAGCCTTCACGTTCAGCGTGTAGGTGTTGGCCTCGAAGCTGGTCGAAGCGGTGACCGTGTCGGTGGCCACGGCGCTGAACTGCTTGGTGTCGCCGGTGTACAGGTCGATGGTGGGCAGATCGCTGGTGGCGTTCAGGGCCCGAACGCTGGTCTGGCCGCTGCTGCCACTGCCGCTGCTGCCACAGGCAGCCACAAGCAGAGCGGAAACGACCGTGGCCAGCAAGGCCAGCCGGCGGGTGAGAAAAGCAGATGTCATCGAGGGTCCTTGGAGGGTGCCGGTTCAGGACGGGATTGCAACGCCAGTTTCGTCATGCACGGTTTCCGCCCGATCGGGGATTATGACCGGGCGTGACGGATGCACAGCAGCGCATGCGTGACGCCGCAACAGGCGAACCGCGGGCGGGCTGCCATCGTCACGGCGTGCCGGTGTCATGACGCGTCATGTGCCGACACATTGGCATCGCGTCGGCTGGCGTCGCCGACCGCTACGCTAGAGGCATGGAGAACACCAAGCCCTACCACCTGTTCGTCGTCGAAGACGACCCCGCGATGCGCGACATGCTCAGCGCCTACCTGGAAAAACAGGGCATGGCCGTGACCAGCATGCCCAGTGCCGAGGACCTGATGCGGCGCATCCACCGCCTGCGCCCCGACCTCGTCGTGCTGGACGTGTCGCTGCCCGGCGAGTCGGGCTTGAGCGCCTGCCAGCGCCTGCGCGCTGACGGCGACCGCGTGCCCATCATCCTGCTCACCGCCCGCACCGAAGAGATCGACCGCGTGCTGGGCCTGGAAATGGGCGCCGACGACTACCTGGGCAAGCCCTTCTCGGCGCGCGAGCTGCTGGCCCGCATCCGCGCCGTGCTGCGCCGCGTCAGCAGCACGCCGGGCGTGCCGATCGCCTTCGACCGCGACGTGCCCATCGGCCCCTACACCTTCGTGCCCGCCACGCGCAGCCTGCACAGCAGCGACGGCGTGACGCGGGTGCTCAGCACGGTGGAATACGCCATGCTGGCTGAACTGGTGACCAGCCCCAACGTGCCGATCTCGCGCGAACGCCTGCTGTCGGTGTCGCACGAACGCGGCGACGCGCTGCTGACGCGCACCGTGGACGTGGCCGTGATGCGCCTGCGCAAGATCGTCGAGCCCGACCCCGCCATGCCGCGCTACATCCAGACCGTGCGCGGCCACGGCTATATGTTCGTGCCGCAGGCAGCGGCCCCGACGCGAGCCGCCTGACGTGATCGGCTTCGGGCCGCGGCGGCCCTGGTCGCTGGTGCGGCGGCTGACCGGTGGCGTGGCCTTGATCGCCGTGTTCGCTTTCGGCGCCCAGGCCGTCGTGCTGGGCTTGTGGCTGTCACCGGTGGCCGAAGACATGGCCGGCCTGGCCGCCGAGCAGGCGCTGGCCGCCCAGGCGGCGCTGGAGGCGGTGCCGCCCGAACAGCGCAAGCAGCTGGCGGCCGGGCTGTCTTCAGGCCGGGTTCGGGTCACCGCCGACCCGCCGCCTGGCGCCCAGGCCCTGATGGACACGCCGGCCGCGCCAGGTGAGGGCGACACCACGCTGCAGCGCCGTTCGGGCGCGGTCATCGAAGCGCGCTTCCAGGGCCGGGTGGGCGAGACCTTCGCCGCCGTCTTCCGCCTGCCGGTGGACGACCAGGTCTGGTGGCTGGTGCGCGAGTACAGCGCGGCGCAGGGCGCGGTGTCGGGCACCCTGGCCGTCTGGCTGCTGATGCTGGCACTGGCCACCGTGGGCGCGCTGCTGGTTTCGGTGCGCCTGATCGCCCGGCCGATCAGCCGGCTCGCCGACGCGATCACGCTGCAGACCTCGCAGCACCATGCGCAACTGGTGCCGCTGCCCGAGCGCCCCGAATCCAGCGAAGAACTGCAGTCGCTGGTGCGCGCCTTCAACGGGCTGGCGCAGCAGGTCAGCACCGCCGCCCAGGCGCGACAGCAGCTGCTCGCCGGGGTCTCGCACGACCTGCGCACGCCGCTGGCCCGCTTGCGCCTGCGCGCCGAAACGCAGTGCGAGCCCGCCGTGGCCGAGGCGCTGACCGCCGACCTGCACGCGCTGGGCCGCATCGTCGACCAGTTCCTGGCCTATGTGCAGGGCGACGGTGGCGCGGCGCTGGGCGTGCCCGAGCCGCTGGACCGCACGGTGCGCGACGTGGTGCTGCGGTATGCGCCCAGTGGCCGTGCCGTCAGTGCCCACATCGAGCCTCTGGCGCTGGCCCTGCCCGATCTGGTGGTGCAAAGGCTGCTGACGAACCTGATCGACAACGCGCTGGCCTACGGGCAGGAACCGGTGGAAGTCACGCTGCGGGCGACGGCCGAAGGGGCCGAACTGCGGGTCATCGACCAGGGCGCGGGCATGTCGGCCGAAGACTTCGAACGGGCCCAACAGCCTTTCGTGCGGCTGACCCGTGCGCGCAGCGAACTGGGGCACTGCGGGCTGGGTCTGGCCATCGTGGCGCAGATGGCGCGGCAGCTCGGCGGCCAGCTGCGGGCGCAGCGGCAGGCCGATGGCCGCTTCGCGATCGCCCTGACGCTGCCCAGGCGCTGAAGCGCAGGCCCTGCCGCGCTGCGCGGTCGTCACGCCGCGCAACCAGCCCCGTCACGGGTAGAGCCCGCGCTCTTCGCGTGCTGTCAGGATGCGCTCGCAGGCCACCGCGAAGGTGGCGGTGCGCAGCGTGATCCGGTGCTGGTCGGCGGTATCCCAGATGTGCTTGAGCGCGCCGGCCATGATCTTGTCCAGCCGCAGGTTGATCTCGTCTTCGCTCCAGAAGAAGCTGCTGAAGTCCTGCACCCATTCGAAGTAGCTGACCGTGACGCCGCCCGCGTTGCAGATCACGTCGGGCACGACCAGGATGCCGCGATCGGCCAGGATGTCGTCGGCTGCCGGCACCGTCGGGCCGTTGGCGCCTTCCAGCACCAGCTTGGCCTTGATGCGCTGGGCGCGGGCGGCGGTGATCTGGCCTTCCAGCGCAGCCGGGATCAGGATGTCGCAGGCCACGTCCCAGAAGGCTTCGCCGTCCATCGCCTCGGCACCCGGGAAGCCGCCGACGCCGCCGGTGGCCTTGACATGCGCGGTGATGTCGGCCAGGTCGAAACCGTTGGCGTTGAAGATGGTGCCGGTGTGGTCCTGCGCGGCAACGATCTTGCCGCCGGCCTGCGCAAACAGCTCGGCCGCCGACGAACCCACGTTGCCGAAGCCCTGCACCGCCACCCGGGCGCCCTGCAGCTGGATGCCCAGGCGCCGCGCCGCTTCACGGCCGGTGACGAAGACACCGCGCCCGGTGGCCTTCACACGGCCCAGGCTGCCGCCCAGGTGGATGGGCTTGCCGGTGACCACGCCGGTGGCGGTGGTGCCGGTGTTCATCGAATAGGTGTCCATCATCCAGGCCATGATCTGGCCGTTGGTGTTCACGTCGGGCGCCGGGATGTCGCGCTGCGGGCCGATGATGATGCCGATCTCGCTGGTGTAGCGCCGCGTCATGCGTTCCAGTTCCTTGTGGCTGAGCTGCTTGGGGTCGACACGGATGCCGCCCTTGGCGCCGCCGTAGGGCAGGTTCACGGCGGCGCATTTCACGGTCATCCAGGCCGACAGCGCCATCACCTCTTCCAGCGTCACGTCGGGGTGGAAGCGCACGCCGCCCTTGCCCGGGCCGCGGCTCAGGTTGTGTTGAACGCGATAGCCCTCGAAGTGGGCCACGTCGCCGTTGTCCAGCTCGATGGGCACATCGACGATCAACGCCCGCTTGGGGCGCTTGAGCGTCTCGACCCAGCGCGCCAGGTGGCCCAGGTAGGGCATCACGCGGTCGACCTGGCTGAGGTAGGTGCCCCAGGGGCTGTTGGCCGTGGGGTGGACGTAGGACAGGGGCGCGGGCTGGTGCGGGTTGGACATGGTCTTCCTGGTGGGCAGCCGCCGGTTGCGGGTTTTGCGGGCCCGGCACTTCGTGGGTGACGGCGTCCCTGCGGCATGGCTCCGGACTCTAGGACGACCGTGGCCGCCTGTGTCACGGTCTGCCATGCCAGCTTTGCATGGCAGCTGATCCCGCCCGTCATCGAAGGCGCTGGCTACACTGCCGCGCATGGCAAACAGCAGCGTGGCATTCATCGGTGGCGGCAACATGGCATCGGCCCTGATCGGCGGCCTGCTGCGGGCCGGCCGGGTGGCGCAGGACATCTTCGTCGTCGAACCTTCAGAGGCCCAGCGCGGGCGCCTGGCCGAGCAGTTCGGCGTGCAGGCGCAGGCCAGCGCCGACGCCCGCCTGGCCGCCGCCGGCCTGGTCGTCTGGGCGGTCAAGCCGCAGTTGTTTGCCGCGGCTGCGGCGCCCTGCGCACCCCACGTCGGCGCGGCGCTGCAGGTCAGCGTGATGGCCGGTGTGCGCAGCGAGGCCGTGCTGCAGGCCAGCGGCGGCCCCCGCGTGGTGCGCACCATGCCCAACACGCCGGCCTTGATCGGCCAGGGCATTGCCGGCCTGTATGCGCGGCCCGCGGTGGGGGCGGCCGACCGCGCCGACGTCGAGGCGCTGTTCTCACCCACCGGGCAGGTGATCTGGGTGGACCGCGAAGAAGACCTGGACGCCGTCACCGCCCTGTCGGGCTCGGGCCCGGCCTACGTCTTCTTCTTCATCGAAGCCATGGTTCAGGCGGCCACGGAAATGGGTCTCAGCGCCGCGCAGGGGCGGCAACTGGCGCAGGCCACCTTCAGCGGCGCGGCGTCGCTGGCCCAGCAGTCGCCGCTGTCGCCCACGGCGCTGCGCGAACAGGTCACCAGCCCCGGCGGCACCACGCAGGCAGCCATCATGGCGCTGCAGGAGCAGGGCGTCGGCCCGGCTTTCGTGAAGGCGCTGCACGCCGCGCGCGCGCGCGCCGAGGCGCTCGGGCGCTTGTCCGGCTGAGACGGGCCGGGCGGGCCCGCCGGTTCAGCGCAGGGCCAGGTCGGCGGCGGTGCCGGCAAACACCGCGCAGCCCATCCAGTGGTTGAGCCTGAAAGCCTTGAAGCAGCCGTCGCGGCTGCGCTGGCGGATCAGTGTGTAGTGCCACACCGCCTGGCCGGCCGCGACGGCGATGCCCGCGCCGAACAGCCAGCCCAGGCCCAGCGAACGGCCCAGCCAGGCCCAGCTCAGGAGGTAGACGGCGTAGCAAGCCATCACGGCGGACACATCCCAGCGGCCCAGCGTGATGGCCGAGGTCTTCACGCCGATGCGCAGGTCGTCGTCGCGGTCGACCATGGCGTATTCGGTGTCGTAGGCCAGCACCCAGAAGAGGTTCGACAGCAGCAGCCACCAGGCCTGCGGGGGCACGGCCGCGCTCAGGGCCTGCCAGCCGAAGGCCGAACCGCCCAGCGCGGCCGCAAAGGCCATCGGGATGCCGAAGCTGAAGGCCACACCCAACACCGCCTGCGGCACCCCGAGAATGCGCTTGGCATAGGGGTAGAGCAGCGTGACGGCCAGCGCGGGGAAGGACAGGGCGATGGCGCTGGGGTTGGTGCTGAGCACCAGCGCGAAGGCCAGCAGCGCGAGCACGGCGCCCAGGGCCAGGGCCTCGGGCCCGCTGATGGCGCCCCGCGTGACCGGCCGTTGCGCGGTGCGCTTGACGTGGCGGTCGAACTCGCGGTCGGCCACGTCGTTGGCGCAGCAACCGGCGCTGCGCATCAGGATCGTGCCCAGCGTGAAAACGGCCAGCAGGTGCCAGCCCGGCCAGCCGTCGCCGGCGATCCACAGCGCGCTGAGCGTGGGCCACAGCAGCAGCAGCCAGCCGGCGGGGCGGTTCCAGCGGATCAGGTCGAGGTAGAGCGCCAGGCGGCCGGGCACCAGCGGCGGCGGGGACGGGGACGGGGACGGGGACGGGGAGGCTTGGGCCGACATGCTTGCGATTATCGGCAGTCGGCGCTCAGGTCTTCAGCAGGTTGCGCAGCGGCTTGCCCGCGCGGTCGCGATACACGTCGAAGTCGGCATCGATGCTGAGGATGTGCTTGAGCTTCAGGCGCCCCGCCGCTTCGGCGATGGAGGCATCGGCCAGATCGAAGGGCAGGTCGGCGAACCGTTCGCTGAGCGTCAGCACGTCGGGCAGGGAACTGTCTACGGGCTGGTCCAGCGTGAGTCCGCCGCGTTGCGCCCAGCGCAGGAAGTCCAGCGCGGCTTCGTTGGCGATGCGCCGGGCGAGCAAGGCGCAGACCTCGGTCGCCACCGGCCAGGTGCTGATCAGCCTGGCGTGCGGATGCGCCTGCAGCCACTGCACCACGGGCAGGTGCCACCGGTCGGCACCGTTGAACAGGGCAATCAGCGGGCCGCTGTCCACCAGAACGCGCCCTACGGCCTCGTCCCTGGCGAGGTAGCGCGCCGCAGCTTCGGCGGCCGCAACGCGGCGGGCCACAGCGCGCCGTTCAGCCGCGTCCGGCTTGTTTGTCGGCCCAGACCTCAGCCAGGGCCTGCTTGCGCCCGCTGGCCAGATCAGCCCGGCCGCGGTAGCGGCCGAAGAGCTCAGCGCCCAGCCCGTAGGCTGTGGGCTGGGCGTCGGGCGTGTTGGCCAGCCAGGCCTGCAAGGCCTCGCGGATGATTTCGCTGGCTGGCCGCCCCAGCGCCGCGCTGCGCAGGCGCAAGCGCTGTTCCAGCAGCGCATCGAGCTTGACGGTCATGGTCATGTTGATCACCCGAGGTGTTCGTATTACGAACCATAATACAGGCCTTGGTGTGTGCCGTCCAGCCGTCCGCACCGGCGCCAGCCAGCTAGCCCTCAAGCTGCTTCTGGAACACCAGCCCGGCGTGCTCGCGCAGCGCGTGGAACTTGATCTTCGGCCAGTTTTCCTGCATCGCCCGCAGCTCACCGGCGAATTCCAGCAGCACCGTCGGCGCGTTCACCGCGTCCAGCGCCACACGGTGGGCGTTGCCGTCGATGAAGCGCTGCAGTTCACGCTCGTCGGCCGCCGCACCCAGGCCAGTGTCGCAGGTCACCCAGCGCGCCACGTTGTAGCGCGCCGGCAGGATGCGGGCCTTGCAGCCGTACTCGTGCTCCAGGCGGTGGGCGACGACTTCGAACTGCAACTGGCCGACGGCGCCCAGCAGCAGCACGCTGCCGGCGACCGGTCGGAACACCTGGATCGCACCTTCCTCGCCCAATTGGGTCAGGCCGGCGCGCAGCTGCTTGGTCTTCAGCGGGTCGGCCACTTCGACGCTGCGGAACATCTCCGGCGCGAAGAAGGGCAGGCCGGTGAACTGCAGGCTCTCGCCTTCGGTGATGGTGTCGCCCAACTGCAGCACGCCGTGGTTGGGGATGCCGATGATGTCGCCGGCAAACGCCTCTTCCAGCAGCTCGCGGCGCTGGCTCATGAAGGTGACGACCGTGTTCGGCCGCAATTCCTTGCCACTGCGCACCACCTTCAGCCGCATGCCGCGCTCGAAACGGCCACTGGCCACGCGCAGAAAGGCGATGCGGTCGCGGTGGGCCGGGTCCATATTGGCCTGGATCTTGAAGACGACGCCGGTGAATTTGCCCTCGTCCGGGTGCACGATGCGCTGGATGGCGCTGCGGTCGCTGGGCGGCGGTGCCAGGTCGACCAGCGCGTCCAGCACCTCGCGCACGCCGAAGTTGTTGACGGCCGAGCCGAAGAACATCGGTGTCTGCTTGCCGGCCAGGAAGGCGGCCTTGTCGAAGGGCGGCGCGGCGTCGGTCAGCAGGTCGATCTCGCCTTCGGCCTGCCCGTACTGCATGCCGAAGCGCTCGGCATAGGCCGGGTTGTGCAGGCCCAGCAGGATCTCGTCAGAAGCCCCCGCGCGGTCTTCGCCGGGGCTGAACACGCGCATCTGCTGCTCGCGCAGGTCCATCACGCCGTGGAAGGCCTTGCCCATGCCCACCGGCCAGGTGAAGGGCACGACTTCCATGCCCAGTTCGCGCTCGATCTCGTCCATCAGCACCAGCGGGTCCTTGACCTCGCGGTCCATCTTGTTGACGAAGGTCAGGATGGGCGTGTTGCGGGCGCGGCAGACCTGCAGCAGGCGGCGCGTCTGCGGCTCCACGCCGTTGGCCGCGTCGATGACCATCAGCGCCGCGTCCACCGCGGTGAGCACGCGGTAGGTGTCTTCGCTGAAGTCCTGGTGGCCCGGCGTGTCGAGCAGGTTGATGACGCAGTCGCGGTACTCCATCTGCATCACGCTGGAGGCCACCGAGATGCCGCGCTGCTTCTCGATTTCCATCCAGTCGCTGGTGGCGTGGCGGGTGGCCTTGCGCGCCTTCACGCTGCCGGCGATCTGGATCGCTCCCGAGAACAGCAGCAGCTTCTCCGTCAGCGTGGTCTTGCCGGCGTCGGGGTGGGAAATGATGGCGAAGGTGCGCCGGCGGCGCACCTGGTTGGCAAGATCGGCAGACATGGCAGCAGCCGCAGCGCGCGGTGGCATCTGCGGCAGGGGTGTGCAGGGGAAGAAGCGGATTATCGCGGCGTCGCGCCGGCGGACTGGGCGCCGCTATGATGAATCCGTGCCGCTCGAGTCGCTGAACCCGCCCCCTTCCATCGCCCCGGTCACGGATCTGCCGCAACGCCTGCGTCTGGAAACCCGCGACCTCCACCTGCTGAGCGAGCGCAGCGGTGTGATGGCCGAGCTGCTGGACGGGCGGCTGACACGCGGTGGCTACCTCGCCCTGCTGCGCAATCTGCACGCCATCTACGTGGCGCTGGAGGCAGCGCTGGCGCGCCATCCCGACGAGCCGGCGCTCGTGGCCCTGGCCGCTGCCCCCTTGCACCGGGCCTCGGCCCTGGCTGCCGACCTGGTGACGCTCGGCGGGACTGACGGTGGCCCGGACGCGCCCCTGGCGGCGAGCACCCAGGCCTATGCCCGGCGTCTGCAGGCGCTGGCCGACGGCGACCCGCTCTTGCTGGCGGCCCACGCCTACGTGCGCTACCTCGGCGACCTGCACGGCGGGCAGGCGCTCAAACGGCTGGTCGAGCGCAGCCTGCTGGCCGAGGGCGGGGCACAGCCCCGCGGTGCGACGCAGTTCTACGACTTCGGCAGCCCGGCGCAGGTGCTGATCTTGCGCGAGGACTTTCGTGCCGGCCTGGCCCGCATCGCGGTCAGCGCCGCTGCGGCCAACCGCCTGGTGGCCGAAGCGCGCCGGGCCTTCGAGCTGCACATCGCGCTGTTCAACGAACTGGCGGCTGCCGCGCAGCCGGCTTTGTAGGCCGCTTCAGGCCTCAGCCTGAAAAGCTGCGTATCTGCGCGTACAGCGCAGCCGCCCGCTGGGCCGAGACTTCCAGTTCTTCCAGCAGGCGCGGCACGGCCGGGCCGGCGCTGGCGTCGGCGATGTCCATGGCGGCCAGGCTGGCATGGCTGAGGATGGCGACGATGACCTCGTCGGTCTGGCGCGCCTGCGCGCCGGTGATGCGCAGCGAGGCTTCGAGTTGCTGCCGCGCCTGCGCCGTGCGGCGCACATCGCTCAG
>Ga0136641_1000701_pt1 | contig 14152 bp, 8 predicted proteins | sample EliLak1302023Y_FD_115312 | JGI IMG/M metagenome (GOLD analysis project Ga0136641, IMG submission 115312) | Freshwater microbial communities from Elizabeth Lake, Yosemite National Park, California, USA - 13020-23Y | ecosystem: Environmental > Aquatic > Freshwater > Lake ...
AATACAGAGTTTGCGTCGATCAATCTCTGGATAAAATCCGCCTGGGATATGGCGCACTCCCTGCTCATTCAGAAGTGGCACGATCTACGAATACAAACAAACCTCGTACCAGCCATCTTTCGTGAGGGGAGCATGGGGGCGAGCACACTGAAAATAATAACGTCGGATAAAAATAGTTATCCGACACGTATTTGATTCTCGGGAGTGAGGTGGGGATGGATCATTTTCGGGACGGGAAGGGGGGAGGGGGACGGAGTAAAAGGCATAAGGGATTGAACGTCGCGGGTGGTTTTGGGAGCGTCCAGTTGAAGAATTCAAGCGATAACTATGTGGGCCATGTCCGCCGATATGGCAAAAACGCATCTGGGCGTGATTAGGAATTAAGAGCAGGGGGGGCAATAAATCAGATTACGGGAGAATAGCCAGGTTACTATCCGTAAATGCGCGCAAAAAAAGACGCCTTGAACAAAGAGTTCAAGGCGTCCTGTTTGTAGGATGCCGGCGATAACCGACTTTCGCGCCAGAGGCACTATCATTGGCCTGACGGGCTTAACGGCCGTGTTCGGAATGGGAACGGGTGTGACCCCGTCAGTATGCTCGCCGACAAAGTTATATGCAGGTGTAGTTTCAACCTGCATACAACGTATGTTCGGATGGCTTGTGAAATATTAAATGAGCCACGTCGTTTTGGGACCGTGGAGTGGTCAGAGTCTCAATCCGCAGCATTGCGGAGAACTGACACACGGTGGACATGTTTAAGTACATGTCTGACAAGTTCACTTGGAGGGACTAAAATCTCTTGTGTTACCGGACTCGGATGGAACCGAGTCGGGGTGGACAAGCGATTGGCTGTTAGGACCGGTAAGCTGAGACAGTCGCCTGCCTTACACGCCCGGCCTATCGACCTGGTAGTCTTCCAGGAGCCTTCATCTTTCGAAAGGAAACCTCGTCTTAGAGTGGACTTCACGCTTAGATGCTTTCAGCGTTTATTCTTTCCCGACCTAGCTACCCAGCGCTGCCCCTAGCGGAACAACTGGCACACCAGAGGTCGGTCCTTCCCAATCCTCTCGTACTAGGGAAGAATCTCTTCAAGTTTCCTACGCCCACGACAGATAGGGACCGACCTGTCTCACGACGGTCTGAACCCAGCTCGCGTACCGCTTTCATTGGCGAACAGCCAAACCCTTGGGACCTTCTTCAGCCCCAGGATGCGATGAGCCGACATCGAGGTGCCAAACCTCCCCGCCGCTATGGACGCTCGGGGGAGATAAGCCTGTTATCCCCGGAGTACCTTTTATCTGTTGAGCGACGGCCATTCCATATTGGACCGCCGGATCACTAACGCCGACTTTCGTCTCTGCTCGTCTTATCAGACTCGCAGTCAGGCACCCTTATACGTTTGCGCTCGTGTTGCCAGATTGCCGACCTGGCCGAGGGTACCATTGCACTCCTCCGTTACTCTTTAGGAGGAGACCGCCCCAGTCAAACTGCCCGATGATCACTGTCCCGGTTGTTGTTGCAACCGGTGAGGACGAATGTACACTCAGGGTGGTATTTCACCGTTGGCTCCCTCACGGCTGGCGCCGCGAGATCATAGCCTCCCACCTATCCTACACAGAACGAACATTCGCCCAATGACAACCTGCAGTAAAGGTTCACGGGGTCTTTCCGTCTAATCGCGGGTACGTGGCATCTTCACCACGGCTACAGTTTCACCGGGTCTCCCGTGGAGACAGTGCTCCAGTCGTTACGCCATTCATGCAGGTCGGAACTTACCCGACAAGGAATTTCGCTCAGGGTTGTTACATGACCTTTCACTTGCGTGTCAGGTCAAGGACTGATCATTTCTGTCAGTCTCTACGTGTCGCCACGCAGCTCGGACTATATCTTGGCTCACCCGGGGGTGAGTCTTGGCGTATAGTCTCTGAGGATTTCATAGCGTTTTCTAATGTTGCACGCTGAGTGCGTGCCTATCGGTAAAGGCAGATTTTGTAGCCGTTATATGCATGGATTAGATGCACAGAACAACCTTTACCAGTCACGAACTCAGCATAACACCACCAGAGAATGCTTTGACCTTTCCTGCTGATTATCCGCACCGGATGGATTTTCACTGCCCTTTATCAGAGGGCGAGTACCACCGGATACTAACCGGACTTTCCAGCATATAGCCAAGTTTTACTAAGGCTAGCTATTGGTTAACCTTAGGACCGTCCACTTTTGTTACTAGCTCTGAATCAGAGCCGACCAGGTTATTTCTACCCAGTTCCATACATCGCTGCATGGGTCGGACTATATCATCCCAAAACCGTAGTGGGTTTTGAGTTCGGCGTATAGTCTCTGAGGATTCCGAAGTTAAATGATCGCCATGATCTGATCTTCTGAGTATTTATGTTTGCCTCCGTCATTCATCCCTCGTCGCAACTCCAGGAGTTTGACAAGGCCTTGAATCCAGCATAGTAATACCCGATTTGATCAGCAACTTGGCTTAGATCGATCATCTTAGCTTCGGCCTTTCCTGCTGATTGTCCGCACCGGATGGATTTTCACTGCCCATTATCACATGGACGAGTACCACCGGATACACCGGAGTTTCCAGCATATAGCCGAATTTGTTCACGGAACTACGTTGGCGGCAGCTTTTGAGGGCTGCTGGTCCTGCCATGGTTCATAGTTACGGCCGCCGTTTATCGGGGCTTCGGTCGCCAGCTTTGCTTTCGCTAACCAGCTTCCTTAACCTACCGACACCGAGCAGGCGTCAGACGCTATACATCTTCTTGCGAATTCGCAGCGTCCTGTGTTTTTGATAAACAGTCGCTAGAGCCGATTCTCTGCGGCTCACCTTGCGGTGAGCACCCCTTATCCCGAAGTTACGGGGTCAATTTGCCGAGTTCCTTCACGAGAGTTCTCCCGAACGCCTTTGGATACTCACCTCGCTCACCTGTGTCGGATTACGGTACGGGCCAATATATCGTCCCTACAGGGCTTTTCGTGGCCATGTGTCAGGGCGGCTTCCAGAACAATGCTGTCGGCCTTGCGGCACGGGGACATCTAGCACCCCGACCGCCCATTGCACGGCGTCCTCTGTAGTTCAACCTTTATATTGGGTACAGGAATATTAACCTGTTGTCCATCGACTACGCCTTTCGGCCTCGTCTTAGGTCCCGACTAACCCTGGGCGGATTGACCTTCCCCAGGAAACCTTGAGCTTTCGGCGGATGGGCTTCCCACCCATCTTATCGTTACTCGTTCCAGCATACGCACTTGCCCACGCTCCACTGGTCTTTACAGTCCAGCTTCTACGCCGAGGGCAACGCTCTCCTACCATTCTTACGAATCCGCGATTTCGGCGCGATACTTGAGTCCCCGTCATTTTCGGCGCGGGATGGCTCGACCGGTAAGCTATTACGCACTTTTGAAATGATGGCTGCTTCTAAGCCAACATCCCGGCTGTTTTAGCGATCCCACTTCCTTTACCACTGAGTATCGTCTTGGGGGCCTTAATCGGCGGTCTGGGTTCTTTCCCTCTTGAACGTGAAGCTTATCCCCCACGTTCTGTCTCCCGGAATAATCGCTGCGGTATTCGGAGTTGGGCTACAGTGGGTAGGCGGGAAGCCCCCCATCCGTAATCCGTAGCTCTACCCCCGCATCGTAGTTGTCCGAGGCTAGCCCTAAAGCTATTTCGGAGAGAACGAGCTATCTCCAGGTTTGATTGGACTTTCACTCCTCCCCACAGGTCGTCCCCCAGTTTTTCAACACTGGTGAGTTCGGTCCTCCACGATCGGTTAAGATCGCTTCAACCTGCCCATGGGTAGATCACCTGGTTTCGCGTCTATGGCAATCGACAATGTCGCTCTATTCAAACTCGGTTTCCCTGGGGCTCCCCTCCTAAAGAGGTTAACCAGGCCGATTACCATAACTCGCTGGATCATTATGCAAAAGGCACGCGGTCAGGCGTAAATGCCCTCCCACCGCTTGTAGGCATGGGGTTTCAGGTTCAGTGTCCTCCCCTTTCGGGGTTCTTCCCACCTTTCGATCGCTCTACTGGGTTCGCTATCGGTCGTCATCGAGTATTTAGCCTTACGGGAGGGTCCCCGTGGATTCGGACCGGGTTTCTCGTGCCCGATCTTACTTGGGTGCCACTCGAGAGAATGAAGTGCTTCGTCTAAGGGGCTTTCACCCGCTATGGCATGACTTTCCAGACAACTTTGACTGAACTTCATTTTTCTTACTCCATCGGAACGAATTCCAATGAGTGGTCCCACAACCCCGCGTGGTATCCCACGCGGTTTAGGCTATTCCCCGTTCGCTCGCCACTACTCAGGGAATCTCTGTTGATTTCTGTTCCTCCAGGTACTGAGATGTTTCAGTTCCCTGGGTTTTCGTGAGTACCTTGGGATCGACGCTCGTTCGGCAGCTTCCCCAAGCATTTCGCAGCCTTCCACGCTCACTTTTCTGATGACGCCTAGGCATCCCCCCCACGCCCTTAGAAGCTTGACCACACCGACTCGAACCCAGCCGTTTGACCGGCTCGGTACTGTCTGAGATTGTCGCTTCCTCCAATGGCCAAACCAAGTACATGTCTCACGACATCTCAGTCCGGCACGTCGAGAACTTGCATTTTTTCTCGTGTATCTGTATCCGCAATTATTGCTGCGGCGTTTTCTATTCGACTCGTCACAAAATGGTTGCCCATCTCATGAAGTCGAGGGAGATTCTGATGCCACGGCCACAAAAGCTTTTTGCCGGTCGGATCATTGCTGATCTGACCGAAGCCTTGTGGCTCGTCTAATTTCACAAGCCTGCCGAATTGTCAAAGATCGTTTCCTAAGTCCGTCTTCGAAAAGACGAATCAGGGGGCGATACCGTCCATCAGTATAAATACTGAAATACGGTCGCGCCCCGTGATCCTGCAGTTTTTATGCAGGAAATTGGGAGCGATGATTCCATCGATCTCGTGGATTGTAGTTGAGGCGTTCTCTCTTTGGAGAACATACCCCGTGCGGGAAGCCGGCGCGGGCCAGTAAAACTGAATCCGTGGCCGACGACGCTCCTCGTTCTGTGATCAACACAGTACGGGGCGTTGCTGAATATTCCTTAGAAAGGAGGTGATCCAACCGCAGGTTCCCCTACGGTTACCTTGTTACGACTTAGTCCCCATCAGGAGTTTCATCTTCGGCGTCTGCCTTTCAGCTCCGACGACTTCGGATGCCCCCCCCTTTGGTGGCTTGACGGGCGGTGTGTACAAGGCTCAGGAACACATTCACCGCGGCAGTGCTGATCCGCGATTACTAGCAATTCCAACTTCATGTACTCGAATTGCAGAGTACAATCTGAACTGGGGGACGGTTTTTGCGATTTGCTCCACCTCGCGGTCTTGCGTCGCTTTGTCCGGCCCATTGTAGTACGTGTGCAGCCCTAGGCATAAGGGCCATGATGACTTGACGTCGTCCCCGCCTTCCTCCGGTTTAACACCGGCGGTCTGTCCAGAGTCCCCGCCTTTACGCGCTGGCAACTGGACACAGGGGTTTCGCTCGTTACGGGACTTAACCCAACACCTCACGGCACGAGCTGACGACAGCCATGCAGCACCTGTGCAAGTTCCACCTTGCGGCGTCATCGACGTTTCCGCCGACTAATCCTTGCATGTCAAGCCTAGGTAAGGTTTTTCGCGTAGCCTCGAATTAAGCCACATACTCCACTGCTTGTGTGAGCCCCCGTCAATTCCTTTGAGTTTCAGCCTTGCGACCATACTCCCCAGGCGGGGCACTTCACGGTTTCCCTGCGGCAGTGAAACCATCGGCGGTTCCACTACCCAGTGCCCAATGTTTACAGCCAGGACTACCGGGGTATCTAATCCCGTTTGCTCCCCTGGCTTTCGCGTCTCAGCGTCAGTATGGGTCCAGAGACTCGCTTTCGCCGCGGGCGTTCCTTCCGATCTCAACGCATTTCACCGCTCCACCGGAAGTTCCAGTCTCCCCTACCCACCTCCAGACTACTCGTATTGGTGCCAGTTCCCCGGTTAAGCCGGGGGATTTCAACAACCAACGTGGTAGTCCGCCTACACGCGCTTTAAGCCCAGTAATTCCGAATAACGTTCGCTTGGTTCGTCTTACCGCGGCTGCTGGCACGAACTTAGCCCAAGCTTCTTCCTAGAATAGGTCAAGGACTGTTCTTCACAGCCCCTTCCTCCTCTACGAAAGAGGTTTACAACCCGAAGGCCTTCAATCCCTCACGCGGCGTCGCTCGGTCAGGCTTTCGCCCATTGCCGAAGATTCTCGACTGCAGCCACCCGTAGGTGTCTGGACAGTGTCTCAGTTCCAGTGTGCCGGGTCATGCTCTCACACCCGGTAGGCATCGTAGGCTTGGTGAGCCGTTACCTCACCAACTACCTAATACCACGAAGGCCCGTCCTAAAGCGGAATCACACCTTTGGTTGCAAAATGATGCCATCTCGCAACGTCGCTGGGAATTACCCGCAGTTTCCCGCGGCTATGCCCAACTTCAGGGTTGGTTACCTTCGCATTACTCACCCTTGCGCCACTCACATTGCTGTGCGTACGACTTGCATGCCTAATCCACGCCGCCAACGTTCATTCTGAGCCAGGATCAAACCCTTCGAAATGCTTCACGTCCAACCTATGAAATAGGCGGCGGAAAATCCTACAAGTTTCACTCGCCGGTCCGCTCAAGGCGCTACGGGCTTTATTGTGAAATTGAGGAGAGGTTTGAAGAACTGTTTTCTATCTAACACGCGATCCAGCCTGTTAAGTGTGAACACTCAACTTTACCAGTCTCGCGCAGGCTTCCCTCAAGGGGTATCTAACAACTACACAGAACGATCACGGGGGGTGATCTGTTCTGATCCACGAATCGACCGGATTGTCAAAGATCGCTGTGTCAAAACAGATAGACAGGCCTTTTGTGCCCCTTTCGGGTCACTGCCCGTCCGTCGTTTCGACATTCTAGATGTTACAGCAAGTTCGACCCGATTGCCAGCACTTTCTTGGAATTCTCCTGACTTTTACTATTTTCACCCCCTCATCTTCCCCTAACACATACCCACTATCTTACTCCACCTAACTTTCCATTCCCGTTTCGTATTCTCGCTTTATCTATCTATAATACATAGTGTTATGTCATCCATATCACTACATATTTTTACCGACTACACACTCACTTCCTTTGCCCAGTTCCAGATCCATAAAACTTATGATATCTCCCTATTAAAAAAGAGTTTGTGTCTCACATCACATGCCTGAATCAGGCCTGATCACCATCCCCTCCGTTTCTCTCTCCCAAACCTCTTCAACTCATCTCCACTTCCGAACTCGCTCATTTCGCTCATTTCACCATCCATTTCTCCTCAATCACTCCTGTTTTATCCTGATTTATCACTTGTAAACTACTATTTATCAATGATATACGTTCATATGACTGATCCCTGACAAACTTATTCTCCTGATTCTTTTCTTTCGCCCTTTACCACCTTTTCTGAGTTTTATCCCAAAAGTGTCCAATAAACCAAGTGTCCAAGTCGTTTTTTGCTCCAAAACACCGATTTTTCGATCTTTCTGTTTCTTCTTTTACCATTTAAGTCCCTTCTCTATATACGATTATCTATTTTCATCTCTTGTTCCTCCATACGTCTCGAGTCGCCGTTTTGGCGCTTTGAGCTTTCATCCTTGCTCCTGATTTCATGACCTTCCCAGACCCTGCTCACAGGCAATCATGACGATATTGACATAAGATTCATATAATACAATGATTTACATCATTTATCTCGCGCGCGATCATATATATATTATAAGGGTTGATTTATTCATAGTTTTTCAGACCTCCCCTGTTTGGTTTTTCTCGCTCCCTAAAGCTCAAATTTCTCAGGTCTCTTATTCACCTTAGTCTCCATTTCCCGATAACTTATGATGGAGACTTGGACAGAAGGAGCGCCCGTCCCATGCGAATCATTGCTATTGTGAATCAAAAAGGTGGGTCTGGGAAAACGACCACCTCCGTTAATCTGTCTGCCACCCTGGCCGTCTCAGGACGACGTGTCCTGTTGGTCGATCTCGACCCTCAGTATTCGGCCACCCAGTGGATGGACATCTCCGATGTCGGTCGAGGTGTCTTCGACCTGCTCGCAGATCCTGAAAATACACCCACGGAAAGTCTGATCCGTTCGACCCCCTGCGAAAATGTCTCAATCATCCCCTCCTCTTCCTGGCTTGTTGGCGCTGAAAAGGCCATGGCCGGTGAACCAGGGGCGGAACAGTGCTTGCGAGAGAAGCTTGGGGAACTGGCCGACAAGCCGTTTGATTACATCCTGATCGACTGCCCCCCCACTCTCGGTGTGCTCACGGTCAACGCTCTCAACGCAGCTCGGGAATTGCTCGTGCCTGTTGAGTGTCACGTGATGGGCCTTCATGGTCTGGCCCAACTGATGAAAACCGTCGACCTGGTCAAGAAACGCCTGAACCCTGATCTGAAGATCTGTGGGATTGTGGCCTGTCGAGTTGATCGGCGGACCCGTCACGGTAAAGAGGTGGTTGAGATTCTTCGCGAACGGTTTGCGGCTGAGACTTTGAAGACCGAGATTCGCGAGAACGTAAGGCTCGCTGAATGTCCATCTCAGGGCGTTCCCATTACCATGTACGCGCCTAACAGTCCTGGTGCGGAAGACTTTAAGAGCCTGGCGAAAGAGCTGATCGCACAAGAACCCCCCAAGAAAGGTCGCAAGACGTCATGACAGACCACAAAAAGAGGACGATCAAGAACGACCCATTCGCAGACCTGATCCCTGATCCAGAGGTTGCGAAAGCGGAATCAAGGTCTGATACAGGTTCGAAGCGAGGTTCGAAAGTAGACAGGCCAGGAATAGAGCCTCTGACGATCTCCAAGCCGTTGAAAAAAACGAAGGTGACTTTGATGCTTGATGGGGACCTGGTGGAGCGGATCAAGAATGCAGTCTATTGGAATCCATCGCTGACTTTGTCAGGCGTTGCTATGGAAGGGATGAGGAAAACTTTACAAGAGATTGAGGAGAAGAATCAGGGCCCATATCCTGCTCGGAGCTCGGAATTACGCGCTGGAAGGCCATTAAAGTGAACCGGTTTGGATATATACACAGCTTATATGGCTTTGTACACGTATTTGTACACTCGTAATCTGAGGGATGTTTTTGGTTGATGAGGGGCCTGAATGAGGTCGTATTTGCGACTTTACAGCGTTTTTTTTGACGAAAAACAGCCATAAATTGTTGACTTATGTACACTAGTAATCTGAGGGGTGTTTTTTGATTACGGGAGGCTTTTTGAAAAGTTGTTACGTTTTAGTAACATCTTTTTCGCGGTTATCCGACATACTCATGTTGTTGACTTTTGTACACTTTCGGATTCCATAAATAATTAAAAGATGATGGTTTACAAGAGTTATTTTTTGCCTAAAAAATTTAATTCGCGTTTACGTCGGATAATAACGCGATATCGTAAGTCGTTGCGTTATCTCTCAAAAAAGAGCATCTCCTACAACTTATCTATTGTGATAGTATGTATTTATATAAATCCTGAAATTTGATAGGTACATTTTGTACACTCGTAATCTGAGGGATGTTTTTTTCGATTTCCGATACGGAAAGGGCTCAAAAACGCACATTTTTCGACGGGTTTTTCGGAGCATTTTTAGACGTATTTCCGCCTATGTATAGGGCAGAGTCGCGTTTGTACTGCTCTTATGACAACTAAAAGATGTTTATATGAGTCTGATGAGCTGATTGTCTGAGGATTTCGGTTTTTTTGTATCATAAGTTACTTAATATATGTGGTTTATGGAAACTCGTAAAAAACGAGGGATGTTTTGACAGTATAAGTGCGATTGATACATACCTATTTGTACACTAGTTTCGTATACCAGTTCCAATAGTAAATGTACACTATAAAAACGCCTGTTTTACACATGACTTTAGTAAAAGAACAAGATGATCTTTTTATAAAAGAGGCGTTTTTTGCGTTTGTACACTAGTTGTACACTCGTAATCTGAGGGTTATTGTACACTATGTTTACACTAGTGTACAGGTACGAAATAAAAGCTGTACACTGCCAGTACAGGTACAGGATTTAAATATCCAGTTATAATGTTCACCAGGTGTACAGGGGTGTTTGTACACTACTTGTACACTACTCTATTACATATGACAGACTTTTTGTACACTATGTTTACACTAGTTTGTACACTACTTGTACACTCGTAATCTGAGGGATGTTTACACTATCTTTACACTAGTGTACAGATTTAAATAGTGAATCATTGTACATCAAAGTACACTAGTTTGATAGCAGATGTACACTTAGTGAAAAAAATTTGTACACTACCGTTTACACTAGATTCGCAGGTTTTGTACACTACTTGTACACTCGTAACCTGAGGGATGTTTTTAATTCAAATGCAATTCTTGTACACTAAATGTACACTAGTTTTTGCCCAAAAACACGGTGTACAAATGTTCTAATACTTTTGAACACTCGTACACTAAAAACTCCTGTGAAATTTTTCACAGCTGTTTTTTGACATTTTTTGGACGCTCCAAAGTTAAACATTTTATGAGTATACTAAAGTTCACTATTAAAAATCGACCTCAAACCTTAAAAACGGGGTGCACTTATGTACAAGTATACACAAAAACGCTTATGTTTGGGTAATATAGGTAAGATTTACTGGTTAGGTCATTTTACTGTTGTTTTATACCGGTGTATTTATGTACACTCGTAATCTGAGGGGTATGTACACTAGTTTGTACACTCGTAATCTGAGGGGCATGTACACTACTTGTACACTCGTAATCTGAGGGATGTACACTCGTAATCTGAGGGTTGTACACTACGTAATCTGAGGGATTTTCCTCGTCATAAGTCCTTACCATTCAACGACTTACAACGCGTCATAACCTGTCTATAACCTTTAAGTATAACTAAAACAACAAGAACGCGGGCGCGCGGGTGTGTGCGCGTACGGTTCACACGGTCTGGTCTGTTTGAGTTTTTCTCAGTTTGTTGTTGTTTTTTAATCTGTTTTTCAGACCAAATCCAAAACCGGAAAACCACTTTCTGCGAAGTGTGAAATCGTGTTTTTACCCCTTTTTTAGTGCGGAAAGGATAATGTTTTATGGGGTTATGGCCGTTCGGATATGATAAAAAACCAGTGCGAAAGTGTCGAAAATCACTAAATCGGGACCTTTTTCGTGAAATTGGAGACCAGAACCGTGATCCACTTCCCTGCCGTGAACGACGAATTCGGAAAAAACGTCGGTCGAGACGAGATGAACCTCGCCGAGTTCCCGATCGCTTTGCTCAGTGATCGGGCTCCTTCTGACGTGAAAACGATTCAGTACGAAACTTCGAACGGTTTGTTGACCATCACCGGCTCGGATGATTTTGGGTTGCCGATGTCGTCGGATTCGGAAGTCATCCTGGCGTTGATCCAGATCACCCGGATGAAAAACAACTTCACCGATCCGTACGTTCGGTTCACGCTTCACGAACTTTTGAAAATCCTTGGATGGCCCCTCAGCGGCCATTACTACAAACGGGCTGTGGAGGCTTTGCAGAGGTGGGTCGGGGTCACCCTGAGATACCACATGTCGTTCTGGGACAACGAGAAAAAGAAACGGATCAACGCCAACTTCCACATCCTCGAAAGCGTGATTATCCCTCCCCGGCAGACTCAGGACAGCCGGAAATCTGACGACGAGATGTGCGAAATCCGCTGGAACGGCATATTTTTCGGGAGTTGCCAGGCGAACAACCTCAAGCAGCTCGATCTCGAAACGTATCTCAAGCTCGAATCTTCGGTTTCGAAACGGATCTACCGGTTTCTCGATAAACGCTTTGCCAAGAGTGATTTCTGGACATTTGACCTGTGCGAGTTCGGCTATGGGAATGTCGGTTTGAGCAAGAATTACTCGCCGACGAAAATCAAGGAAAAGCTGGCTCCGGCGCTCATGGAGCTGGAGCGGAGCGGGTTTTTAAAGCCTTTGCCGGCTGAACTGCGGTTCCAGAAGGCGAACGGGACCTGGAGGGTGGTGTTTGAGCGGGGTCCGAACGCGACTTCGAACGACTTGCTGGGACCTGTGCTGGATCTGGAGCCCGTTGCTGGGCCGCCAGAGCCCTCTCCTGCCCCTGTTGAGGTCCTGCTGGTCTTGGAGATCCCCGACCAGCTGACGCGGCTCCTGGTCGAACGCGGGGTGGCTGCAAGCGTGGCCCATGTTTTGGTGGAGACTTACGATCCGGAGTTGATCCAGACCCAGATCGAGGTTTTCGACTGGCTTCAGGTACGGAAAAACAAGCGTCAGGCCGAGAATCCGGGTGGATTTCTGGCCGATTCGATTCGCAAAAACTACGTGGTGCCAAAGAGTTTCGTCTCCCGCACCGAACTCCGCCGGCTGAATTCCGAGCAGGAAGCCCGCCGCCAGGCCGCCGAGGAGGCCCACCGCAAGGCCCTTGAGCTCGAAAAAACCGAGGAAGAGGTTCAGGCCCGCCGTGCCCTGGACTATCTGGCCACGCTTTCTCCAGCCGATTTCGACCTGTTTCAGGCCGAGGCCCTGAAAAAGGGCAACGCATTCCTGACCCGAAAGTACCGGCTGGCCATGGCTCAGCCCGATCTGGAACGCTCCGCCGAGTACCTCCGGCTGATCGTCGAGGGGTACGCCCTGAAACTTCTCGACGCCCTGAGTGCCCCAACCACCTGAGCCAGTGGCCGGTCAGATTTCAGAAACGCGGCGGCCCATGATTCAGCAGTGGCCGCCAATCGAGCGAAAATAGGCCTTGGTGCGATTCTCGTTGGTCGGCTGGTAGAATTCATGTCTATGCTGTTTCAGGCGAATAGAGGCGTGTTTTTGTTCGATTGGCGGGGTGCCGTTTTTGCGATTCTGGTCTGGCGGATCGATTTTCGGAACCGTTGCGGGACGGGGTTTCGGAAATACGGAAATACCGGTATTTCCGTATTTCTGGCGGACGTGTTTTTTAGACGATGCGCCCTGACCTGAATGGCTTGTTTTAAAGCGTTTTCGGCGATTTCGGAAATACGGAAATACCGGTATTTCCGTATTTCTGATGGGCGTGTTTTGAGTTGGCGAAACCGTGTTTATGGCCGGTTGGTTTTCTAACGCGCCGAAACCGGGGGCTAGCGCCCTGCGGCCAGGTTGTCGGAAATACGGGAATACCGGTATTTCCGTATTTCTGTAGGCCCGGTCCCCTGACCGGGCGGGGTTTTCGTTTGGTGTCGGTTTTCAAATCCAAATCCCGCCATGTCAGGGGACATGGCCTACATGGTCGAGCCAAATCCAAAGCCCGCCATGTCAGGGGACATGGCCTACATAGTGGTGTTTTTGTTAGGGGTTGAACAAACTTAGCCGCTCTTGTAAATTAGGGGCTGAACAAGAAAAAATTAAACCTGCGCTCTAAATCTTGGCAGAGGCCGAGCAGCAGGTTTCATCGCGAAAGATGATATGAGCAGTATACCCATCAGAACATGTTTGATCAACTCAGATCTAAAATCAACAACCAAAGCGATCCTTGGAGCGTTACTATCCTATTGCCATAACAATAAAGATTGTTGCTGGCCATCGGTTCGGGATATTAGTCAAGTTTGGGGGTATGCAGAATCGACCATTAGGAAGCACATTAGGATCTTAGAGAAGCTCGAGTTTATCGAGACAACTAAAGGCAATAAATCACGTAAAAGCAATAACTATAAGTTTTTAAAACTTAATAGTGTACAAAAAGATCCCAACGCGACACGGAGAGAAAGTAGTAAACCTGAAGGTTTATTAAAAGAACATAATACCTATGGTGCAACTGGCGGTAGATTTGATAAAAAAAATCCACATAAACCATTAATCCTATGTGATTTAGATCAATCAAACCCAGAAGACCAAAGCCAAAACAAAGCGGCGATCGCCCCTGTGGTCGTTGCCCAGACGGAAGAAGCGATCGCCCCTGCGGTCGTTGTCCAGACGGAAGAACCAATCGCCCCTGTGGTCGTTGCCCAGACGGAAGAACCAATCGCCCCTGTGGTCGTTGCCCAGACGGAAACGGCGATCGCCCCTGCTGTCGTTGCCAAAAGCCAAAATAAAGCCTCTGTACGGTTTGAAGGTCCATT
>Ga0136641_1000702_pt1 | contig 14145 bp, 27 predicted proteins | sample EliLak1302023Y_FD_115312 | JGI IMG/M metagenome (GOLD analysis project Ga0136641, IMG submission 115312) | Freshwater microbial communities from Elizabeth Lake, Yosemite National Park, California, USA - 13020-23Y | ecosystem: Environmental > Aquatic > Freshwater > Lake ...
AGAAGGTCAGACCAACGCGCATCGCGCTGGTGGTAATGGTCACGTAACTTGCGGACCTTGGTCCCAAGTTCATCTATATCCATTGCCATAGAATGTGCCTCCATTGACTGCTAATTGTTCTTGCATTTTTGCGTACTCTTCTAGGTTGACTACTTTGCGGCGAGCAATGTCTCCGCGTGTGGCGAATTTGTTTTTAACAAAAGTGCCACCATATGCACCCATTGAGTTGATATAATCTCTCATCTGGGTCTCGGCAAACCAAAGAGCCATAGGCCCATCTTGTTTACCCTTAGTTCCAGCAGACCAGGTGATAAGTTGCTCTACAAGAGCCTTAACGTGTTCGTTATCGGTACGTGGCAATTCTAAAAGGTTCGTGCCTTTAATATGCTTACCCTGATTGTCCAACGTACCGAAAAGCATTGACATGGATGCAACGCCAAACTCAGCATCCATTTTGTTTCCACCCGTATAGTGTTGAACTAGACGGATGCCTCGTGAGGCAAGGAACTTGTTAATTTGTTCATCTTGAGTAAGAAACAATTGGAAAGCGTTCTTCTCAATTACCCATACCTTTGGGTGGTATTTCTCAGTCCAACTAAATATAAGGTCGCGGATTGCCTGCGGCGTAGGGGCTGGCATGCGTGATGCGTCTAGCAAGTAACGCTTGCCTGTTGTCTTGTCGCCAGCAAGCACTACGGAGAACGTATCCCCTGACATGGCTGGGTCCATTGAGCAGACTACGTACTGGTCTCTTAGGTCTGGGTGGCCTGGTATGCCCTTATTGATAGGGCCAACCTGTCTTAAGCCATTAACAGAACCGCGTACTGACTCAGGGGCAAAGATTGCCGTAGACTCAACATCTTGCTGCTGGTAAACCATAGCCCAAGTCTTTGGGTCTAAAACTCCACGACGGCGTTTAAGGTTGTTTCCGTCCCATCTAGGGTATAGGCCATCAACGTCAGCCAAGGTTTCGTCACCATTCCAAGGACGGTCTGACATAGGCCATAGCGTGTGCCAGTCTTTTGCATCATCTGCAAACTCTAGTACTGCTGGCATAGCAAGGTAGGTCCAAGGCGATACCCCTTCAGGGTAACGGTCTGGGTTTCGCATCTCGCGGTAAAGGTCTATTGGGTCAACGCGAGTACCAACTACAAGAATTTTGCCTGTTGGTCCAACACGAGTTAATACTTCCTGTTGAATCCATCGGATTTGTTTTTCGTACTCGTTAGCGTTTGCAAGAGTAACGCAGTCGTCCAAGATGATGAGGTCAGCACGTGCACCATATATCTGACCGAGCATACCCAACGCCTGAAGAGTAGGGTCTTTTTCACCTGAGTCACGTTCAATGTAAATTGCGTCTTGGGTCCACTTTTCAGCAGTTGCTTTGAAGCCCTCAACAGGAGCATAACGTCTTTGAAGTTCAGCCCATTGAGGCGAGGTGAGTCTTTGCTTAACAGCATAAAGAAACTCCTTGGCCATGGTAGCCGTCTTGGACACCAGTTTGATTCTTACATTTGGGTCTGTGACTATCCTATAGGTCACATAGTCAATGCTCACTGTCATAGACTTAGCATGCTCAGGGGGCATGTTGCAGAGAACGTAGTTTTTAAATCCCTGCTCAAATGTCATATTAGGGTGCAGCCAAGCAGGCTGCCCCTCTTCCAGCAAAGAGATGACGTTTCTTTGGTGTGGGAAAGTTTGGCTACTTAGGTACTTAGCCCTAAAATCTTCAAAGGATATGTTCTGGTCATCGTCAGAAACTTTACCTGCTCGGCGTTTAATTACCCTAGCAAGGTCAATTGCTTCTTTGAACTGGGGGTCGCTGCTGCGGTAGTACTCATAAGACTTGACTGACTTGCCTACGGCGCGGCAGGAGTCCTCGACTGTAACGCCATCTTCAATAAGGGCGAGGAGGCGTTTCTTCGCCTCGGGAGCAGAGAGCGTGGCTCCCTCGGCTAACTTGTAGGCATTGCTCTGTGGCTTGGCCAAGCGCGTACCTCTATCTCGCTAATGGTCCGGAATTTGCATATGGGTACTATTAGAATTATCCCACTGCGAAGCATGCCCTTATGGGTCATGCTATGGATAAACACGGGGCACCCCTAGGGTGCCAACGGGTAACCTTTTGTAACCTCAGGTTACCGACCCCAAGGAGGTAACCACACCTCGCTCGTTAGGGACTCGCTCGGTGTAATGACAGAGGTAAGTTAATTTAACCCCTATATATATTAAGGTGGTGCTTTTACCTTATCCTCCGCTTTTTGGTGTGTGATGTTAGTCACAATCTATATTACCGTAGAGTAATATGTCTCTGACCTGCGGTTATACTTTTTAGGGGGCTATATTTATATAAAATATTTTGGTTGATAGTCGGCATAGTACGCCCGTCTACGTTAAAACCCTCGGGTAGTACTATAGACATTTTAGCCCGTAAAGTCTAACACTCGACCCCGTGCGCCCGTTGATTTATAACGTCAGAGCCCCTAATAATTAGATTACCTTTACCAGTTGCATCCCGTTAATCTCCCGTAATCGGGCAGACTTCTCCCGTATCGTGCCGATAATATGTCTTAAGACGGGCGGGAAGAGTTGTTATACGGCGGAGGTCAGGCTACTATCACATAGCGGACATACGGGACATACCCAACATAACAGACATAACAGGCATGCTAGACATATCGGACATATTGGACATTCTCTTACCTAGTAAACCGTTACCAAATTGTTATAATCTCGAGCGTGTTTATCTATTGACACGCCATGGCTTAACCCCGATAATTACACTATAAGCGCGAGACACGCGCTTATCTTGTAGGAAGGTTCAGAAAATGAAACTAATTAAAGATAACGCTAGCGCATGGGAGACCTATATGGTGGAAGGCCACCCTTTCGGAATTGAGAAAATTGACCGCGGGGCATGGTACGCCTTCCACTTATTCGGCAAGAATCGAATCTACCTAGAGACTAACGGCATGGGCAAGGAAAGGGCTAAGGCTCTCCTTGCTCACGCTCTAAAGGATTACAAGGCTCGCATCATCGTCGGAAAGGTGGCATAACATGAGTAAAAATACTTTCGACATCGAGCAGACTTTCAAGCGACTAGACGAAGAGCACGGCAAGAAGTCAGAGCCGAAGATTATCGGTAACTACGAGATAGAGCCTACTAACCAAGATGGATGGATGGCGTACCGCTACCAGTATAAAGTGGGATTTCACGACTATTTTGGCTACGCCGAGAGCATCGAGGAAGCCCGCGCCGTCATTATCAATGCACAGAAGGAAGTGGCATAACATGTCCGAGATTAGCCTCCTGCAAGCCTTAGCCACTCAATTACCAGAACGCATTAACGCAATAAAAGTAATTTCTTATGACGTCCAAGAGGTGGCTGAAACCCTTATGGCTGAACAGGAATTAGAAGCCCACGAAATAACGCTAGAAATGGTTATGGAAAGAATAAAAACATGGGTGGAAGAAGATTTCTCCCATGATGTAGCAGATAGCACTATCTATCAAGACGAAAATGGACACGAGATAGACGCATGAAGAACCCAGGAAGAATCGCCTACTTTGAGGCTAAAGCCTTAACCCTAGCCCTCGCCGTCATCACGGCGGGGGGCGTATACCTCGCAACTCACCACCCCGTCTACGGCAACTGTCACCAGTCACCAGATGGATACTCCTGCCAACTCCTACGTTACGAAGGGAATAAATAAATGACCGAGCACTTCGAGGCACTAATTACTTACGCGCCAGAGTGGCACGACACGGGGCGCGAATATACACAGAGAGAGGGGTTTCAAAATATAAATTTTTTAACTAATTATCTTCGAGTGATGGAGTGGAGAATAATTAAATACGAAATAATTCGCTAGGTGCTTGACTATCCCTTACGGTATCTATACCGTAGGGGGTGGCCTCGAACCTATCGGGGAATTACTAACGAAAGGCTAAACAATGTGCGAAGAATATAACGGGTGGTGGAACCGCGAGACTTGGACTGCTAATCTCTGGCTAGATAATGAGCGGGGACTTTACGACATGGTGCAGGACATGGCACGCAATACCCTAGAGGAGCATCCTGAAAGCGGCGCCGTGCAATGCTTAGAAGAATCTATCGAAAATTTATTTGATGAAGCCTTCTCGGATATTGCAGACATGACTCAAGCAGGGCTTAACATGTTGAAAGATATCGGCTCGCTCTATCGTGTCAACTGGCGCGAAATTGCAGAGAACATCATCCTAGAACTTAAGACACAAGAAGAGGTTAACGCATGAGCCAGGAATCTATGACATGGAGCGAACTAGCCGAACTTACCCACGCCACGCAGGTAGAGCGCTTTAACTGGTGCTTATGCGAGGAGCAAGAAGACTTTCCCTACGAAGACTGTCCACGCCCCGTCCCCTATTGCGGGGACTGTCTTTTACCAGTCAACGAATGCGCGCACAAGGGAGAGAAGAGCAATGTCTAGCCGATTAAATTACTGGCGCCTACTGGCGCAAGAGCATGAACTAGAAGTACTGCAAGCAACGCGAGAGAGTGATATCCCTCGCGCTATTCGCGCTTCTCTGGCAATGACTCACGCGCTAACTAGCGCAGAAGTTACGGAAAAATTAGAAACTTACCATGACTTAATACAGAATAAGGAGCAGGGCGAATGAGCGAGCGTTATTCATGCGGAAAGAACCCCGATTTTGGGTGCGGTGCTTATGGCTGTATTACCTGTTACCCGTTCACTTATCGGTGCGAATGTGGCGTTGATTATCCAATACCCATCCCGAATGGGGAGAGGCTGCCCGAATGTGCCGAATGTGGAGAGGGGGCGGGCGAATGACTCAGACACCCACGGAACTACTAGCAGAACCAGTGGTTAATGCACTGCACAGGGCGCTAGCCGAAGCATGGCAGGCTGGCTACGACTGCGCGTTAATGGATAACGCGGGGCAACAAGTCGCTGTTGACGGGGAGCAACATTATCTTTCCATAGTCAGGGAACAGGGCGAATGACCCAAGCAGAATGGAAAAAAAAACAAAAAGAAATATGCAAGAAGAAGATACGTTTTGCAAATAAAGTAAAAGCAGATAAGATGATTGAGCAAGTGTGGCGTACGAGTAGGTGGGACACAAGTTATGGTTTAAGACCTACCTCCTCGTACCTCTGCCCTTTCTGCAAGCGCTGGCATATAACAAGCAAACAACAAAGAATTGGAAACTAATGACCTATGAATGGCAAGATATAGCCGCGTGTATCGGCACAGATACGGATACATTCTTTCCTCAACATGAATCAAGCATCACAAAGTATTCAGAGCAAGTTCAAGATGGCGTTGTGGCGTTACGAATTTGCCAACGGTGCCCCGTAATTGCCGAGTGTTTTGCTTACGCAATGGCGGAGAGTAGTTCTGTATATGCTGGAATTTATGGCGGAACCATGCCATATGAGAGGCAAGAGTTAGCCAAGAAACAAGGCAGATACGTCACGCCAGGCGGAGCGCCAAACATAGATAAAGCAATTAGAAGGCAAGCAACTAAGCAGGGCATCCCCGCCCCGACGATTGGAGTACGCCCATTAAACGGAACACAAAATACGGAGTTGTATTTTTTAGCCTAGGGACAGTGTTATTCGCTGGTTATAGCACGCTTCTCATCAAGCCCGTTTCTGTCTTACATACTAAGACAATTAAACATTCGCTGAGCGCCGATGAGGTACGCATCAGGGCGCGTGTCTTGTATAACCAAGATGAGATTAAATGGAAATGTTTAGATACGCTGTGGACTATGGAATCGCATTGGGATTATAGGGCAAAGGGTTTACGCACGACACAGGGCAGCGCACTGGGTATTCCTCAGGCGCTACCTGCAAACAAGATGAAGTCGGTAGGTACGGATTACGTTACCAATCCCTTGACACAGGTAAAATGGGGATTAAAATACATACGAACACGATATGCTAACAATGCTTGTTACGCATTAAGACATGAACTGGTAAAGGGGTGGTATTAAAATGAGTAATGGAGTCAATGTAGTCGAAATGGATTGGACTTGGGAGTGTCCCTCTTGCAACCATGAGAACGAAGACGTTACGGTGTATGTTGAAGGCGACTTAGCAAACGCACCATGCGAAGAGTGTAAGCATGAAACAGAAATATCAATATGAATAAACCTATAGTATTTGTGGCTATCTTAGCCAAGCAGAAGGAGACCATGCTACCTGCATGGCTTAAGTCATTAAGTGAATGGGACTACCCCAAAGACAGAATGATTTTATATGTACGCAGCAACAACAACACTGACAACACTTCCAGGATACTTAAAGAGTGGTTGGATGAGAACAGCAAGTGGTATCGGCATGTGGTTGCAGACTACACAGACCTTGAGACACCCCTACAACAGTACGGTGTGCATGAGTGGAACCCAACGCGCTTTAAGGCGCTTGGAGCCATCAGAGAACGCTCTGTAGAGGGTGCTTGGCATGCACAGGCAGACTTTTATTGGGTGGTAGATGTGGATAACTTTGTCAAGCCACACACTTTATCCACAATGGTTGGGTATAACCTGCCAGTGGTGGCACCCATGCTGGGCAGTGCAGATGTTGAACAGCCTGCCTATTCTAATTGGCATAACATGGCTACGCCCAACGGATACTTTATGGACAACGACCAGTACTATCAGATATTAAGACAGAAGATAACTGGACTTATTGTTTGTGATGTGGTGCATTGCACCTACCTCATGCGAAGGGATGTCTTTGACAAGGTTATCTACATAGATGGCACCGATGACTACGAGTACGTTATTTTTAGCCGTAACCTACGCAACTTAGGTATTAAGCAATATCTAGACAACCAAGAAATATATGGATATCTCTCAACGCGGGAGAACCTTGAGGCAGTACAGCAGAAAATGAAGGAGTTGGGATGAGCGCCAAACCAACAGAACTCAAGAAGTTAATAGCCCTACTAGATGAAGAGGCGCCCACTGTAGAGTGGCTAGCCAAAGCAGTATGGGAGTTGGTCGAAGAGTGCATGTGGCAACGAGAGCAGTATGTCGCTATCGCTTACCACCCTGGCGCTGGTGATGTATGGCAGGCTATCGGGCCATACGCTACGCGCAATCAATTACTTAAAGATTATAAGAAACGTATGTGTGCAGTGGATATCAACAGTAAAGCATTTATAGGATTACTCCAACACCCGTCAACTATTACCGAGTAGATACAACAAAGCCCCGTGTCTTACGACACGAGGGCTTATTGTTTTGCATCTTCCCCTTATGCAAACCTATCCTCCCGTGGAGTAAAAACCATTCGAAAGAAACTTAACTGGTGCAGCGTAGAACTTTCTAGTGCTTAACTCACCGCAACACAAGGGGATGTTCTCATCCTCATGTATCGAGCGTTCAACTATCTTATCAAGATTACACACCCTGCATGCGTATTCGTATTGCATTACTCATCTCTCATCTTCCAAGGGTTAGGCCCGCCAAGTTCATTGGTCAAGCGCCTAAGTGCTCCGTCCACCTTACGGTGTGCCGTAGTCTCAGAGCAGGCCAACTCTTCCGCTAATACACTAAAAGATAACTGGTCTGCATAACGTAGTTCGAGCACGTCCCTGTCCATCTCTGATAACTTAGCCAAGGCTCTACGGATATCAAACAACTGGACTACATAATTGCCACCCTCGGCAGGGTTACCACCACCCGATACCTTTGGCTTGCTGGCATCAGTGGTGCTCACTATGTCCGACCACACAAATGGAAGCAACTCTGACAAAGTAATCTCATCGTAGAACTGTTCGTCTCTTAATTCATAACCTAATTTTTGTGCCTTAAGACGACGACAATACTTATCAGCGTGACGAGTAAGAGTCTTGCCCAACTTTCTGACACCCATCTTGTACTCTTCAGAGCCAAGTGGGTGCTCTAACCATTCAACAATTTTGTCCTGCCGCTTGAGTATCCACACCGTAAGTTCCTGGCTTACATCAGAAACATCAAAGTATGTGTGGTAGCGACGATGAACTTTGCGTGCAACAGTCTTTGCAATTTCAATTGAGTCTTCCAATGTAGCCACTACCAGCGCCACACTTTACTGTCTACGACAAATGAATTATTAACAATGGGTACCAATTGCGGTACAACGTTTTGCCCATCAACATGCAAGATACCAAAGCCTTTGTTCCATGTAAACAAACCAGCCTTGATGTACCTAGCGTGCTTGTAATCCATAAGGTTGCCCAGTTCCATGCCCCATATCGTGCGTGTCTTACCAGCCCAGCCCTGCGTGTGGTGGGTAAGCCCCGCCCTGTGGGTATGTCCACATGCAACGCTCATACCTGCACGCTTAGCCAAGCCCAACGCAGTGGCGCCAGCCGTTGGCTGCACGTTACCCTCGTCACCGTGCATGAGTAGCCAACCTGGCGCTATCTCATACGGGTCCTTGTGGTACTTAATACCTAACTCTGGAAGGCGTAAAAAGTTTTCAATCTCAAGTTCTGGCAACCCAAGAAAGCCAGGAGCCTTTGTTTTAATTTTGTTATAGAGTCTATCGCTGTGGTTACTACGAACCATGTGGTTAACACGCAAGTCCTCAAGTAACTTAACAGTAACGTCACGATGGCGGCCTAAGTCTCGTTGCCACTCACCTTCGCCGCCCTCTTCCCATCTGCTAATCTGTGGAAAATCAATCTCATCCCCGCAAGTTGCAACAACATCTGGTTGGTATGCACGAATGAATCTTTTAATCGCATTCGTTGCACCCACATCATGGTATGGTGCTTGCAAATCGCTGAGGATTACGATTTTTTTCATTAGTTGCAATCGCCTCCGCAGTCGCAATCAAAAACAAAATCATCCTCAAGTTCAAGGTCTGCTATGCGTAACGCAATGACAAGAAGCCAAACGCCAAACGCAATTCTTAAATTGTATAGTCTATTCACTGGGCCAATTCCCTTCAAGTACCATCAAGGCGATGGCTGAGTAGTTGAGTAAATCAATGAATGAATCTTTAAGCGATTCATGCTCTGGGTCTTTACCAGAATCAATGAGGTTGTTGATGCGTGCTGTCTTATCCCACATGCGTACACGCAGGCCGTTAAGTGGGCCACCTGGCGACTGACTGATGTTCTTTGGGCCGTAATCATGGTGTTTACTGATGAGCAAATTGCCCGCCTTGTCCATAATCTGCCATACATCTGTTGTAAATTTGTCCTTACCCATTGTGGTCCTCTCGCACTACGCCTACGTAGTAGTAGTTGTCATCTTCATTGTTTAAGACATATCTATGTATAAACATACCATCTTTTGTGCGCTCTTGTAGTTCAACTGCTGGTAGTATCCATAAAATTTCTGGAACTTTTGAGCCATCCTTCGGCCCAAACATAAACGTATTAGCCACGTTGCACCTTCATCAAGTCGTCAACCGTAATAAGAAACCCTTTGCTGGGGTTGGGTTGTATGTTGTTACTAATGGGTCTGCCGTAGGTATCAACGGCCCTGCGAATGTCTACGGTTGTAGCAATAATGACCAGCCCTTCAAGAACGATAGCCCACCTATCTGCCTTAGTTACCATAATGCCAGACTGAATCCAGTTATGGGTAGCGCGTGAGTAAAAAGCCGACTCAATATAAATATTGCCCGTCTCAACCCACCTCCTGTCTCGCTTAACCTCAACAGTCAATCCACCAGTAAGAATATCCCTGACCAACTGCTCACCCTCATGGCCATAGGTAAAATCTAAATCAAAATCAGACAAGTCAGCCATTGGGCTCAACTTCTTCTTCTATTTCTCGCAAGATGTACGCAACAATCTCTGGGTTTGCGGCAAGGGTATCAATCACATGATAGCCAACAATGTCGCACACTTCCTCAACATCAAAGCGTTTACGCATAGACATGGGGGTTTCATTGATGATGGCGTGGGTAATCTCATGTCCTAAGACACGTATAAGTTTATCTTCTGGCATTCCTGGGCGCAATGAAATAGTATTGTTATCTGCATCTGTTTGCCCATAAGATGTTTCGTCCATATGGTCATAGCGAATCTTATACTTCTGACCAAATATCTTAATAGACGTTGGGCGCTTCATGCGCTTAGTCGCTCTTCAAACCATGAACTACCATGGTGTAAGTATACCTCATTGACGTCCGTATTGCTTGGCAGGTGGATAATTTCAGCCCTGTCTAAATCTTCCTTAATTCTTTTGGCAAGTTCCTGCCCAGGATTACGTCCATCCTCTTTAACATCGTTGTCTGCGAAGATAAGTATGCGCGAGTATGACTCGAATAACTTAGGGAACCATGGCTTCCATTGAGATACACCAGCCACCCCAACGCTAGGTATGCCCGCACAACCCGATAGCACAATGGTATCAATTTCACCCTCGCATATGGCAATCGTGCTACTTGCTTTATGCAAATCAAGCACATTAAACAGGCCAATCTTTTGACCCGTAGGCCATAAATACTTGGGCGAACCATCATCTATTCTCCTAAACTTAATACCCACCACACCAGCGGGAGTGATGTAAGGAATGGATAACATGCCCGTTGCAAGTTCATGGCCAGCACTAGGCTCCACGACGCTTCCAAGACGGAACATACTTATTGCTGCCTCGGTCAGACCCCGACCTTCTAGGTAGGAGCGAGCCTGTTGTGTTAGATTGCTGGAGTATCTTTCGGCTGCGTCCGTTAGCAATGCTCTCTGCTTTTCGTTTAGCATCTTTAAAGTCCAATCCTTCTTTTGCTTGCACTAAGGTGTATACATCTCCAAGAACCTGGCACACTAAACAGTTGTACGCCTGATTATCAAGGTTGTATGCAGCACTGGCTTGCGTGTCATCATGTATGACGCACTTGCATGGGGTCCACCCATGCCTATTTGAAACCTGGAGACCGTAGTGCTCTAGCACAGCAGCCAGGTCTGGCTTAGATAAGTTCTGCATCCCAATATAACTTTTTCGACTGGCTGGCGATGATGCGATAGAGAGCAATCTTGTCTCTCATCATCTGGATTTGTAGGCGTTGCTCTTTAATTGCCTCATTAACCTTAAGCAATTCACGCTCTTGATTATCTGATGAGCGTAGTTTAACGTAAGCATCACGCAGCCACTCTCGCTCCTGACCAGATGCCTTTTCAAATAACTCTAAAACATACTTAGTTGGTTGGGATTCGTCTATATTTACTCGTGCTGATTCATTCATTCTGCTACTCCTTGTACTTTAAGCCATTGGTCTAAGTCTTGTATTACCCACGCTTGCTCAATGCCAGCACTTCTGCGCTTAACAATAACATAGGCTGGTGGGACTGCCTCTAAGTTGCGTGCCTTGGCATAGTTGGCTGCCTCGGTTGTGGCCTCGCGCCAAAACTGGGGCAGTGCCATCTTGGCAGTAGCCTTGAGTTCAAAGATGTAAGGTCTACCAGCCACAATGCAGACGATATCTCCCTCGTCATCCTTGCCAGCGAGCCTTAGCCTTTCGGCTAAAACTCCCCTGCCACGTAGAAACTTAAGCACTGAAGTCTCAAACAAAGAACCCTTGCGTTTGTTAGCGGCACTCATACGGCACTCCTTAATTCTAATGGTTTGCTACATAAGACACAGGGAAAGTGAGTCTCACTAGCATCAAAATCCCAACCACCACCTACTCTGCAATCATCGCACCAATAGTTACGCCTCACTCAGCATCCCTCCAATCGGCGGCAAACTTATGTGAAACAATATCGTTATACATAGTCATGCGTGAAGCGTCTGCATACAACGTAACGTAATGGTCCCCAGTTGCGCTGTGTTTGGCAAAGCGATTCTTTACTGCTGCAACCCTAAACTCACCCGAGTAGGGTAGTAGAGCCACCGTTAAAATCATCTCAGGTAATTGTGCAATCTTGCCTTGAATAGCCTTACGACTTGGTGGCATATCGGGTCTGCTCTCAGACTCCGAAGTGTGGTGCAGTAACAGGACTGCTGCATCTGTCTCGCGTGCTATATGGTGCATGGCCTTTGCTATCTCACGAAGACCAGACCATTCATCACCAGTCATAGAGACAACGTTCATTGCGTTGTCAACAATAATCATATGGGGGTACTCACCATAAGATTCGCCGTATGCACGGATGGCTAGGTCAATCTCATCTAATGTAGGGGATGGTGCAAAATCAAACTGTAAGTGGTTAATAGCGCCAAGTTCTTCAATGTAATAATCTTTGCCTTCACCAGTCATAAACGCTTCCTCAACTGAGGAAACTTGATGACCCGTCACCATGGCTGCGGCACGAAGTGCTGTGGTATATGCGTCAGTATCTGCGGAGATGTACAGCGTTGGCACTTTCATTTGGACTGCCATCCAGAGAGCGATGAGCGACTTGCCAGCATTTGGCTGACCTGCAATCATTGTCATCTGTCCTCTGCGAAACTTAATCCCGTCGGCTGCAAGTGACGGGAATAAGTCTGGCAGGATTTGGAAATCGTGTGTGCTTCGCACTGCTGCCTGTGTTAACGACAGCATCAGTTACCTTAACGGAGGAACTTAGGAGCGCACTGGTCTGGTGTCCCCTGCGGAGATGGGCAGAAGTAGCCCTTCCATTCCTTGGGAGCGCCTGGCTTGCTAGTACGGTAAGTCAACTTGCCATGCTTACATGAACCTTCTTCTATGACTGAAGACTGAACTGGTGTAGCACCTGGAAATGCAGCAGTAATAATGTTTGCTGCCAAAGCGCCCGATGTGCCAAGGTCAACGCCTGTGCTCTTAATTAGAGAAGCGTTCATTGCCAATTCGGTAAGGCCTGACTCAAGTTCTAGTGCATTTGCTGCGTATATGTTGATGAGTGTTCCATCTGCCAACTTATAATTGACTTGGAACTTTGTTCCTTCTGTTGCCATTTGTTTCTCCTTATTTTATGTTTGCTAGTGGGTCGTAAATCTCTGCGAGTTGTCCGCCATAAGCATAGCAGTAATCTTTAACTCCGCAAGTACCACACATCGTGCTGATGTTAGGCAAATAAATATCATTATCTAATCCTCGTGCAAACTGTTGAAACATTTCTGTCATAACTGGGATTGTCCACTTATCCATACTACTGGCCTCAAGAAATAAACCTTTACGCGCTGAGTAGAAATAACCTTTACTCGGTCTTACGCCATACTGCATCTCCATGCAGCAGGCGTACACGCCCAGTTGCATAGACGAGTCGGGCATGTAAGAGCCAGTCTTGAAATCCACAACTGCCAGTTCCCCAGCGGGGGTAACAACTATAGCATCAGCAAACGCTTTGATTGGCACCTTGCCAAACATCTGGTTAAATTCTATTTCAACTCCAGGCGTATTGTCTTCTGATACCCACAACTCAAAGTGGGATTCTTGCCAAGCGTTAATAAAATCAAAAAACATCTTCTTGCCGTTTTCATCCCACCATGCTTTGTTTTCTTTGTCGGGATTCTTGGCGGATGACCTGCCACCAATGCGCCAATCAGTTGGGTTGGTTCCAGGGTTGCGTTGCTCAATATCAGCAATATGATTTAAAAAAGATTCATCCCACATGCTATCCCATGTCATTGGATTCAACCTTTCCAAAAATAATCTCAACAGACTTTCTCATGCCAGCAATAGTGGCGGGGTTTGCTTCTGTCTTAATTGCTTCTTCAACTTGCCTTGCTAGATTCTTACGCATGATGTACTCAGCCTCAACAAATGATTTCATAAAAGCATCACGACTAACAATCTTTGCGTGCTTGCGTCCCATCAGAACTCCTTATCTATCGCAGTAACAACTGTGGCCTTGCTGTCGCAAAGGACGCATCTGGCATCAGTTGCGTACATTCCAATTTCATAGTCATGGTCAAACTTAACCTGTACGTTCCACCATTCGGAGCCACATGGACAGACTCTGATTGGACCGAGTGAACGGTAGTCTGCTTCCTGACCTGGGGTTGATTCAATGTTTCCAATTTTATCTTCCATCAGAAAGGTACGTCTGCATACTTGGATTTGTCTTGTGACTGTTTAAATTCGTTTAGCAAAAACAATTCTGCCGCCGAGTGAAAGGCTTGCCCTCCGACAAACCACCATGCTGGCTCAGATGGTGCTTTTAATTTGCGTTCTAATTCCCATGCTTTGCCACAACGTAGCCATGAAGCAAACGAACTGAACGAGCGA
>Ga0136641_1000703_pt1 | contig 14138 bp, 14 predicted proteins | sample EliLak1302023Y_FD_115312 | JGI IMG/M metagenome (GOLD analysis project Ga0136641, IMG submission 115312) | Freshwater microbial communities from Elizabeth Lake, Yosemite National Park, California, USA - 13020-23Y | ecosystem: Environmental > Aquatic > Freshwater > Lake ...
ACGTGCACTGCCATCCAGGTCGCGGAGGAGTACATCCTGCGCCCCGAGTTCCAGGAGTCCAAGGTCCTCATTGTGGCGTCGGCGGCCGTCCAGGACAACTTCCACAGCCAGATCTTTGACATGTCCCGAGTCAATGTGGATGCCGTGTCGGGAATGCTGGAATCAAAGCAGTGCACGGGTCGTCGCTACCTGGACATGCTGCTGCGCATAGAATCCGAGCCGAAGAACTGGAACAATCCTGACGTTCGGGATCGCCTGTCCAAGACAGCTAACAAGCTGATTGACGAGTTCTACGAGTTCACCACGTATGCGTCGTTTGGCAATGACATTAACAAGAAGCTGGGGGGCACCGAGGCTGATGTCGACGAGGCATGGGTCCACAAGACCTTTGACAATCGGCTGGTCATCATCGACGAGGCGCATAACCTGCGCGAGTCTAAGGACGCGGTGGGAATCAAGGGTGTCACGCGGGGTCTGGAGAACCTGGTCAAGATTGCCAACGGCATGACCCTTGTCTTCCTGTCGGCGACTCCCATGTTCGACACGTGGGAGGAGATCATCTTCTATGTCAATCTCACCAAGTGGAACGATCGCCGCCAAGACCCCAAGGAATCCGTGCGGGTGTCTGACTTTTTCAATCCCGACGCGACTCTGCGGGGTGACGCGGGTGGACAGGCCTTCCGTGACTGGTGCCAGGAGTATGTCTCCTACGTCAAGGGAGAGAGCCCCTTCACCTTTCCCTTTCGTCTGCCCCCTCCTCACGTCGCGCCCAATACAGTGACACTCAACTTTTACGGCAAGAACATTGGCGATGACGAGCGCATGCGGTATCTCTCAGTGGTCGCGTCTCCGGCCGCCGGTATTCAGCAGACCAAGCTGTCTGCGGCCAAGGGTTCTGGCGGGGACGAACTCGACAAGCTCGAGGCGAACATGCGGCCCACCCTGGCGGTTATGCCCGACAACAAAACCTTTGACCAGAGTTTTCGTGTGTCGGGCAAGCAGTATACCTACGTCGGCAGCCCCTTTCTGACACCGGCTGAGCTCCCCAATCACGCCGGCAAGTTTGCCACAGCTATCCAGTCAATCCTCGACAGCAAGGGTGTTGTGCTCGTCTACTCGAACTATGTCAAGTATGGCGCTCGTCTCTTTTCGATGGCTCTGGAAGAACACGGCTTTTCACCCGCCTTTGGCAAGACGCTTCTGGCCTCGCCATCCTACACGGGAACACCACGGGGCAAGTACATCCTCCTGACCTCGGATGCCAGCGAGACAGACATCTCCAAGATGTTGTCCTCGGTCAAGTCTCCTCGCAATCGCAACGGCGAGCAGATCCGTGTCATCGTGGCCAGCCCCATTGGTTCCGAGGGTGTTGACTTTCGCTACGTGCGTCAGATCCACGTGCTGGATCCGTGGTGGAATTCGAGCCGCATCGAGCAGGTTGTGGGACGGGGTCTTCGCACGTGCAGCCACCAGCTGCTGCCCTTTGAGGATCAAAACTGTAGCGTCTACTTCCACGTGATGCGGAATGAGGATAGCGAGTGCTTTGATGAACACACCTATCGCAGTCGAGTGGAAGCCAAGGCGGTGAAGATTGCCCGAGTCCGCAAGGTGATGGCTGAGTCCGCGATGGACTGCCCTCTTCAAAACACCCTCAACACACTTCCCGAGGATTGGAAGAACCTCCCCGTTCCCCAGCGCCGTGCCGAGGGAGAGGGAGAGGTCACGTATCGTTTGCGTGCCATGTTGGCGCCGACCTTTGACGAGACGCCCGAGGTAGCCCAGTGCATCGTCAAGGCGAGCCCCGAGGATCCCTCCCACGTCCGCCCTCTCTCGACCTACCTGGACGTGCGCGACGAGCTGCTGACCCGCCTGGCCGCCTTGTTGGTGGATAAGCCCATCTGGGATCGCGAGGATCTCATTCGGGCCCTACGTCCCTACACGATGGACGTCATCATCTACAATGTTCAACAGGCCATCGCCTCGGGCTTCCGTTTCAAGGATGCCTTTGGGCGTCCCAGCTTGTTGGAGTCGAAGGGTGACCTGTATACTCTGGCTCCTCTGGGGATTCCAAACAGCACCCTGGTAGAGCGAACGTCTCGGCCGGGTATTCGTGGCAGTGTCCCTCTCCCTGAGCGTGTTGCACCTCCGACGCCCGCACCCGAGGTGGCTGTTGCCACTACTGCACCCACCGATATTGACGAACGCCGAGCCTCCTACCCGTGGCCTGGCGACGCGGCGACACGGTTCTCGGCGTCCATCCTCAACAGCTTCCTGTTTGATCACGAGCTTACCGAGGCGGAGAAGGTGACCTATCTCCGATCGGGCACAGCCGACCTCCCCTTTGCCGATCGTCTTCGTGTGCCCGGAACCAACCTCTTTGTGCGTGGGAACGGCACCTTTGACCCTCCCGAGGATCCGGTTGGTGATGACCGCACGCGGTTCCAGGAGTGGACGTCTGCCCTGGTGGCTCGCTTCATTGCGAACAAGGATCGCGTGTTTGCCTCGTTGACCGACGTCAATGGAAAGGACGCCAAGTTCACGATCACCAAGATGGTACCGGGCTCGAGCCCCCCTCAGCGGTTGATCAACAAGACGGACAAGCGGTTCGAGCCGGTTGCGTGTGGCACCGGAGCCTACACAAAGGACATCATCCTTGCCCTCTCAAAGGCGGTGGACACGAAGGGCACGGGTGTTCCTGCGGATCCACGCATAAAGTCAAGCGGTATGTGCATCTACGCCGAGCTCCTGATTCGCGAGGAACACGAGTGCTTCTGGCTCACCCCCGAGGAGCGCTCCGTCCTCTATGACAACAAGGACAACCGGGCAGCCTTTACCAAGGCCTTCAAGGCGTAAATGTTCGACTTTGTAAAATGAAAACACCCTCTTCAAACAACAAGACACCATGGATCCTCTCTTTGAGCGTCGCGAACTCCTTCGCAATGTTCATGTGGAGTCTCGCTTTCTCCAACGGAACATTCACGCCAGTCTGGTCGCTCAACTCCGCATGAAGTATGAGGGCACCTGTGTTGCCGAGGGCTTCATCCAGCGTGAGAGCATCACGGTGATTGAGCACTCTCTGGGTCGCACTAACCTCATCAAGGGCGGGCTGGACTACACGGTGCGTTTTCAAGCCGATATCTGCTTCCCTCACCCCGGTCAGGTCTTCCGTGTGCCCGTGTCTCTCCGGAGCAAGATTGGCGTCCACGCAGTCATGGAGCCGCTGGACGTGCTGCTTCCGCGTGATCTCCACATCGGGAGCGACGAGTTTGCCAGCCTGGATGCGGGTCAGGAGGTGGAGTTTGAGGTGGTGGGTGCACGCTTCCAGCAGGGTGACGAGACGATTGTGGTGCTCGGCAAGATGCGCAACGTGATCCAGTCCGCTCCCCAGGAGACGCCCAGTGGAGCCGAGGAGGTGACCATTCCGATGGTTGCGGCACCTCTCAAGGGAGCAGATGCCTCCGCAGAGAAGGTCGTGACAGTGGAGGCAGCGACAACAAAGACGGGAGATGCCTCGCGGAAACGACGCATTCAACCAAAGCCTGCGTCCACTACAAATGAACCGCCTGCGTAAGGAACAACTCCGCGAATACATTGATAAACTTGACGCCGAGGAGCACGCCCAGATCTTCGAGGTCATCAAGCGCCACACCACGGAATACACACGCACGCAGACGGGAGCCCTGGTGTCCTCGGACACGCTGCCAGACGCCTGCTTGCTTGAAATGGAGCGCATGGTCACCTTCTATCGCGACCAGCACAAGCGCATGGATGCGGACGCACAAGAGCGCAAGCAATACACGGTTTCGCAAACACGCTAAACACTTACTTTTTATTTGGTAAAACGAATGAAACAGAATGAGGCGATACAATAAGCATGGAGTCACTTACGTCATTGACATCGGGTGTCACGGACACGCTTCGCCAGCTTGTCACACTGTCTCAAAAGGACCCTCATGCCGAGCTCGAGGTGAAGGTTCTGGCCGGACTCATTCAAACCAAGGACGTGGCCGATCGGATTGTCAAGGCCATTGAGGGAATGGCCTCGGGTAGTGCGACAGAGGAGCACCGGGCGTCCTTCAGCTACGCCGACGGTCTGCGTGTCAACGTCCTGGGACCCGAGAACATCTTCAAGGTGTGCACCACGTCGTCCTTTCGCGGTGTTCCGCTCTCGGTGGAGCGGAAGCGCAAGTACTTTGACCTGCCCCAGTCGTCCAAGACGGTGAGTGACGTCATTGACCTCCCCGACCTCAAGTTGCGCTTCACCCTGCGTCATGAGGAGCCGCTGCGCAAGGACTTCAGTGGCGCGCCCATGGACCCTACCAGCTACCTCCGCATCCTCCACCGCAAGTCGTGGCGCAGTGCGGACGGGCTTCTGCGCTTTGACCTCTCGCAGGTGAAGACGAAGCAGAAGGGTCACCGCACCTTCCATGACGTCCTCAAGCAGACGCCCTCGTATGAGCTGGAGGTGGAGGTCATCGACAAGAAGGCCGCGCCCAAGGCTGTGATCGAGTCTATGCTGCGCAACGTCGAGGTCCTCCTGGCCGCCTACCAGCAGTCGCCCTTTCTCGTTACGGAGCCGGAGATCCAGCGCTACCGCATGGAGTTTGAGGCCTCCAAGACGCGCTTTGTCAATCCGGTCACGATGGAGCGCCGTCACCTGCGGACGGATCGTCCACACAACATTCTGACGGGCTACACGGTCACGAACAAGGCAGACGGCGAGCGTTCCTTCCTGGTCGTCGCGGCAGACAAGCGCGTCATCCGCATCACGCCCTCGGGCAAGATCACGTGGACGGGCATGACAGCCAAGAAGGACAGCCACGTGGGTGACATTCTTGACGGCGAGTATCTCGCTGACCTCAATCTCTTCTGTATCTTTGACGTGTATGCCTTCCGTGGAAAGTCCACCATGCGCCTGCCGCTGATGACGACGGACGAGGAGGTCGCCAAGAGCCCCCTTAAGTCTCGTCTGGGGTGTGCGAGCCACTTCATTGATGACCTGAAGACAGAGTTTACGACCAAGTTCTCGCCCGTGCCGTTCCGCATCCAGACCAAGATGTTCCTGGCCGGTGACGGGGAGGCGATGGAGCAGGCCATCCAGACGATGCTGGACACTCGCTTTGAGTATCACACGGACGGACTCATCTTTACGCCCAAGACCTCGCCGGTGGCACCCATCCCCGATCGCAAGGGCGACACCTGGCTGCGGGTCTACAAGTGGAAGCCGGCGGATCAGAACTCGATTGACTTTCTGGTTCGCTACAAGCCGGGCGACTCGTATGACCCCGTGTTGAAGCAGGCCATCGTCAAGGGGACGCTCTATGTCTCCCGCTCGCCGGGGACGGACCTCGTCTACCCCTGCGAGACTATCACGGGGGAGTATGTGCCTCCCACGCTCCCTGCGGACATCCAGGTCATGGCCGAGACGCAGGATCGGGTGCCCTCGCCCTTCCAGCCGAACAATCCGCGTGCGCCCGACGCCTCGGAGATCTACCTCCGCCTGAACAATCGTGGCGTTCCCGTGGACGAGACGGAGACGCGCATCGAGGACAACACCATCATCGAGTGCATTCGCGACGTGGATCACGGGCGCTGGAAGGTTCTCCGCACGCGCTACGACAAGACGCACCAGTATCGCGTGCTTGGTCGCCCGCAGTTTGGCAATGACATCAATGTGGCGGGGCAGATCTGGACCAACATCCACAATCCGGTCACCGAGGAGATGATCCGCACCCTGGTGTCCAGCCCGCCGGACGACAGCTTTGAGGACGACCTCTACTACCGTGACGCCCTGGAGGCGCGCGACCGTGTTCTCAAGGACGTCTACTCCTTCCACAACAAGATCAAGGAGGGTCTGTATCAAACCAATGTCAAGCGCGACGACACGCTCCTCGAGTTGGCGGTGGGGCGCGGGGGAGACCTGCACAAGTGGCGCAAGACCAAGCCCTCTCTGGTTGTGGGTATTGAGCTCTCCAAGTCCAACCTGGACTCACCGAAGCAGGGTGCCTGTGTGCGCTACATCCAGGAGTCCAAGAAGAGCAAGCTGCCGCCCGTGCTCTTCATTCAGGGCGACATGACGCAGCCCCTTCTCGCGCAGGACAATCACTACCTGAAGATCCTGGACAAGCGCGAGGCCGCACCCACACCCTACCTGGAGAAGTTTGCGGGACTCACTGAGTTTGATGTGATCTCGTGCCAGTTTGCCATTCACTATGCCTGCGAGTCGGAGGAGACATTCCGCACCTTTGTGGGCAACCTCACGCGTCACGGCAAGGGTCTCTTCTTTGGAACCTGCATGGATGGCGCGGCCGTCTACTCTCTGCTCATGGGTCGTCAGACACACATCTTTCGTGCGGACTCTCGTGCGGGTGGTGCTCAGGTGTTTGGCGAGATCACCAAGACGTATGAGGATGGATCGGGCTGGACGGAGGAGTTTGGCAAGGGCGTGCTCGTGAAGCTGGAGAGCTTTGAGTCGGCGCAGAAGGAGTATCTGGTGCCCTTTGGCAGGGTCACGGAGATCCTGAAGGAGAACGGTTACGAGCTGGTGGGATCCACCACCTTCTCGAACGAGTATGCCGAGCAGTCTGACTTTGTCTTCTCTGCCGACCACCAGGCCTTCTCGTTCCTTCACCGCACCTTTGTGTTCAACCGCGTGGAGAAGAAGGAGGTTGCGAAGGAGGAAACGCCTGTGGAGGTCACCGTTCCCACCACGGAAACACAGACTGCGGAGGTTCCGGCACCCAACGCCGCGGAGCCTCCTACGGCGCCTACGGCGCCTACGGCGCCTACGGCGCCAGCTAAGAAGACCACCAAGCGTCTCATCAAGCCCAAGGCAGACGTGGCAGCTGCACCACCTGCGGAGCCCCCCGTCTTCTTCTCGAACGCCTCCCCGCAGAACAAGGAGCTCACGGTGGAACACGAGGCATCCATTCAGATTGATGGGCAGACTTTCCGCAGTGTCGAGCACTATTACCAGTGGTCGAAGGCCAAGCTGTTTGGTGATGCCGAGGCGATGGAGAAGATCCAAAAGACGGCGTCCACCAAGAGTGCCAAGACGATCGGGCGCAAGGTCAAGGACTTCAAGGAGGACGAGTGGAGTGCCAAGCGTGATGACATCATGCGCACGGCTCTGCGTGCCAAATTCACGCAGCACCCCGACCTCCTCAAGATCCTGCGCGACACGGGAACGCAGCCTCTGGCAGAGGCCGATCCCCGCTCCAAGTATTGGGGCATCGGCACCTCTGCTGACACGTCCAAGGCAACGGATCCCGCCAAGTGGCCCGGGAAGAACATGCTGGGCAAGATGTTGGAAGAACTCCGCACCGAGTTGAAGGGCTAACTTTCAAAAACGAATTCATTCACCCCCGAACAGGAGGAAGTAAGTCCAAGGATACAACAGATACGCTCTGCCTGGCATACAGTATACAATGAAACGCACAACGCTCACGAACGTCTGGATGGCTCGTCTCCGCATCTATGCGGATGGGACGGAGCTGAACTACTGGGATGATTTTGACTGGGATGAGACGATGGGCATCCGCGACAGCATCCTTGCTATCTTGGATACCTTCAACGATCACCAGCTGAGACTGACGTCGGATGGTGACCTGGTCTACTATGGGGATGGTGAGCAGCAGACGCTCATCCCCGAGACGATCGCCAATGCCGACTTTACGTTCGGCTACAAGCAGAACTCGACGACAGTCAAGTTCCTCGGCGATCGGATCCCGATTCGACCTGCGACTCGTGGTGGGCATGGGTTCCCAGGCATCAACACGATCGAGATCTGCTTTGACCCGCAGTGGGCATGACACGACCCCGATGGGGTCTCATAACACATAAAACACAAAAACAAAACAAAACACTTTTTTACTGCTGGCGGTAATAATCCTCGTAGGACATCGTGGGCCCGGCCGGAGGAGGACCACCACCCAGGTGGGTAGGCACAAACCGATTAAACAACCGCTGCCCAATGGCCGTGGATGCTTGCTCGGTCGTCATCTCTCCCCGCTCAATCTTCCGCTTGAGAGCCAGCATGTCAAAGAAGGTGGAGTCCAGCCGATCCTCGGCGTGCATCTGGAAGAGGCTCGGGAAGTTGTAGTAGAGGAACTCGTTCTCATCCTTGAGCTTGGCCTCGTAGGACTCCTTGTTCCACTTGAGCGAGTGCCACTTCATCTTGCTGGCGTCCATGATGCGCACCAGGGCCTGCACCTGGGTCGCCGTCAACTCCTTGTCCTTAATGCCCCGCTGCCCCTCGGCAACCTCCTCGGGTGTCAGTTCGCGTAGTGCGGGTGCTCCAGGCGGACCTCCGCGTGCCTCCATGTTTGTTCTTTTCTGCTTCTCTTTAAAACATGGAGACCTACGCAGTTGAGTGGACAGAGTGGGTCGTCCACCGGGTCCTCTTTTGGGAAACCGATGACGCAAAGAAGGGTCGCATTCTACGAGCCCTCCACCACTTTCTGTCCTATTCTCTCATCTTCCTGGTCGTCCTTGCACACACCCTGTATCCCGCCTTTTGGTTACAAACCCTGGTCCTTTTTGGCTGTGGTCTCGTGTGGGTTCATCACATTCTGACCCACGGCTGTGTCATCTCCAAGGTGGAGCAAAAATTGATTGGGGATACGGGGTCGTTCTTGGATCCCTTCCTCGATCTGTTTGGTATTGAGGCCACGGAGCGCTCTAAGCAAGGCATCTTGATGATGCTGTCGACCGTGGCCATCTTTGTTCTCACTCTTGGGTGGTTCGGTCGCCTTCATCACAAGGTGATCCCATATGTGTCTGCAGGACTGCGCTCAGCGACCGCGTTAGTTCCACACATTCCTCGGCCGACGTCATCCCCGTGAGGATGACATTGCCCGTTCGGAACACCTTGGCGATCCACTTGTGATCCGCAAAGTAGATCTTGACCGCAGGATAGACCGCAGGCTCGTAGTTGGACTTCCAGCCATTGCGCCGCAGGGCCGCATGTAGCGTCTCGCGAGACAGGTTGGCAATGCCCGAGAGGCGGCTCTTGTAATTCATCAGCACGACACGGCGGTTCTCGGGCGTCCACTCACCTGTGACGGCATGCGGGCAGGTGGTCATGATGTGGTCGCGCAGAAGGGTCGTGACGTGGCGATCGTAGGCCTCGTCCAGGACGCCCGTGATGTGAAAGACGCCGTTCTGGAAGATCTTGACCGTGATCTCCTTTTCCTTCATCACTCTCGTAGAGTCTCCGGCACTCATGACAACCAGGGTGATGGAGTTGTGTCCAAAGCCCGTGGTGCGCTTGGGCGGCGGCGGGACGGCCGGCACGCGATGACGAATGCGATCCTTCTTGGACTCGCCGCGGCGCAGGATACCCTGCTTCTCAATCTTGATGACGGACGGCGTCAGCGGCAGCTCGCGCACCAGGATGTCCGTGTTCAGTCGCACGCTCATGTTATACAGAACGACCATCGTGGTCAGAGTGGGGGTCTCCATTAGGGTCCGTCGTGTAAATGGTATCGATTTCGTTTTTCCACGACCGTGAGAGGGCGAGAGGGAAGCGAGACACGAGGACACAGGAGAACATCCGGAGTGCCGCACGGAGTTGAACCTCCTCCTGCGGAGTGAGCATCCAGCCGTCCAGGTAGCCCAGCCACACGGTGCCGGAGGTCTGGTGTTGGCACAGGGAGACGACAGCATCAACCATGTCTGTGATGGACAGGGAGGATAGGTCGTAGCAGGGAGCGGGTTTGGGAATGCGATAGGTGTAGACGGTGAGCATTGTTGTAGTCACGAGATAGGGTGTAAGCAGCTTACGCAACATTTGCGTTCGGCTCAATCGTGTGGAGGAGGGTGGCGCCGCGCTTGAGGGCATACTGCTGGGCAGCCGTGAGGCGGCAGTTGCAGCCCGAGGCAAAGGCAGGCGGCTTGCCACACACGATGCAGCAGTTCGCCACCGCATAGCCACGCTGGAAGGCGTTCTTGGACGCCTGGATCGCTGCCAGGTTCGTGTCGGCTGCCAGACGGTCGTTGATCTCGGGGACGGCCGTTGCACTGAGGCACACCTTCTGGATCTGCGCCGCCTTGACGTTGCCAGGCATGGTCGCCTGCGCCTGCGCCTGACCCGCCGTATAGTCCACATACTTGGAGGCATCCTGGACATTGTGACCGCCCCCGTGCAAAAAGCCTGCGGCACTGCGAGTGGAGGGAGCGTTCAGCACCAGGGCGCACGCCGTCTTGGCCACAACTGTCTCGTAGTTACCTGCCGCGGCCGTGCGCTTCACGACCTCCGTATACTGGGCCGCCGAGTACTTGGGACGGGTGTCGACGTATTGAGGAAGGCGTTGTTTCATGCGACCCAGGTACTCGCTACACGACATACCGTTTACTTTTAGTCCCCGACTAAAAAGCAAGGGAGGAACGATGGAGGTTGCGGGGCTGCGGATTCGGATTCCGTCGTTTAATTACCTGTGTATGGCGGAGTCGTGCTTTGCGACTACGGAGGGACATCGGGAGATGTGCGGGGGATGCGAGTATCGCTGTGAGGTGGTTCGCGATGAGCTACACGCCTGGGTGCGTGAGAAAGTGACGCCGGCAACATTCGCGAGTGAGTCCGAGATCGTTCATAGCGCGCCCCTCCGCCGTTACCTGAGTGGTTGAGCTGAGGTAGACCAGCTCGTCCTTCTCAGGGCGCCCGTCCTGGATCCGGTAGGCCTTGACCTTCTCAAGGAAGCTCCGCCACTTGCCCGCGATGGGGAGATTGCACGTGTAGCACCGAATCGGGATTGGGAAATCCATTGGCACCTCTTGTCTCTCTCCCGATCTTTTCGTTTTCTTTTCCAAACCGAAACACAATGAAGCGTTGGGTGCGTAATGCAGCCTTGGCTGCCCTGATTGTCGCTGTGATTGTTGGCTTTGTATATCTGGTGTCTCCGTCGAGCTCTCGCAACCCTGCCAAGACCATCCAGGATCGCGACGTGGCGGACGATCATGCGCGCTTCACACCCGCGGCCAGCATTGACCTGTCCATGGCCATGAAGATGGTAACGCACGACCCGCCCCAGATGCTGGCGCCCCCGGAGACGATCCCGCCCCTCCTGCTGTTTCCCCCGAGCGCCGCGGAGTTGGAGAACCTGTCGGGCAAGTAACACTACGACGATATATACACATTATACGTGAGGCTCACACTGGTGGACGCAAATCCCTGTAGGCTCACCAAGACGTTGCCCGAGACGTCATACGAGAGAAAGACACCCTGAATCTGAACGTTGGGGCTGGGGGTTCCGACTGGACCCCATCCCGATACGCTCACCCGTCCCGTTGGCGTCGGGCTTACCGTGCTTGTTGCCGTAAAGGATCCTGCGCCCGTCATGATGCTCACGGGGACGGTGCGATACCCAAAGACCTGGGATACAACCGGACCGAGGGGTCCCGTGGCGCCCGTCTGTCCACGAGGACCCGTCTTTCCCTTGATGCCCACCCCCCCTGGAATAGCCTGTGCACCCTGAGGGCCTGTGAATCCCGTGTAGCCGATACGCTGATATCCCGTGTAACCCGTGGGTCCCGTGTAACCCGTGTATCCTATGGGGCCGTAGTTTCCGGTGTGTCCCGTGTAGCCCGTGGGACCTGTGCTACCACGAACGCCCGTGGCGCCAAGGGGTGTATTGTAGCCCACGGCTCCGGTGGGTCCAGTGTACCCCGATCCCGTAGGCCCCGTGGTTCCCGTCGGCACAGTCATTCCGACATAGCCGATATATCCCGTGGGACCTGTTGCTCCCACCCACCCAGTTCCGGTGGAACCGGTGTATCCTGTGTAGCCCGTGGGTCCGGTGAGTCCTGTAACCCCCGTGTAGCCGGTAGCACCCGTGTAGGTGTCCTCGCCAATCTCTCCCCGGTAGCCTGTTGTCCCTGTGTATCCCGTGGGCCCCGTGGGTCCGACGGGGCCGACAAGCAGAGCGGCTGCTGCGGCAGAGGGTGGGGTGCAGGTGACCGTGTGGGCATTGCCCGAGGTGCAGTTGCTGTTATTTGGGTTTCGTGGGGAATAGGACATGCTAGTCGCTACGCTTATTGCGTAGCATACAAAATTCTATAGGAAAGTGATGTGTTTGCCCCTGTGGTGAGCGCGCCCAGATTGTAGGTCCAATAGGGAGGATTGGTGGTGGAGTCGGCGTAGACCGCATACACCCTGACGTTGGAGTTTCCGTTGACATTGGAGAACCCCTGGAGGAAGAGGGGAGAGCTCGAGAGGACGGGGGTCACAGCTGTAAAGTTGCTGGGGCTGGAGGTGAGAGTGCCGGTCAGGGTCACGTATGAACGGGTAAGGGAAACATAGCCCGTCGGTCCCGTGTATCCCGTGGCTCCAGGAAGTCCGGCGTCTCCGATGGGTCCTTCCAGACCCTGTGTTCCCGCATTGCCCGTGGGCCCGGTGTAGCCCGTGTAGCCCGTGAACCCAAAGGGACCCGTGGGACCTGTGAATCCCGTGGGACCTGTGTATCCTGTGTAGCCCGTGGGGCCCGTGGGGCCTGTCCGGCCTGTGTAGCCCGTGAAGCCCGTGTAGCCCGTGGGCCCTGGGTTGGTTGCTGAGCCGGGTAGACCCTGCGGTCCGGTGGGTCCCGTGACTCCGAGGGGTCCGGTGGGTCCCGTGTTGGTTGCGTAGCCGGGGATCCCAGTCGGTCCCGTGTAGCCCGTGAACCCCGTGAACCCCGTGGGACCCGTATAACCCGTGTATCCCGTGAAACCCGTGAAACCTGTATAGCCCGTGGGTCCCGTCGGTCCCGTGGGCCCGGTGGCCAGGGCACTCCCCGGAGGGCCAATCGGGCCCGTGTAGCCCGTGTATCCTGTGTAGCCGATCGGACCCTGCGGTCCTGCGGGACCTGAGATGGTGGTGCAGGGATTGGGTGCGCAGGTCACCACACCCTTTCCAGGGACGTAGCGAGAGAGGCTCATCCGTTCTTATCTCAACCCGGCGGAAAGTATTCGGTAGATGAGGCGAAACGTTTTCCGAATAGACATCAAATGACGACGTCGTATTCGGAGAGCGAGTTGGCGGATATTGCGTTGGTAAAGACGATGTGTTTGCTGACTCCAGAAAAGCTGGAGCCCACTAAGGAATTCTTCAACGAGCCTACCAATACCACATCATTTTATCTTTTTTTCGTTTCGCCATCTACATCTCGATGCAGTGATGGAAAGCGTCGTTCTGGCGTTGATTATCTGGAATTTCTCTTTCCAGATCCTGATATCGAGGATTTAGTTGCTGCATCCAACACAGAGGATCGTGCGTTCAATGTGTCGCTTGATCTCACAAATCCTCAATATTGGAAAGTTATATGCACGCGAAAGTAAATAAGTAAACCTAGTACGAAGGCCCAAACTGAGTAATATGATAAACTATTCCGGCTGCGGCGTTCACGTATGGATACATACTAGATGTACCATCGCCTGAGATAGCAAGGGTGACAGCACTGCCGTTGCTAAATACCGCGACTGTTTTCAAGTAGTAGCCTCCGGTAGGAGGATAATATAAGACGTAAAATAATTGACATTGGGAGGAGCCGTCAGACTGTCTATACAACAATACTAAATAAACTCCGCCATTTATGACCCGAGGAAGACTTCCAGAACCTGGGGCATATAAAATGCCTTGATTTGTGCTAGTTGTTGTGCCGCTATATGTATAATAACTCCGAGACTGCGTAACTCCGCTCACAGCAGCATATGTGGACTCCAGTCCAGCGTTCATGTTCATGCGGGCTTCCGTAAAGGTCGCGTAGGTGGTGCCGCCGACCTGGAAAGCTATCGCACCCCCAGTAGGTCCGTTGATAACTGTATAACTTCCGTTTTGAAAGTATAAGCGATTTACACTATCGGTCGAAGAGTACCAGGTGCTGACGTTGAATGAATTTCCTGCATTCAAAAGGTTGGCATTTGCCGCAGTGCCCGAGCATGAAGACGCGGTGGTTGCTGTTGCCGCGTTGCCCGAGCACGAAGACGCTGTGGTTGCTGTTGCCGCGTTGCCCGAGCACGAAGACGCGGTGCTTGCTGTTGCCGCGTTGCCCGAGCACGAAGAGGAACTACCGCTGACGTTGCCGTTGAAGGTCGATGCCGTCGAGTTGGTGAACGAGGTGCAGGATACAGCTCCACCGCTCAGACTTGTTGCACTCGAAGCGTTG